>JDSH01000051.1_pt1 | contig 46903 bp, 70 predicted proteins | sample 199451 | NCBI WGS metagenome assembly JDSH01 (sample SAMN02584198, study PRJNA231836) | bioreactor metagenome | isolation source: continuous culture bioreactor electron acceptor NO2- transfer2 day 38 after... | place: Germany: Bremen | reverse complement strand
AGCCTATTACCAGGAAACGGGCCGGGCGGGCCGGGATGGCAAGCCGTCCACCGCGTGGATGGTGTATGGCCTGCAGGATGTCATCAAACTCCGGCAGATGCTGGAGGCCTCTCAGGGTAACGATCAGTTCAAGCGGGTTGAGCGACAGAAACTGGATGCCATGCTTGGGCTGTGCGAAGTGACCCAGTGCCGGCGACAAGTGTTGTTGCATTATTTCGGAGACAATCTGGAGACTCCCTGCGGAAACTGCGATACCTGCCTGAACCCTCCGGAAACCTGGGATGGCACGGTGGCGGTGCAGAAGGCCCTCTCCTGCGTGTACCGCACCGGCCAGCGTTTTGGCGTTAACTACGTCATTGATGTACTTCGCGGGTCAGAGAATGAACGAATCCTGCAATCCGGCCACCAGGCGATCACCACCTATGGCATCGGTCAGGAACTGTCAGCGAACGAATGGAAGTCGGTATTCCGGCAACTGGTGGCGAACGGCTACCTGCGGGCAGACCCTGAGGCTATGGCGCGCTTCAGCTAACCGAGCGCTGCCGCCCCCCCCTGCTCAAGGGCGCACAGGCGATTGAACTCCGGAAAGACCCGGTTGCCCGCAACACCGCTGGTGGTAAGTCATCAACGAGCCGCCGGAGCGGCCAGAACGTGCGGGACCAGATTACCGACCACGCCGGGTGGGATGCGTTGCGGGCCTGCCGCAAAGAGCTGGCGGACAAGCAGGGCGTGCCGCCCTACGTGATCTTCCACGACACAACCCTGTTCGACATGCTTGAACGCCGCCCTTCCACGCTGGAGGAGCTGGCCGAGGTCAGCGGCGTGGGCGCCGCCAAGCTGGAAAAGTATGGCGATGTTTTCCTGCAGGCGCTACGCTCTATCAATCCTGAGGCTTGAACCCCCCCTTCTTGCGCACCCGGTAATGGGCGATGGAGGTGGCAACGTGGTTGCCTTCTTCATCTCTCAGAATGCCTTCCAGAGTAAATTTAGCCCTACCGGTGGCGTCTGCATCGGCAAGGATGGCAGCCACCGCCTCTGGTGGTAGTTCAAATTCTACGGTCACATCTGAATTAGCCGGCTGCAGAAACTCCAGAGTCATTTCCTTCAGAATTGGCGTATAGGCAGGGCCAAGGTCGAAGAGGGTCAACACCCCCCCACCGGGAATCTCCGCCACCAGGAAATAGGCGCCAGCATACAGGCTACCAAAGTGGTTTTTATTGCCCTTGAGGCGCACGCGGGCTTTGACGTAGCCCGGGCGAAGCTCCTCAACACTGAAGTGATTACGGGGGGGCGCGAACGGTATCGCCATACCAATAATGCGGTTAACCGCGGCATAACTGCCGGTCTTCTTGAGCCATTCCAGCGGTTGCAGCAGCGTCGCCTTGGGGGGGTCACTGGAGCTTACCCATTGGCCGGCGGTGCCAATCAGAGAATCAATAAGAGCCATAAAGCCATATCCTGAAGTACAGAAAAGGCGATCTTTACAGTCAGATACGGCTACTTCAAGAATCTTTTACAGTTTTTTTTGAAACCTGTACGTTTCGAATAACGCTTTCTGATCTAAGCTGTAGCCAATGTCTGTAACGTTACCGTTGCTTGCAGCCGGATAACAGGGAAAGGGCACGCAGTTGTACACATTCAATAAAATGATAACGCGCCTCTGGCCAGTTCTGGCGCTTGCGGCGTGCATTCACGTTCAGCCAACGGCTGCGTCCGAATCCAAATCGGCTCCCACAGGAGACTACATACTCTGGTACCGCAACTACGATAACCCGGCCATTCGCAATCTGGTTGAACTCGCATTGCGCAAAACCTCGGAGTACGGTGAGTTCCAGATTATCCGCAGCGAAGAAATAAGCCAGGGGGGGCGCGCTTCGGGAATTGGCTAACCCTCGGAGCCGGATTCTGGATATTGCGAACGTGGCTACGTCAGAAGAGCGGGAAACATTTCTGAACGCCATTCCGGTACCTGTGGACGGCGGACTGCTCGGATTCAGGGTATGCCTGGTGTTGCCGGAACAGCTCAGCCTGTTTGAGGGGGGGGTATCCAGCCTGGACGACCTGCGCAAGCGAGATATCCGTATTGGCCAGGGCGCACACTGGCCAGACACCCCCCCGATTCTCGAAGCTAACGGCATTACCGTGATCACCCATACCCGCTATGAAATACTCTTTGGTATGCTTCGCAATAAACGCTTCGACTGTTACGCCCGCGGTGTGAGCGAAGTTCTGTTCGACCTCGAGCATAACAAAGCCGACGACCTGGTAATCGAACCTAACATCCTGCTGGCCTACGCCATGCCATCCTACCTTTTTGTGGCCCCCCCGGACGATCACGAAACCGCGCAACGCCTGCAACTGGGTCTGGAACGAGCGATTCTGGACGGCAGCTTCGCGGTGTATCTGAAAAACTGGTTTGGTAGAGCAGTATCATCACTGGGCCTTGATCGGCGCACAGTAATCACGCTGGAGAACCCGTATCTCAGTGAAGAATCCAGATATGTCGGGCGTCGAACCCTGGAAAACCTGGAGCGCCGCGTTGAGCTACTGAGTGTCGGAGACTAGCGGGCCATCCCTGGCCGGCACGGATTACACCCGGAAACGGGTTACCTTGTCGTTCAGCGCACTACCGATAGTCTCGATGTGGCCACTGTAAACATCGTTCTCACTGGCCGCCTTGGCCGCTTCCTGACCCTGGTCAGCAATGCGGGTGATGGACGCATTCAGCTCTTCGGTCACCGATGTCTGTTCCTCGGAGGCCGTGGCGATCTGTGAGGTCATCTGACTGATGGCGGTAATCGCCTCCACAATCCGGTTCAGCGACTCCATCGCATCCTGCGCTTTTTCCATACTCACGTTGGATACCGCCGTAGAGGCTTTCATTACGTCTACCGCATCGTTGGCGCCTTTCTGCAGCCGTTCGATCATGTTATTGATTTCTTCGGTGGAAGACTGGGTACGCTGAGCGAGATTCCGAACCTCATCGGCCACCACCGCAAATCCGCGACCCGCATCCCCCCCTGCCCGCGCCGCTTCGATGGCCGCGTTCAGTGCCAGTAGGTTGGTCTGCTCTGCAATACCCTGAATCACCTCCAGTACAGTCGTAATCGACGAAACATCCTTGCCAAGGGTGTCGATAACCTCGGCGGCGGCGTTTATTTCACCTACCAGCTTCTGCACCGCATCCCGCGAGGCGGTGACGGTTTCCAGGGAACCCCCCCGGCTTTCCTGGTCCGCATTCTCTGCGGCTTCTGCGGTTTGCTGGGCATTCTGAGCAATCTCACCAGCCGCCGCCGACATTTCGTTGATTGCCGTGGCGATCATGTCGATCTCGTGCTGCTGGTTTTCAACGCTAGAGCGGCTGTCGCTGGAGGTCTGCCGGAGTGATTTCACGTTTTCCTCCAGCTCATCGCTTCCCTCTTTTACTTCTCTTACAACCTGCTGGATGTTGGCGACGAAGGTATTGAAACTTGCCGCGAGCTTGCCAAATTCATCGGAAGCCGAGTCATCCAGCCTCTGGGTGAGATCTGCATCGCCTGAGGCAATATCCGACATCGCCTGGTTCAGGCGGCGCACAGGTGCCATCAGAGCTCGAATGCCAAAATGGAGAATGGCCAACGCAATCAACAGCCCGACAATGGCTATTGTTATTCCTGTTGCACGGGCGGCAACAACGGGCTCGTTAATCTTGTCCCAGTTCACAACCGAGCCCATGTACCAGTCGACGCTGCGGGCATCGGAGATCGGGAAGAACGCTACGCTCCAGGTGGTGTCTTCGCGGTTGAACTGTGCCGGCACACCATCCAGTGACGGTGCGAAACCAAGCAGATCATCAACGTTCTCACCGATCAGTGACTTGTCCGGGTGGAAAAGAATGGTGCCTTCCCGGGTCATCAGGACTGCATAGCCGGAATCGCCTAAGGTAATCGTTGAGAGCAGATCCTGAATGGCGTTCAGGGTGATATCCATTCCAGCCACCCCCCCCTGAAAGGTACCGGAAGAAACCGGAGCAATAGCCGAGAGCACGGTCTCGCCGGTCTGGGCATCCTGGTAGGTTTCCGTAAACGATGCCCTGCCTTCATTCATGGCTTGCTGGTACCAGGGGGGGCGCTGGCGGGGGGGATCAAATCCGGCCGGTAGTGCCTGCTCTGTTTCAACTGTACGCATCATCATGCGGCCATCAGTCGTGCCGACATAAACATCCTTTGCACCGCTGCCACGCGTCATACCATCCAGCAGGTTACGCGCCATGTTATCGGTGCGAATATCCCGCAGTGATGACGCCGCAGCTTCTGTCATATCCAGTCGCGTGTTGAGCCAATCCGCAATGCTGGCCGTACTCTGCTTGACGGCGTCATCGAGCATTGCTGTTACGTAAGTTTCGGTGGTGTTCTGAAGGCGTTGATCGGCTGTAAATGTAAATACAGACATGATCACGACGATAAGAACGCCTACTGCGACAAGCAGTTTCTGGCCAAAAGATAGCTGCACGATGGGAACTCCTCCTGAAGAAGGTGGGCCATGATAATGATCACGGTTGCTCTGCGCTGTTACTGTTTGTTTCGGCCGAAATTGAAAAGTCTTTAATTTCTGCGATGCGGTAAACCGAACGAACGGCTTGTTTGAGGGCGAGAGCTAAAGCAGCCTGTCTGCTAGAATGCTCGAAACAGCCCCCCCGCACTACTGCCAAAGCTAATTGATGGAGAGTTTGTTAATGGCTCACGAAGAATTGCACCTCAATCTACGTAACCTGACCCTTGACGACTACAGCCAGCTCCAGGAGCTGATGGATCGGGTTTACGACGACATCGGTGGCGCGTGGCCAAAAGAAACCATCAAGGCTCTGGTGGAACAATTCCCGGATGGCCAGATCTGTATCGAAGACAACGGCCAGTTGGTGGCGGTGGCGCTCACGGTATGCGTGAAATACGAAAGGTTCAGCAACCCTCACGCCTACGACGACCTGATTCTGCGTAACGAGAAAATTTGGCACAACCCCCCCAACGGCGATTCGCTTTACGGCCTGGATGTCTTTATAGACCCCCCCGAATACCGGGGGGGCTATCGACTGGGTCGTCGTTTGTATGAAGCACGAAAAGAGCTCTGTCGTTCCATGAACCTGCGGGCCATCCTCGCCGGCGGGCGGATTCCAAGCTACTTCAAGTACGCTGAGCAATACACTCCGGAAGAATACATTCAGCGCGTTGATCGCAAGGAAATCTACGACCCGATCCTGACGTTCCAGCTTTCCAACGATTTCCAGGTTACCCGGCTGATGCACAAATACCTGCCGGAGGACCAGAAATCCCTCGGATATGCGACGTTGCTGGAATGGAGAAACATTCTCTATACGCCCCCCCCTCATCGGTACTCAACGTCAAAAAAAACCCAGGTGCGCATGGGGGGGGCGGTGCAGTGGCAGATGCGGGAGTTCACCTCGGTGGAGGAAGTGCTCAAGCAGGTTGAGTACTTCGTGGACGCACTGTCGGATTATAAAAGCGACTTTGCCCTGTTCCCGGAATTTTTCAACGCGCCGCTGATGGGGGGGCTGACCGACCAGATGGATCAGACCCGTGCCATTCGGTTCCTCGCCGGCTTTACCGAACAGTTCCGCAACGAAATGTCGGAAATGGCCGTCAGTTATAATATCAACATTATCACCGGCTCCATGCCGCTGATTGAAGATGACCGGGTCTACAACGTGTCATACCTGTGCCACCGTGACGGTCGTGTAGACGAGCAGCGCAAGGTCCATATCACCCCCCTCACGAACGTCGCGACTGGGTTATTGAGGGTGGTGATAAATTCCAGGTATTCGATACCGATGCCGGCCGTGTCGCATCATGATCTGCTACGACATTGAGTTTCCGGAACTGGGCCGTATCGCCGCCAGTCAGGATGTGGACATTATCTGTGTCCCCCCCTTCTGGACCGATACCAAGAACGGCTATTTGCGCGTGCGCCATTGTGCCCAGCCCGGGCCATAGAAAACGAGTGCTACGTGGTGATTACCGGCAGCGTGGGCAACCTGCCGAAAGTGGAAAACCTGGATGTTCAGTACGCCCAGTCTTCGGTATTCTCGCCGTCGGATTTCGCATTTCCACATGATGCAGTGATGGCAGAAACTACACCGAACACCGAAATGATCATGTTTTCAGACATGGATCTGGAAAAGCTCAAACTGGTCAGAAACGAAGGTTCTGTCACCAATCTGAAAGATCGACGTGTTGACCTTTACGAGCTGAAAACCCGGTAATGGCAGATTTGGCCCCCCCGCACAGGGGGGGGCCAAATCCTGATTATTTCCATGAACGGGCTGCGGTAGATAGCTGACGGCATTGCCAAAAGTTTCTGGCCCGTCTATTGTTTAATTAATGTTCAGTATATATCTGGCCGACCTCAATAGCAGAGCAAGCGTTCCATGAACGAAGAACTACCGGACCTGGTCGCGCGTTTCCGAATCCGACACGGCATTTTTCGCAAGGAAACCGTTGAAGCGCGACTTTATGAACTCGACAGTTACGGCTGCGTGATGAAAACGGACAAGCTGTTTGAACCCGGAGATACCGTGGTTCTCGACCTTGTTATGGATATGCCGTTTGAAGAAATCCGTGCCGAAGGCCTGACCGGCCTGGTTACCGAAAAGAGAAAACACTGTAGCAACTTCTTCTACTCGCTTGATTTTGTTGAGCTAAATGCTCGAGACGAATCACCGCTCTCTGACAAGCTGCGGCGCATAAGAGAAGTTGTTCTCAAGAAACAGAGCCTGAAATCCCGGCGTGGGTCCAGTCCCGCTTCCGGTATGAGACAAATGGCCTGATGCCCGTTCACTTCACCCGCACTTCCCTTCCGTAAGGAGACACTCCATGCAAAGAAAGCCAAGCCAAGCGTTGATAAGATCGTCAAGAAAGTAAACAAAGAGTTCGAGAAAACATCCGCCCAGATCGAAGGGCTGATTAACGACGCACTGAAGCAGTTCGACAACCTGCAGAACCAGGTTCAGGAGCCAGTACGCAAGCTCCTGAAAGACATGGATGAGCTGCGTGATCGTGAAATGAAGCGCTTTAACGACGAATTTGAGCGCCGCATGAATGAATTCCACGAACTGCAGTCGGCATTGCTGGAGCGCCTGGGTATCGCTTCCAGGGAAACTGGCAAGTCAGTGTCCAAGTCCAGCGAATCAACCTCGAAGGCCAGCGGTACCAAGAAAGCGGCTCCGGCCAAGAAAACCACCGCTGCCAAGCCGGCCGCCAAGAAAACGAGCACTGCCAAGCCCAAGGCCGCAGCTCCGAAGAAAGCGGCCAAGCCGGCAGATAAGTCTGACCTTACCCGCGTGAAGGGCATTGGCCCGGCAACCGCAAAGAAAATGAAAGAGGCTGGCATTACCTCCATCGAGCAGATTGCCAACCCCCCAGCGATGCGGATAAGCAGAAACTGGAAGCATTCAAGAGCCTGAAAGGGTTCAGCGAGTTGTCTGCCGAAGCAAAAAAGGTACTCTGAAACCTATCTCGCAACCCAATGCCTTGAAATAAGGGGGGTAGGCCCGTCGGCCTACCCTTTTTTGCATCGGACCAGGGCGAGTTCCAGGCTTTCCAGCTCGCTCTCCGGGGGGGTAAACCCGGACGCGAGGGCATTTACCTTCGCCCGCAATTCCGCCAGGAATTCCGCGTCGGTTTCCGCACGTAACATCAGCCTCGCCAGAGCTTCATCGTTTTTGACCGGAAAATAGCCAGGATAGTCATCGCCCAGCAAACCGCGGTTGCCGGGAATATCAGAGGCCAGAATCGGTAAGCCCGCCCGACAGGCTTCCGACACCACATTCGCCCCCCCACCCTCCATGATGGAGCTGATCACCATAAGATTACTCACGGCCATCAGGTGCTCCAGCTTAGGCTTGTCCAACTCACCCAGATAATGAAACCGAGGATTGGATCGGCTTTCTTCCAGCGCCTTTTCCCGCCAGGACTCGTTGTGAGCCTTGCCAGCGCAGGAAACCACGATGCGGGATTGCTCAGGAAGGTGGTAGCACGCCCAGGCAGCACGCAGAGAGTCCTTTTCTTCACGCAGATGGCCAATAACGCAAACGTGGAACTGGTCCCGCTCTGCCCGGGCACTGCCAGCGACTGACGGTTTGGGCGCGGATTGACGCAGGCACAGCAATTTGTCGTGGTAGCGTTCGGGAATATCCTCGGCCACCAGGTCATGCAGACCAATCAACAGATCGGCGGCGTCCATGGAGGCCCGTGTGATGTCCGGAAACTCGTGTTGAAAGCGGTAAATGTCGGTGCCGGTCAGCACCACAATCAAGGGTTTCCCCCCCGGCCACACCTGCCGGTAATGCTTAACGGCTTCAGCGCTTCGCCAGGCGTGCAAGGCTATCAGGCAGTCTGTTTCCTGGCCCTCGTATTGCGTCACCACTTCCACCTGATGATTGGCTGATTCCAGCAAGTTCTGCCAGCGTAGTGCGGTGGCCCGATTGCCTGCTTTCGAGTCCGGGCCGGCCGGAGTTACTATGGTCAGTCGCATGGCGCTCACTTGTCAGGATCTTGAAAAATTGTGCATGTGGCATTGCACCAGGTAAAGCCTTCCCTCGTATACCGGTTCAGACTTGATAGAAATCACGGTATCCTGACTGGGTTTTCAAGTACATGGCAACGTTTTTCACCAAACCCCCCCACCTCGCAAAGGAATGATTCATTATGGCAATCAGCAACCTCAGAAAATGGCTGGCGACGGGTCTGCTCTCCCTGGCAGCCGCAACCACCGTTCAGGCAGACACTTTCGTGTTCACCGCCATTCCGGATGAAGATGAAACCAAACTGGTCGAGCGCTTTCGTGGCGTGGCTGACTATCTTCAGGAGCAGCTGGATGTTGAGGTGCGTTACATCCCGGTGAAATCCTACGCCGCTGCGGTCTCCGCCTTCCGCAACAACCAGGTACAACTGGCGTGGTTTGGTGGCTTGTCTGGTGTTCAGGCCCGCCGACTGGTTCCGGGTTCCGAAGCTATTGCCCAGGGGGGGGTTGAAGATGAAGCCTTCGAGACTTACTTCATCGCCAACACCAGCACTGGAATCCAGCCGGCCGACAGCTGGATGAGCTGGAAGACGAGCTGCGCGGCAAAACCTTTACCTTCGGCTCCAAAGGTTCTACCTCGGGCCGCCTGATGCCGGAATTCTACATTCGGGATGTCTTCAACGAAGCGCCGGATTCCCTGTTCTCCCGCGTTGGCTTCAGTGGCAACCATACCCGCACTCTGCGCCTGGTCGAGGCCGGAACCTATGAAGTGGGCGCCCTGAACTTCCAGGTTTGGGAAAAAGAACTGGAAAACGGCAACATCGATACCGACGCCGTTCAGGTAATCTGGAGAACCCCCCCCACCTACCCGGACTACCAGTGGACCATCCGTGGTGATGTCGACGAGCGTTTCGGCGATGGCTTCAAGCAAAAGGTGACCGAAGCCCTGCTGAACCTGGACGATCCCGCCTTGCTGGAGAGCTTCCCCCCCCGCTCCGGTTTCATTCCGGCTTCCAATGACGACTACGAGCCCATTCGTGCGACAGCGGAAAACATCGGAATTCTCGATTGATGTCAGGCTTTGATTTCAATGGCCTGACCGCCAGTTTCGACGGAGAGCGGGTTATCGGCCCGCTCTCCTTCCGAATCAACGAAGGCGAACACGTTGGCCTGGTGGGCAAGAGTGGTGCCGGCAAATCCACTCTAATTCGCCTGCTGTACGATCGGCTCGATGGCAAGGCTTCGCTGGTGCCTCAGGGCCTGGGATTGGTCAATGCGCTCCCCCCCGTCTTCCACAATGTGTTTATGGGGGGGCAACTGGACCAGCATGGCACCTGGTACAACACCGTCACGCTAATCCGGCCCTTCCGGCGGGACAAAGACGCCATCCGGGCGCTACTGACCGAACTGGGTATACCGGAAAAACTCTGGATTCCTGCGGCAGCACTGTCTGGCGGCCAACGGCAACGGGTCGCCATTGCGCGGGCACTCTATCGGCAGGCGCCAACGCTGTTGGCCGATGAGCCCATTTCCGCCCTGGACGGGCCAATGGCCCAGCAGGTGATGACCATGCTTACCAATCAATTCACCACCAGTATTGTTGCCCTGCACGATGTGGAGATGGCTCTGGCACACTGTACCCGCATCATTGGTATTCAGGACGGCCAGATTGCCCTGGACCAGCCGGCCAGTGAGCTGACCACCGCTGACATTTCCGTTCTCTACTGACAGGCACCGACTCTCAGCATGTTCGCCTACCCGACCGTACGAGCCAGCTTTATCTTTCTTGCCGTTGCGTTGCTCGGGCTCTTGGTTGCGGACATTGCCATTACCACAGCCAACCCCCCCTGGCAGGACCTTGGCCGGTTCTTTCTGGGCGTGGCCACACCGAATTTTTTCAGTACCGAAGGCTTACTCACTGCCCTGCTGCGGACTGTAGCTTTTGCCTTCGTGGGTGTAACCCTCGGGAGTATCTGCGGCTTCCTGCTGGCGCTGGTGTACCGCTTTCTGCCAGTACGAATCTTCTGCGCTTTTATCCGCGCCATCCATGAGCTGTTCTGGGCGCTGATCTTTCTCCAGTTTTTCGGTTTCCACCCGCTCACCGGTGTGCTGGCCATTGCCATTCCCTATTCCGGCATCTTCGCAAGGTCTATTCGGAAATCCTGGAAGAGGCAGACCAGGAACCGGGCCGTCTGCTGCCACCGGGAACCTCATCCATTGCCGCATTTCTGTATGCCCGTATCCCTGATTGCTGGGTTCAGATGCGCACCTATACGGCCTACCGACTCGAGTGTGGCCTTCGTTCCTCTGCCATCCTGGGCTTTGTGGGGGGGCTACCGACACTGGGTTTCTACCTGGAATCCTCGTTCTCCCAGGGTCTGTACTCAGATGCCGGCGCCATGCTGATTCTGTTCTATGTGCTGATCGCCACCATGCCCTTATGGGTTCGCCCCCCCAAACTACTGCCGATCTATATTCTTGCAGCGCCCTTTTTTCTTGGGGGGGACGGTCTGCCCATTGTCTGGGGGGGCAACGTGGAGCGCTTCTTTACTGAGGACATCATTCCTTCACCGATCCGGGATGGCGAAGGGTTTGCGGCTATCTGGGCGTGGTTATCCGATGTAATGATAACGGAAGCGCTGCCAGGTATCTGGAACACCGTGGTCTTAACCCAGATAGCGCTGGTGGCCACCGGCATTCTGTCCCTGCTAGCCTTCCCCCCCCTGATCTCGAATCATTTCGGTGGCCCGGTGCGGCGTACCTCCGGCCATGTGTTTCTGGTGATCGCCCGATCCACACCGGAATACATTCTTGCCTATATTCTGCTGCAGCTTTGGGGGGGGCCTTCCATGCTGCCGGCCGTGGTGGCGTTGGCCCTGCACAACGGTGGCATTATCGGCCACCTGATTGGCCGGCAGACCAACACCATTCACCTGCGCCCGGACGCTCCGGTGGGTTTTTCCCGCTACAGCTGGGAACTGGTGCCCCCCCGCATCTACCGCTCATTCCTGGCATTCCTGTTCTACCGCTGGGAAATCATCATGCGTGAAACGGCGATACTGGGCATCCTTGGCATCTACACTCTCGGCTTTTACGTCGACAGTGCCATTCAGAATATTCGTTTTGATCGTGCCATGGTGCTGATTTTGATTACCGCCCTGCTGAACATTGGTGTCGACGCCCTGGGCCGTTTCATTCGTCGCAAACTGGCCCTTCAGACCATGCCCACCTGCTGATCCCCCCCTGGACTGCCATCACATTTTTCAAAGCTAAACCGGTCTTCAGTGCCATTTTCGGGGGGGTTTGCCCACTGCCCTACCGGTTACGCAACGTTACAATCACCCGATGATTCAGCTTGTCGCTCCGTTTTCAGAGGAATACCACGATGGTCAATGGATTGGTCACAATGACAGAACTGGGGGGCTGATTGCCCTGCTGGCGCTGTTAGCCGCGCGGGTGATTAACCTGTCCCGGACAGAATCCTTTGTTCCAGCCGGTGCCGCAGGCGCCGATCCGCAAGCCGATAATTCCGGGAGTTCCGCGCGCAGGGTCGCCAGTTCGGGCAATGAAGCGCGTCGCTACAAAGGCATGACGGCACCTGATCGAACTGAACTCTTTACCCAATTGCACATTTTGGCGGGATTGCAGGAGCGGGATTGCCGGGTGAAAGGCCTGGTACTGTCAGAATCGCCAGAGGCGGTTCGCACTTATGCTGCAGCCTGGCTCTACGGTGCCAGCTGCGCCCTGAGCCCGAAACCCGTTCGCCACTCTGAGGCGCTGGCAGGTATGGTTGCGGGCATTGTCAGCCGAAAGACGGGTATTCGGCAGCCAGAGGCGCTGCAGGCTATTTCGACGCTTACCGGTAGCAGCGTGCTGATGGCGTGTTACCGTGCCGGGCTGGAAGGTGCGGAATTCTGGCAAGCCAACCATTATGTGCCTGCCAACTCGAGCCTCTACGAGGCGGTGACCAGTAACGCGTTTATTTAGCGGTTTCGAGAGTCCAGTCGCTGCCCAGGTTAACGGCCTCCCGGCAGGAATCATCGTTGGCAGGTGACCCGGTAATTGCAGGTTTGGTGAATTCGCCATCATCGGTGTAAGTCATGGATTCAACATCCACCGCCCGCACTACCCAGGACTGGCCATTGGCTGAAACTGTAGCCCGGTGGGTCAGCCCGAACACGAAGCGACAGTAATCCAGCTTGAGCTGAACGAGATCCTGCTCGGCCTTGCGAATTTTCCGCAATAGCACCTTCTGAACGCTTTCCCCCCCGTAATCCATCACTGTTCCCTGGAAGTCATCGAAATTTGACGGGATTTAACTATTTCTCAGCCCGGAACACCAGTGCCAGGCACATTTCCAATACTTTCTGGCCATCCTGCAGGTCAATGCGCCAGATCATCTCCGCGCCCGTGGTGCAGAACGGCGCCGTAAACGTTGCCTGATAGCTCAGGGGGGGCTCCTGACGCTCCATGGGCACCGGATATTCACCCATGTACATGGACTGCCCTCTCAGTACCGCCAGAAAGCGGTCCGGCGCTTCCGGCACGGTAATCGCCAACCGGTATTCCATGCCCTGATCGCCTTCTTCGAGGGTTTTCAGCTCCACTTGCCACGTGCCTTCGTCGGTCTCCCAGGTACAGGCGCGGGAAAGCAGGTCGCATTCTGGTCGTTCCTCGGCGGTGCCGGCAGTTTCCAGCCATTGCGGGCCAAACGCCAACGCCACAATTGCAGCCAACACTAAACCCAGAACCACGATGGTTCGTACCATACCCTGCCTCACAACCAGATCCGAAACCGGCATTATGGGGGGGATAATTCCCGACATAGCAAAGGTTTCTAAACTGCTGCCAGCATGAGAAAATGTGCGGCTTTCTGGTCTACCACCAACAGAACAGGACACGCCCGTGCAACCGGACATATCCGTTAAGCACCTGAACAAGATCTACGAAGATGGCTTCCAGGCCCTCAAAGACGTCAACCTGGAAATCTACCCCCCCGGCGAGATCTTCGCGCTGCTCGGCCCCCCAACGGTGCTGGTAAAACTACCCTGATCTCTATCATCTGCGGCATCGTCAACAAGAGCGATGGCGAGGTAAAAGCCGCCGGTCACGACATCGTAAAGCAATACCGCAAAGCCCGGGAGGCTATCGGTCTGGTGCCCCCCCAGGAGCTCAATACCGACTCCTTTGAAACCGTTTGGGATGCGGTATCCTTCAGTCGCGGCCTGTTCGGCAAAGCACCCAAGCCTGCCCATATCGAAAAGGTTCTGAAAGAACTCTCCCTCTGGGACAAGCGCAACAACCGCATCATGTCACTGTCTGGCGGTATGAAACGCCGGGTGATGATCGCCAAGGCGCTGTCCCACGAACCGCGCATTCTGTTCCTGGATGAACCTACCGCCGGAGTGGATGTCGAGCTACGGCGTGACATGTGGGAGATGGTGCGCAAACTCCGCGAGAACGGCACCACCATCATTCTGACCACCCACTACATTGAAGAAGCGGAAGAAATGGCCGACCGCATCGGCGTTATCCGCCAGGGCGAGATCATTCTCGTGGAAGACAAGAACCGCCTGATGTCCAAGCTGGGCAAGAAAGAACTTCGCCTGCAGCTTCAGCAAAAACTGGATAAGCTGCCCGGGGGGGAACTCACCCTGGAGCCAATCGAACTTTCGGAAGACGGCTACGAGCTGATCTATACCTTCGACTCTCAGCAACAACAGGCCGGCGTGGCCCGACTGCTACGCACCCTGGGAGATCTGGACATTGAGTACCGTGATCTGCAAACCCGGGAGAGTTCCCTGGAAGAGATATTCGTGGGCCTGGTGCATGAGTAACCACCCGCCCGAACGGTCCTCACGGAGAGAACAATGAATCTTTACGGTGTAAAAGCAATCTACAAGTTCGAGATGGCGCGCATGAAACGCACGGTCATGCAAAGCGTGCTCTCGCCAGTTATTTCCACCTGCCTGTACTTTGTGGTGTTTGGCTCGGCCATCGGCTCGCGCATGGGCGACATCGACAACATCAGCTATGGCGCCTACATCATTCCCGGCCTGGTGATGCTGTCACTGCTGATGCAAAGCATCTCCAACGCCTCCTTCGGCATCTACATGCCGAAATTCTCCGGCACCATCTACGAGGTGCTGTCGGCCCCCCCGGTATCCTACGTGGAAATCGTGCTGGGTTATGTGGGTGCCGCCACCACCAAGGCCGTGATACTGGGCCTGATTATTCTGGCCACCGCCAAGCTGTTTGTGGACTACTCGATTCTGCATCCGTTCTGGATGTTCTCGTTTCTGGTGCTCACGGCCATGACCTTCAGCCTGTTCGGCTTCATTATTGGCATCTGGGCCGACGGCTTCGAGAAGCTGCAGATTGTGCCGATGATGATTGTGACGCCGCTGGTGTTTCTGGGCGGCACTTTCTATTCCATCGACATGCTGCCCGAGATCTGGCAAACCATCAGCCTGTTCAACCCGGTGGTATACCTGATCAGTGGCTTCCGCTGGGCCTTTTACGGGGGGGTTTCCGATGTGCACGTGGGCATCAGTGTGGGTATGACCATGGTGTTCCTGACCATGTGCATGACCGCCGTCTGGTGGATCTTCAAAACCGGCTACCGTCTGCGCTCATGATCGCTCGCCATCTTGCCCTGCTGGTTTTAAGCACCCTGCTTGCAGGCTGCGGCTCGGCAGACGCCAAGGATTCCGCGCACCTGCCGGTGGCCCAGGCCTGTTTCGTCACTGATACAACGCAACACCCGGTGGTGCTGGAAGTGGCCAGCAACAGCCAGGACCGCCAGAAAGGCCTGATGGGCCGGGAAGCCCTGGCAGAAAACGCCGGCATGCTGTTCAGCTATGATTATGAGCGCAGCCCGGAGCAAGGCTTCTGGATGTACCAGACTCTCCTGCCCCCCCTGGACATTGCCTTTCTGGACAACCAGGCGTGATCGTCAGCATTCGCCAGATGCACCCCCCCTGTGCATCCTCTCGCAGCAACGATTGTCCCAGCTACCCCCCCGCTGGCGCCGCCTACTGGCACGCCGTGGAATTGAACGCCGGTTATTTCAGCAGCCGGCAAATTGAAGCCGGAGACCGTCTGATCTGGGATCAGGCCAGCCCCCCCTGCAAACCCTGATTACTTGTGCTGCCAGTCAGGGTCCCGCTTATCCAGAAACGCAGAAATACCCTCCTGGGCATCATTCGCCTGCATGTTTTCCGCCATCACCTTGGCCGTGTAGTCATAGGCCTGGGCCAGCGGCATTTCCAGCTGTTTGTAGAACGCCTCTTTACCAATTTTCAGGGTATGCCCGGATTTGCCGGCAATGGTGGCGGCCATGCCGTAAACCGTCTCATCCAGAGCTTCCGGCTCTACGGCTCGATTAATCAGCCCGATTTGTTCTGCCCCGGGCCGCATCAATCAACTCACCGGTCAGCAGCATCTCCATGGCGTGTTTGCGGCTGACATTGCGGGACAGGGCCACCATGGGCGTGGAGCAGAACAGGCCAATGTTCACGCCGGGCGTGGCAAAACGGGCGCCCTTCTCTGCCACCGCCAGATCGCAACTGGCCACCAGTTGACAACCCGCGGCGGTCGCCACACCGGCAACCCGGGCAATAACCGGTTTGGGCAGGTTCACAATCTGTTGCATCACCTTGCTGCACTGCTGAAACAGCCGCAGTTGGAAATCGTGACTATCGAACTGATCCCGCATTTCCCGAAGATCGTGCCCCCCCGCACAAAACACCTTGCCAGCCGCAGCAAGCACCACCACGCGCACGCTGCCATCCCCCCCGGCGATCCGCTCAAGCACCTCTGAAAGTGCCTCCAGCAGTGCCCTTGAAAGGCTGTTGCGCCGCTCAGGCTGGTTCAGAGTGACCGTGGCCACACCGTTTTCAGTGTGCAGGCACACCAGTTCATCAGATACCGCTGTCATACAGCACTCCCCCCCTTGGTTCTAATCTGTTGTCACCTTGCGTCAGTATTCCCAACACCGGCTTCCCTGTCGAACCGACCTTCGGCGTATGGTTGCAATGCCAGGAATTGCCCTCAGGTTAATAACATGTACCCGACACAGGAGGTGATGCATGTCTCGCTCAACATTGCTCAAAGCCGTTGTTGGTCTTGCCATTATCGTTGGCGGTATCGTCGTGATTATCAAGGATGAACCGGCCGCCCCCCCCACCGGCGACATCAACAGCATTGAGCCCCCCCTGCCAGAACAGGACAGCCCGGATCGTTAGCCTCTGGGTATGTCCGTTTTTTTTACAATGCAACTGATCAAATATCACCCAGCCGCAAAGGTGACACTCCTTTCATATTGTTAAACGGGCAGTTTTTAAGATCAGGCACCCCCCCCGTTGCTGATTGTCTACCGGAGCTCAGGGATTACACCTTCGAGCGACGGTAAACAAATGACGAAGCCCACAGGGAGTGTCACCAATGAATACGAAACTATTGATCGCCAGCGCCGCCGTGGCCCTGTTTGCCGCAGGTCAGCACAAGCTGCCGTTATCCAGCTCACTGGCGTTAGCGGTCTTTGGACTACCACCAACCCAAGTGGCCCCCCCGCTGTTTCAGGAGGCGGTACCAATGAAATCCGCTGGGGGGGTACGCCCGCCAATCAGCAAAATCAGCAAAGCGGGTACCGGTTTGACGGGTCAGCTCCGCCCGCCGTCAATGTAAACGAGAACATTGATTTCGATCTTGGCACGTTCACTCATTTCAATTACCCGATCACTGGCACCTCTCTGAGCAACGCATCACTCACGGTAGAGACCACCTTACTGATCGACGGCATCTCCGAAACTGTGTCATCGATTTTCGAGTTCGAGCACTGGGAGACACCCAATGGCAGCAATCCCTGTGCTAACGGCCAGGCGAACGGATCAGGTGTCAATGTAAACGGCTGCGCCGACCGGGTAACCTTCGCCCTGAATGTGGGGGGGGCCTCAGATTCCTTCCTGATTGACGGCGTGAACTACTTCGTCGACATATCCGGGTTCTTTTTCGATGGCGCTCTGGCCAGCGAATTCTGGACCAAGGAATACTACGACAACAGCGCTACGCTCAAAGGTATTATTACTTCGCGCCCGGTGTCTGTACCGGAGCCTTCTACCCTCGCACTCCTTGGTCTAGGTCTGGCTGGCCTGGCTGCGCGCCGCCGCAGCCGTTCAGCCTAAGCCCGGAGCGCCGTCCAGCCAGCCCCCCCACCCATTGCTGTTTTATGACGGGGGGGCTGGCGTCTCCCGGATGTAAAATCTTGTGTTATGCGGACATTACATACTGTTCAGACAACGCTGATTGCCACAACATGGTCTAAAGTACATTTATTGCAATACTGAACTACCCGGAGACCCCCCCAATCGCCCAAGATCAGGTTCGCACGCTCGCTGATTGGGCGCTTTCTACTCTCACTATCCGCCCTGTTGCTGGTGTCTTTGTTTGCCTTGGTTATCTGGGAACGAACCTTTGTTATCCCATCATTGCTCACCGCAGAATCGCGACTGGCGGAGAAGGAGCTCGACAGGATCGTCCTGGCTATGGAAGACAATCATGACGGGCTGGCTGCAATAACCAGAGACTGGGCTAACTGGATGACAGCTACGCGTTCATTCAGGGACAACAGGCCAACTATACGTCCTCTCATTTCAGCGCTGAGATGTTCGAAGACATTAACGTGCAGTTGATGGTCTTCATTGATATTCAGGCGAGCATCAGATGGGTCGCAGGGCTGGATCCTGCAACAGGTGAATACAGGACCTGCTCCTCCCTTTCCGACAATTGCGAGTGGGCCGGACGCTTTATCCGGGGGGCTTCGACGCCTTTGATTTCCAACAAGGATATCGCCTGATAGACACGGGGGGGACAGGCGACACCCCCCCCTCACTGATCAGTGCCGAGCCTATTCTCAGAACCGACCGAACCGGGCCTTCCATGGGACTGATTGCCATGGTCCGTCTGATCGACGAGCGGCTCGTTGAAACACTTGAACGACAAACTGGATTGGTAATCGACATCAATACGGTGGCGACAGAGGCTCAACGGCTGAATGAACCTGTCACCAGTCGTCAGGAAACTGTCCTCACAGCACAGAAACGTATCGAACCCCCCCAGCGAGGGACTGAAGCTCTGCTGATTACCACTGACCTGCCCCCCCGGGAGCAAACCAATCACTATCGAAGCGCATTCAGATACACCATGGCCTGGACCGTCCTCCTGTTATTAGGCGTCCTTCTGGTGGTTCTCAGCTTATTGTGGGTCCAGGTCATCCGCCCGCTAAAGCAGTTGACAGGTTTCACCCGTAAAACCCGAAGAGACACATTCTGGGAACAGCCCGCTCAGTTTCAGGCGGTTCCACGCGCCCTTAAAACCCGTCGTGATGAAATTGGAAGTCTCGCTCGTAACTTCCAGCGATTGTTGGCGGCACAGAAAACCCGCACCAGCAACCTGGTCAAGCTTTCTCATCAGGATCCACTGACCGGGCTTGCCAATCGTCGTCTGTACGATGAAAAACTGGCACAAGCCCTTTCGCAGAGCCAGTTAGTGTCAGTGTTAATGCTCGATATCGACCATTTCAAGCTCTATAACGACCATTTCGGGCACCAGATGGGTGACGATTGCCTGGTATCCCTGGCCAACCAGATGAAGGAATGCTTCGAGCAACCGGGCTTTGTGGTGGCGCGAACCGGCGGAGAGGAATTCAGTATTCTTTTACCCGGGCAATCCGTCGAAGACGCGGAACAGGATGCAGAGCGCCTCAGAAAACTCATCAAACAGCTACGGATTCCGCACCCCCCCAATTCGCCAGTAGCATCGGTGGTCACGGTGAGTGTTGGCGTGGCATCAACCGCCAATGTCAGGGGGGGCCTCGGCCCGGAAATGCTGATGCGCAGAGCCGATGAAGCTCTCTATCAGGCCAAAGCAGAAGGCCGGGATCGAATAAAACACTACGCTGCCACGGTGATTCAGAGTTCAGACTGAATGGTGCCCGGAGCCGGAATCGAACCGGCACGGCCTTGCGGCCGAGAGATTTTAAGTCTCTTGTGTCTACCAATTTCACCATCCGGGCATCGGAGGGGGGGAGATTCTTGAAGGGCGGAATTGTATAAGGGCCGGTGGCGTAACGCAATTCTGTTTCCCGGCGGCTCTTCAATACGCTTTCTATGCCTCCACCGGCTTGGTCGCCCTGCCCTTGTAGATGTAGCCCGCGATTTTGGGCGCTTTGGGGGGGATGTAGAGGTTTTCCAGCTCCTGGATTTCGAAGCCCGCTTCCTTGATCAGATCCGCTATATGGCGATTCAGGTGGCAGCCACCGGCCAGTTTGCGCCAGCCGGGTGTGATGCGGTGCTGCCATTTACGGGTGGCGTAGTGGGGGGGGATTCGCCGTGTTCCAGGAACAACAGGTTACCGCCCGGCCGGAGTACCCGTTTCATTTGCTGAAGGGCGGCGTGCCAGTCCGGGATGGTGCAGAGGGTGAAGGTCAGCAGCACGGTGTCCACGCTGTTGTCTTCCAGGGGGGGTATTTTCTCCCCCCCCGCAGGTCCAGCCACTCTACTTTTATGGGGGGGGAACGTTGCAGGTTGGGTAGCGCTTTTCGGCGCATGCCCTCGGAGGGTTCCAGCCCGTAAACCAGCTCAACCTGGTCCTGGTTGTAGAACTCCAGATTGATGCCAGAGCCCATGCCCACTTCCAGTACCCGGCCCCCCCGGGCCTGGGGGGGAACCACCTGGCTGCGCAGCTTCATCACCTGGCCCATTGAACAGGCCTTGTCTATGATATGGGGGGGGAGAATTCGTTCCTCGTAAAAGCTCATCTGGCTCACCATAATTGTTTTATATCAAGGGGGGGTGCGACAAACTGCCCTATCGAAATCTGCTACGATTTGCGTAGCATCGTAATCATCTGCCGGTAATAACAACATAACAAAATCAACTATGGCAGCGGCTGAACGGGTTCGCTGACCCGTTTGTTATGACTTGTGCGAGTTACCGGAGGTTCCTATGGAACTAGATCCTCTCATCCTATCGCGAATCCAGTTCGCGTTTGTGGTGTCATTTCACGCCATTTTTCCGGTGTTTACCATCGGGCTTGCCTCCTACATTGCGGTACTTGAGGGCCTGGCCTTCAAAACCCGTAATCCGGTGTGGACCAAATTGTCGACCTTCTGGACCAAGGTATTCGCCGTGGTCTTCGGTATGGGCGTGGTCTCGGGCATTGTGATGTCATTCCAGTTCGGTACCAACTGGAGCGCGTTCTCTCAGGCCTCGGCTAACTTCCTGGGCCCCCCCATCCTGAGTTATGAGGTGATCACCGCATTCTTCCTGGAGGCGGCGTTCCTGGGGGGGGTACTGCTGTTTGGCCGCGACAAGGTACCCGCCGGCGTTCATCTGTTCGCCGCCATCATGGTGGCCACCGGCACCTTTATCTCGTCCTTCTGGATTCTCGCAGCCAACAGCTGGATGCAGACACCGGCCGGTGTCGAATTCCGTGAGGGCGTGTTCCATGTAGTGTCCTGGAGCGAGGCCATCTTCAATCCGTCCTTCCCGTATCGCTTTATGCACATGGCACTGGCGTCTTTCCTTACCGGTGGTTTTGTGGTGGCGGGTGTCAGCGCCTGGTACCTGTTACGGGGGGGGCGTGAGGTCGAAGCCAATCGCAAGGCGCTATCCATGTGCCTGTGGTTGTTGCTGTTCATTGCCCCCCCGGCCCAGGCGGTTGTAGGCGACTTCCATGGTCTGAACACTCTGGAGCACCAGCCCGCGAAGGTCGCGGCCATGGAAGGCAACTGGGAAACTTCCCGCAATGTGCCGCTGTTGCTGTTTGCCATTCCCGACCAGGAAAACCAGACCAACCATTTCGAGATTGGCATTCCCAGCCTGGCCAGCCTGATTCTTACCCACGAGTGGGATGCGAAGTGCCGGGTCTGAATGAAGTCGCGGTCGAAGAGCAACCACCGGTGGCGATTGTGTTCTGGTCCTTCCGGATCATGGTCGGCATTGGTGTCCTGATGATTCTGTTTGCGCTCGCAGGCCTGGTTCTGCGTGCGGGTGGCCGACTTTACAAGACCCGCTGGTATCTTCAGGGGGGGATGCGCTTTATGAGTATCGCGCCCTTCTTTGCCGTGCTTACCGGCTGGTTTGTGACCGAGGTAGGTCGGGCGCCCTGGCTGGTGTACGGCATGATGACCCAGGCCGAATCGGTAACGCCCTCGCTCACCGGCGGCATGGCGCTGTTCACGTTGATCGGCTATATCGTTGTCTATGCCTGGTGTTCAGTGCCGGCGTGTATTACCTCATGCGGGTGCTTTACGTTGGTCTTGAAGATGCTGACGATGAAGAGCATGCCTCTGATCGCCCTGCCCGTCCGCTCTCTGCGGCCCATGTGCCGTTCGAGATTGAATCCGGCTCACACGGCGTTCATCAGGTAAAACCGGCTAACGAAGGGGGGGGACACTGACCATGGAACTGTTTGATCTCGCCTCATCTGGGCATTCATTATCGGCTTCGGCATCATCATGTATGTGCTGATGGACGGCTTTGACCTGGGCGTGGGTATCCTGTTCCCGTTCGCTCCGTCGGAAGAGGACCGGGACACCATGATGAATTCGGTGGCTCCGGTCTGGGACGGCAACGAAACCTGGCTGGTGCTGGGCGGAGCCGGCCTGTTGGCCGCCTTCCCGATGGTGTATTCCATCTTCCTGCCGGCACTCTACATTGGTGTGTTCCTGCTGCTGGCAGGGCTCATCTTCCGGGGGGGTGTGGCGTTTGAATTCCGATTCAAGGCTCGTACCTCAAGGTACCTGTGGAACTGGTCGTTTGCCGGTGGCTCTACCATTGCCGCATTCGCTCAGGGTGCTGTGGTCGGGGGGGCTTACATCCAGGGTTTCAATACCGTGAATGGCGCCTACGTTGGCGGCGCGCTGGACTGGCTGACACCGTTCACCGTGCTGACAGGCCTGGGGGGGATGCTGGCCGGTTATGCCCTGCTGGGTTCTACCTGGCTGATCATGAAAACCGAAGGGCGCCTGCAAGAGTGGGCCTACCGGGTAAGTGCACCACTGCTGATTGCCGTGTTGGTGGTGTTCGGCATTATCAGCGTATGGACGCCCTTTGTTGACGACATGGTGCGGGAGCGCTGGTTCTCCAATCTGAGCGTGATCTGGATTCTGCCGGCCCTGACCCTGCTGTGTGCCTTCCAGATCTGGCGTTCGGTACGCAACCGGTTTGAAGGTATGCCATTCGTCGCCACCATGGGCCTGTTCATCACCACCTATCTCGGACTTGTGGTGAGCAAGTGGCCGTATGTGGTTCCGCCCAACTACACCCTGTGGGATGCGGCTTCCGCCTATGAGTCCCAGCTGTTCCTGCTGCTCGGCCTGCTGTTCGTCATTCCCATTGTTCTGGCCTATACCGCCTGGACCTACTGGGTATTCCGCGGCAAGGTGCGTGCGGGCGAAGGGTACCACTGAGTGGCAGATCCGGCCCGGTCAAAGGTCCGCGCCTGGCTATCGGGTCTGGCCCGCAATAGCCAGCGCTGGATCACCGCAACCGTTCTGGCCGGTGTTCTTGCCGGGCTGGCCACCATCGTACAAATGGTGTTGCTGGCCTGGCTGATTCACCAGGGTGTGATTGAAAAAAACGCCGGTTTCCGAACTCACGCCCGTATTTCTGGCCCTGATTACGGTTCTGGTGATTCGGTCCGCAGGCCAGGGGGGGCTGCAAACCCGCTTTGCAGCCCGCTGCAGCGAGCAGGTGCGGCGCGATGCCCGCCGGCAACTGCATCATCACTGGAAAGCCACCGGCCCGGTGAATCTGGCGGACACGTCCGCTGCGTCCCTGGCCCGCGAGTGGCTGGACCACGTGGAGGCGCTGCACGGCTATTTCGCCCGTTTTCTGCCGCAGATGACCCTCTCTGTGGTGATTCCCTGGCCATCCTCGTTCTGGTGTTCTGGCTGGACTGGCTGGCGGGTATTTTCCTGGTGCTTTCTGCGCCGCTGATTCCGCTGTTTATGGCCCTGGTGGGCATGGGCGCAGAAAAGCTGAACCAGCAGCATTTCGAAACGGTCAGCCGGTTATCCGGCCAGTTTCTGGATAAGGTTCGAGGGCTGACGACGCTTCAACTGTTCGGGCAAACCGAGGCGGCCAGCCGCACGCTGGAAGCCCGTTCCGACCAGTACCGCAAGATCACCATGAAAACGCTGAAAGTGGCATTTTTGTCGTCAGCGGTACTGGAATTCTTTGCCTCTGTGGCGATTGCGGTATTGGCCATCTATATCGGCTTCGGATTGCTGGGTTATATCGAATTTGGCCCAAGCGACGAACTCACGCTGTTCAGCGGATTGCTTATCCTGCTGCTGGCCCCCCCGGAGTTCTTTCAGCCCTTGCGCACGCTATCCCAGCACTATCACGACCGGGCAGCCGCCCTGGGGGGGGCCGGTGCGAGATTCTGGTCCGGCTGGAACAGTCTGTCGACAACGCAGAGCCGATCCGGCCAGACAACAGCATTAGCAATCAAGGCATTCAGATCTCCGGGGGGGTCACGCTCCGTTACGGCGAGGGCCCGGTCATCTTCGATAACCTGGATATCCGCATCAAGCCGGTCAGGTGATCGCCCTTACCGGCCCCCCCTCTGGTGGAGGCAAATCGACCTTTTGCATCTGCTGGCTGGCTTTATTCAGCCAGAGGCAGGTGCTGTGTCAGTATTCGGCGAGGCTCCCGGCAATCAGCCGTTCGGATGGCTTGGCCAGCGGGGGGCTTCTGGATTCAGGGCACCTGGGCCGAAAACCTTCGGCTAACCACCCCCCCCGATGCGACGGATATTGCCATCGACTATGCATTACGACAGGTGGGCCTGGGTGAGCTGGTGGACAGCCGGGCTGACGGCATTCACAGCCGCATTGCCGAGGATGGTCTGGGGGGGCTGTCCGGTGGTCAGGCCCGCCGTTTAAGCCTGGCCCGTATCTTCCTGGCGGACTATCCCCCCCTGATTCTACTGGATGAACCGACGGCCGGGCTGGATGCCACCAGCGAGGTGTTCATTCTGGAGGCCCTGCATAGACTCAGCGAATCCGGCAAAACACTGGTGTTCTCCACCCATCATCAGGCGCTGCTGACATTGGCAGACCGCGTATTGATCGTAAATGACGGCGAGGTGCGCGATGCCTGAACTGAAGCCTTGGCTGGCGCTGATTTTCCGTCGCAAAGGTCGCCTTACGGTTGGTGCCGGCTTGCTACTGGGCACCCTGCTTTCCGGTATCGGTCTGCTAGCGTTGTCTGGCTGGTTTCTGACCGAAACCGCGCTGGTTGGCCTGTTGCTGGCGGCAGGGATACAGGCTTACATCAATCTTTATGTGCCGGGCGGTGGTATCCGTTTTTTTGCGGTGTCCCGAACGGTGTTCCGGTATCTGGAACGCGTGTACAACCACAACACGGTACTGCAGCTACTCACCGATATTCGGGTGGCCCTGTTTGACCGATTGGCGGCCCGGCCACGAACAGAGCGCAGTTCCCGTTCCGGCGCGCAGTGGCTTTCCCGGCTCACAGCCGATGTCGATGCGCTGGACACGCTTTATCTCAGGCTGATTGCCCCCCCCGCCGCCCTGGCAGCCGTGGTTACCCTACTGCTTGCCGCAATGGCGTGGTTACTGTTTGATGGTGTTGTGGCGCTGATTCTGGTGGTGATTCTGTCGCTTTCGTTCCTCCTGTCCACCTGGCTGGTGTATCTACGAACTTACGCTGCCTCCGGACAGTTGAGCGATCAGCAGGAGAGTCTGCGAGGCGAACTGGTTGAGCATCTTGAGGGCTTTGCGGAACTTACCGCCGCTGGCCGCACGGGTAAGCACACGGCCCGGCTGATGCGTCGAAGCGTAGAACTTTCCAGGGATCAGGCCCGGATCGACAGCCGAACCGGCTGGCATCAGGCTGGCTCTCATCTGCTGATCAATGTCGCGGCGGTGGCAGCCTTGTGGCTGGGCTTCCGCCTGTTCGAGCAAGGCACTCTGAGCGGCCCGGTACTGGTTCTCCTGCCCATTGCCCTGCTGGGCCTGGCCGAAGTCTACGCCATGCTCCCGGATGCCTTTGGCAAACTGGGAGCGACTCGTGCTGCTGCGCGCCGCCTGAACTCCGACCACGGTCTGGAAAGGGCCGCGGCATCACCCGCTGGTTCTGCTGGCGAACTGCCGGAGGGCTTCTCTCTTCAGGCCTGCGATATCACCGTGGGTTACGCGGGTTATTCGCCCTTACTCAGTCACTTCACGCTGACGCTTCGCCCGGGCGACACCGTCGGTATCGTTGGCGTCTCCGGCAGTGGCAAATCCACCCTGGCAGATACCCTGGCCGGCTGGCAGAGCCATGCCGGGGGGGAGAACGTCATTCCCTGCCCTGCGCCTACCTCACGCAAGCGACCGTGGTGTTTGAAGACACCGTGAAAGCGAACCTTCAGTTGGCGAACCCCCCCAACGCCGGGGGGGACGGTGATATGTGGCGGGTACTGGAGATAGTCGAACTGGCGGAACGGTTCGCCCAGGACGCTGAAGGATTGGGTACCTGGCTGGGCAGCGCCGGCAACCGTTTATCTGGCGGGGGGGAGGCCCGGCGCCTGGTGCTGGCCAGGGTGTTACTGAGTCAGGCACCCGTGGTGATTCTGGATGAGCCTTTCACTGGTGTGGACGAGGCAACCCGTACACGAATTTCGCCCCCCCAGATCAGCCGTTGGCTGCAGGGGGGGCGCACCGTGGTGTGTCTCGGGCACGGGCCGGACGCCTGCTGGCCTCCGACCGTATTCTGCACCTGGGTTGATCAGCGGGTTTCGACCACTTCAAACGTCAGACCGGCATTAGCCTGCAGGCGCTCGAGCAATTTGCCATCGAGCGCCGAGGCCGGTGTCCAGAAGCCACCTTTGACGTCCTCTTTCACATCAAAGGCCAGACACAGACCGGCTTCACCAAGCATTTTTGATGTCGAGCCGTAACCCGGGTCGCGATCGCCCGTCACCTTGGTGATCATGGTCTTGCCATCGGTGGTTTTGCCCACGAAACGCAGGTCGTAGAAACCTTTCTCCTGATCGTCCGGGCTTGGGCCCTCCCCCCCGGGCTTGGGTACCAGCTTTTCCACCACCCAACGTGTTGGCTTGATGGCGGACGCGGTGAAGAACGCACCCAGCGCACCCACCATACCGTAAGCGGTCAGGCGGCCTTTGGTGCCCTTGCCCGTCATGATGGCTTCGTCGTAGGTGAACTCTTTGCCGTAGCGGGCACCCTGCAACGCATTGGAGCGGTGCACCACACGGGTGTTGATGGCCCCCCCCATCACAAACGGGGGGGCCAGCCAGGCGTTGAAGTTCTTGTCAAACTCAGCAGATTTCAGGCTGGGCTGGCGTTTCTCGGAGCGATGCTCCGGCGGGCAGATGGAGAACGGATTGGCCAGTTCCTTGCGCAACTTGGGGGGGTCGGCTCCGGCTTCCTTGGCCACGTTGATCATGGAAGCCACCGTGCCGCCAGAAAGGCCGCCCTTGGCGACTTTCACCCTCATGCGCACGTCCTGGCAGGGTTTGCCAAAGGTTGCTTCCGATTGCTGCTGCAGGAACCAAACGCCCATATCGGAAGGAATCGAGTCAAAGCCGCAGCAATGCACAATCCGTGCACCGCTTTCTTTAGCCTTGGCCTCGTACCGCTCAATCATCCGACGGATCCATTGTACTTCACCAGTGAGGTCGCAATAGTCCGTACCTGTCTCTGCGCAGACTTTTACCAGAGTTTCGCCGAAAAGAGCGTAAGGGCCCACGGTTGAGATGACCACTCGCGTCTGGCCGCACAGATCGCGCAGCGCAGGCTCGTCTGCTGCATCCGCCAGAATTACCGGTAGTGATGCGGCGCCTGCCCCCCCCAGATCCGACTTGAGCTGGTTCAGCTTTCCTTCGGAGCGGCCGGCAATGGCCCATTTGACCTCCTTGTCTGCACCATAGTTTTCCAGAAGGTAGCGAGCCAGAATCTGGCCGACAAAACTGGTGGCACCGAACACGACAAGGTCATAGTTCGCAGCGGTGGTGTCTGTCATGGTCTGTCCTTGTTCAAACGAATGTATGAATGGATGGTAACAGGTTTATTCTGTGGTGCTACTTTCCCGTGAACTCGTGAACCGGCGTCGGGCCGGCCAATCGTTTGTCCTGTGGACTGCGGCACACTCTGCCCAGTCATTGAAGGAGGAGAGCCCCCCCTTTGAGCGTCTTTCTGATTATTATCAGCCTGTTTCTTCTGGCTTTCAGCGCCCTGCTGGTCTGGCAAGTGCTTGAGCAGCGAAAGATGATCAAGCAAATGCTGGAAAGCGAGGATATCAGCGACACACATCAGGATCCTGAGCTGGTGCTTACGTTACGGGTACGGGATCCGATCGCCTTGGCCAAACGCGAATCCCGCACCGGACGGGTGCTGGCCGACCGCCTACCAGTAATGACCCGGAAAATGGTCTATCAGGAAGTGATGAAAGAGCTGGAGCGGGAGCTGGACGAGCGGGACATTGAGGTAGATATGCACATTGAGTATCGCTAGTACAAGAGCAACAGGAGCCCTGCCATGCTGTTACTGATCGTTAGCCTGATGTGTCTGGCCGGCAGCGCAATACTGTTGTTCGCTGCATTCCGGCTGTCCAATGGTAACCGGCGCGACCTGAGAATCCTGAATGCCCATCGAATAGGTGCCCTGAGCGCTATTCAGAAAAGCCGGATGGACCTGATGGAGGTTCGCAACCGCGCCCGGTTGCTGGAAGAAACGGTGTCCGGCGGCGCGACCGCAGTCGAGAAAGTCCACAAAGCCATCGCCAACACCACGTTTGGCCTGATTGACCTGTTTTCCCGGGACGATGAGTTCCGGGACAGCGCCCGCCGGATAAAGCAATCCCACCACCAGAAGAGCGAGCAGGTGTACAAAGCGGTGAGAACCTCTAACCGGGCACTGCATATCCTCGCGGATACACTGATCATCGGCAAAGCGGAAAAACGCATTGTTTCAAAAACAAAGAAGGCGCCCTGAGGCGCCTTCTTTTTCTGAAACTTCAGAAAGTTACAGAACTTTCTTCAGTTCCTCTTCCAGCTGCGGAACTGCTTCGAACAGGTCTGCAACCAGGCCGTAGTCGGCCACCTGGAAGATCGGGGGGGCTTCTTCGTCCTTGTTGATCGCAACGATCACCTTGGAATCAGACATGCCCGCCAGATGCTGGATGGCACCGGAGATGCCAACCGCAACGTACAGCTGCGGAGCAACGATCTTGCCGGTCTGACCAACCTGCATGTCGTTCGGCACGAAGCCGGCATCAACAGCGGCACGGGAAGCACCAACCGCAGCGCCCAGCAGATCAGCAACCTGCTCCAGCATCTTGAAGTTGTCGCCGTTCTGCATGCCACGGCCACCGGAGATAACGATACCGGCAGAAGCCAGGTCCGGACGATCAGACTGGGCTTTCTCTTCACCAACGAAGGAAGACAGGCCAGCGTCTTTTACTACGTCCAGCTGCTCAACAGAGGCAGAACCACCTTCAGCGGCTACCGGGTCGAACGCGGTCGGACGAACCGTCACAACCTTGATGCTGTCGCTTGCCTTGACGGTCGCAATGGCGTTACCAGCGTAGATCGGACGCACGAAGGTGTCTTCGGATTCAACGCGGATAATGTCAGAAACCTGGGCAACGTCCAGCAGCGCAGCAACACGCGGCATGAAGTCTTTACCAGTGGTGCCGGCAGAGGTCAGGATGTGGCTGTAGCCCTTGCCTACTTCAGCAACCAGCTCAGACAGGTTTTCTGCCAGGAAGTGACCGTAAGCGGCGTTGTCGGCAACCAGTACCTTGTTCACGCCTTCTGCCTTGGCAGCGGCTTCAGCGACGGCGCCTACGTTCTCACCGGCAACCAGCACGTCGATGTCGCCACCGATGGCCTTGGCAGCCGCTACAACGTTCAGAGTAGCCTGTTTCAGGCTGCTGTTGTCGTGTTCAGCAATTACCAGGATGCTCATTTAGATCACCTTCGCTTCGTTCTTCAGTTTATCCACCAGCTCAGCTACGTCAGCCACCTTGATACCAGCCTGGCGTGCAGCCGGGGGGGCTTCGACTTTCAGGGTGGACAGGCGAGCGGCAACGTCAACGCCCAGGTCAGCCGGAGACATGGAGTCCAGCGGCTTTTTCTTGGCTTTCATGATGTTCGGCAGAGAAGCGTAGCGCGGCTCGTTCAGACGCAGGTCTGTGGTAACAACCGCCGGCAGGTTCAGAGCAACTGTCATCAGACCGCCGTCTACTTCGCGGGTTACGTTAACCTTGTCACCGTCAACAACCACTTCAGAGGCGAAGGTGCCCTGGCCCATGCCAGTCAGAGCAGCCAGCATCTGGCCAGTCTGGTTGTTGTCGGAATCGATGGACTGCTTGCCAAGAATAACCAGCTTGGGCTCTTCTTTCTCAACAACAGCCTTCAGCAGCTTGGCCGCTTCGAGGGACTGAACTTCTTCGTCAGTCTCGATGTGGATACCGCGGTCAGCACCCAGAGCCAGGGCAGTACGGATCTGCTCCTGAGAAGCCTTCGGGCCAATGGATACAACAACGATTTCACTGGCAACGCCTTCTCTTTCAGACGAACCGCTTCTTCAACTGCGATTTCGCAGAACGGGTTCATTGCCATCTTGACGTTGGCGAGATCAACGCCGGTGTTGTCCGGCTTGACGCGCACCTTCACGTTGTAGTCGATAACTCGTTTTACAGCGACCAGAACCTTCATAGATTCCTCGTTCTTCTACGATGGGTTTAATGAGTCTTCACAGTCAAAGGACCGGGTTGACCCGACCTGACAATGAGACGATACTAAAAATCGACTCAAAACACACGATATTTCGGTGTATACGTACAATGCCAAAGGTTAGTGCAGATTTCAAACAAACGTTTGTTTGATTCTTCAAATGCGTTATCCTTTCGGGACAAATAGCCGTTTTGAGCGGTTTTGGGCTGTCGTCTATACGCATTTTTACCGGTATGATGGCGCCCCCCCTGATGAGGCCTGCGGGCAAACAATATCCATTAAAAGCTGTTTGAGGAGACCAACGTGGAACGCGAATCGATGGAATTTGATGTTCTGATCGTCGGCGGCGGCCTGCGGGCCTGTCGGCAGCCTGCCGCGTCATGCAACTGGCGCAGGAAGCCGGCGAAGAACTAACCGTTTGTGTGGTTGAAAAAGGTTCTGAGATCGGCGCGCACATCCTCGCCGGCACCGTATTCGAGCCCACGGCCCTGAACGAACTCTTCCCGGACTGGAAAGAGAAAGGCGCCCCCCCCTGAATACCCCCCCGGTTACCCGGGATGACATTTTCCTGCTGAAGAATCAGGAAAAGGCCACCAAAGTACCCAATGCCTTTGTGCCCAAGAACATGCACAACCACGGCAACTACATCATCAGCCTGGGCAACCTTTGCCGCTGGCTGGCTGAGCAGGCCGAACAGCTGGGTGTTGAAGTGTATCCGGCTTTGCCGCTTCAGAAACATCGTTGAAGATGGTCAGGTAAAAGGCATTATCACCGGTGATATGGGCGTTGCCCGTGACGGTTCCGAGAAAGACGGCTACATGCCGGGTATGGAACTGCGCGCCAAGTACACCCTGTTTACTGAAGGCTGTCGCGGTCATCTGGGCAAGCGCCTGATCAACGACTTCAAGCTGGACGAAGGCAAGGATCCGCAGCACTACGGCATCGGCATCAAAGAACTGTGGGACATCGACCCGGCCAAACACGAGCCAGGCCTGGTTGTTCACACCACCGGCTGGCCGCTGAACGAATCCGGCTCCACCGGCGGCTCTTTCCTGTATCACCTGGAAAATGGCCAGGTATATGTTGGTCTGATCACCGATCTTTCCTACAGTAACCCGCACCTGAGCCCGTTCGAGGAGTTCCAGCGTCTCAAGTACCATCCGGAAATCAAGAAGTATCTGGAAGGTGGCAAGCGTGTTGCCTACGGCGCCCGTGCAATCGCCAAGGGTGGCTACAATGCCCTGCCGAAGATGAGCTTCCCGGGCGGCCTGCTGCTGGGTTGCGATGCCGGCACCCTGAACAGCTCCAAGATCAAAGGTTCCCACACCGCCATGAAATCCGGCCTGTTGGGCGCTGAAGCCGTATTCGAGGCCTGAAGGAAGGTAAATCCGGTGAGGAAATCACCAGCTTCCAGAAGCGTTTCGAAGACAGCTGGCTGTACAAGGAGCTATACGCCGAGCGTAACTTTGGCCCGGCCATGCACAAGTTCGGCAATATCGTCGGCGGTGCCATCGCATTCTTCGAGCAAAACATTCTGCGCGGCAGCCTGCCTATCACCTTCCACGACACGACTCCGGACTACGCCACCCTGAAGCCGGCGTCTGAGTGCAAGAAGATCGACTATCCGAAGCCGGATAACAAGCTGACGTTTGACCGCCTGTCCTCGGTGTTCATCTCCAACACCAACCATGAGGAAGATCAGCCGGTTCACCTGAAGCTGACCGACCCGGAAATTCCGCTGAAAGAAAACCTGCCAAAGTACGACGAGCCAGCGCAGCGTTACTGCCCGGCCGGCGTATACGAAGTGGTCGAGAAAGACGATGGCAGCGGCAAAAAGTTCCAGATCAACGCCCAGAACTGTGTTCACTGCAAGACCTGTGACATCAAGGATCCTGCCCAGAACATCACCTGGGTAACGCCGGAAGGCGGCGGTGGTCCGAACTACCCGAACATGTGATCCACGATCACTGTTTCAGAAACCGGGGGGGCTTGCCCCCCCGGTTTTTTTATGCTCGCAGATTATTCCGGGCATAAAAAAACGGCCCCCCCCGAAGGTGCCGTTTTCTGATCAACCATCAGAAGGCATATCAGTGCACGTGGCCGTGCTCTTGCTCTTCGTCGGTTGCTTCGCGGGTTTCTACCACTCAACGTCGAAGTGCAGAGTCTGGCCCGCCAGCGGGTGGTTGGCATCGATGGTAACGGTTTCGTCGCCAACTTCTACTACACGAACGACCTGGGGGGGGCCGCCCGGAGTTTGTGCCTGGAACTGCATGCCTGGCTCGATGGTGTCTACGCCCTCGAAAGCAGAGCGCGGAACCGGCTGGATGAGCTCTTCGTTTACTTCACCGTAGCCTTCAGCTGGCTCTACGGAAACTTTAACCTGGTCGCCAGCGTTCTTCTCGGTCAGCGCACTTTCCAGTCCGCCGATGATGTTCTGTGCACCTTCCAGGTATGCCAGGGGGGGCTCACGGCCTTCTACGCGGGAGGAATCGAGTTGCTCTCCCTGGTCGTTAGTGAGCGTGTAATGGATGGTGACAACACGAGGTTGGGCCATGTGATCTCCTTGCGTGTCGCAATGACTGTGTATTTAGATTGTAGGCAATCGAAAGTGATCGTGAACAGCCAGACTGCACAGAGGGACTAACGACCACCGGGCCTCGTTAGAGAGCCAGGCTCGATAACAAGTAAGAAACCACAGTTTAACAAGTGACAGACTGCGTTTTCTACCTTATACATTGGGGGGGTGGTCAGGCGCTTTTCAACCGCCCCCCCGCCCGATTCCCAGAATTTTCCGTGACTAAGCACCCCCGTACACGGTTTTTCCCGCCGCTTCGGTTTCCTCGGCCAGTTCGGCGAGGTTATAGAACGCCGAGGTAACCAGCCGGGCTTCAACACCGTGGCGTACCTGAATAACTGGCCGAGGTTCGCCAGTCTCAGGGTAAGAGCCAACATGTAATCGGTGTTGCTCGCCAATCTCCAGGGTTTCGCCCATGTTGGTGGCCAGGGTAATAACCTGCTCCGCGCCCTCGCCTTTCACTTCCAGGCCATGGGCCAGCAGTGGTGCGTCCTCAACCCGGATACGCCATTTCTCGACCGGCGTAACCAGGTAGTACTCTCCATCGCTTTCCCGCTTGAGAATGGTAGAGAACAGCTTTACCGTGGCCTCCCGGGCGATGGGCTCACCTTTGAAGATCCACTGGCCATCCCGGGTGATCACCAGATCCATGTCGCCGGAAAGTTCGGGGGGGTGCCATTTATCCAGCGGTGGAAGATCCCTGCTCTTGCCGGCGTCTTCGAGGGATTTGGCAATGTCATCGGGTGTCCGGTTCATCGTTTTCTCCCTGATCAGAGCCCACGCATCCATTCTGCCCGCAGAGGCACAGCGCCAGGCTGGGTAATGGCCATGTTTACCTGCTGCAGCAGGCGGTCTTTATCGCGGCCCAGCGTGCCTTTGAGCACGAGGTAATTGGAGGCGTGATCGCTTCGGAAAATGGTGTTGTCCAGTTCCAGGTGCTCCAGAAACACACGAATTTCCTCGAACAGGGCCTGCTGGCCCAGGGGGGGCACGAAATCCGCCCCCCCGAAACCCTCGCGGAATCGCTCTTCACCCTGCGGGAAGCTGACCACCAGGGTAGACAGGTAATCGGGCTGGGTTTCATTGCACAGTGTGGCAGTGTTAATGGCATGCTGCCGTGAAAGAGCTTCACCGCCCAGACCATTGAGCACCATCACCGAGCTCACCAGGCCCGCTTCCCGGATCTTCACCAGGGCCGACCGGGTGGATTCCCAGGTTTCACCTTTGTTAACGCGCCGAAGAATCTCGTCGTCGCCGGATTCCATGCCCACATAAAGGATTTTCAGGCCGGCTTCCCGGAGTTGGGCCAACTCTTCAACCGATTTTTTTGCCAGGTTTCGTGGCAGGCAGTAGCTGGAAACGCGTTCCAGGCCGGGAAAGCCTCGCTTCAAATCAGCGATTATTTCCAGCAGGCGCCGGGTGGGCAGCACCATGGCGTCTCCATCGGCCAGGAAAACCCGGCGGACGTCGCCAAATGCCGCGGCTGCTTTCTCGATGTCTGCCTGATGTCTTCGGGCTTTCGAGCCCGGAATTTCTTCTGGGGGGGCTGGGTATACATCTCGCAGAAGGTGCACTGGTTCCAGGAACAGCCATTAGTCACCGGCAGAATCAGCGATTTCGCCTCGCTGGGCGGCCGGAAGACCGGCTCAATGTAATCAATGGGAAAACTGTACATAGGTTCGTTCAGTATCGGAAATGAGTGATGTACTGATTAGATCAGGGCAGAAACTGGGCTTTCAAGTCGGCGCAGCCTGGCCCCCCCACTACAGGCATATCCAGCAGTACAGCCTGAGACGTCATAAAGGGAATGCCCTGCCGATGGCCATCAACCAACAGAGTGGAGAAGCTACCCACGAATGGCATGTGGGAAACCAGCATCAATGGTGAAACCTGGTTGTCCAGAAGCTCATCCAGACAACGGCCAGGGTCATCATCGGGTGTGATAAAGGCTTTTTCCTGGACCGGGCAATTCAGCACTTCCGCCACAATCGCGGCGGTTTGCCGGGCCCGAACATAGGGACTGGACCAGATCTGGGCGGGACGCCACGGGGGGGAAGAGGCAATTTGCGCCGCCACGGCAGCCACGCCGCGGCGACCCGCCTCGGTCAGCTCACGCTCCTGATCCAGCGAATGCCAGCCGGCCTCACCATGGCGCATAACAATCAGATGCACGTGCCTCTCCTTCCGGATGACAATCCCGGGTCACTGGGTAATGGTGCGCGGCAGAATGAACTCCACATCAGAATTCTGCACGGCCATCATCAGGCTGTTGATCACCGCATTGATGGAAGCGCTTTCATAGAGAATCTCGTAAAGCCCCCCCCGTACCAGAGGCATGTAGATGCCAATAGCCTCAGATTTTTCGCGTACCAGTTTCAGGGTATAGATACCTTCGGCCACCTGCCCCCCCAACTCCTGCACGGCTTCTTCCAGCTTCTGGCCCTTGCCAATGGCATAACCAACCCGGAAATTCCGGCTTTTGCTGGAGGTACAGGTGGCAATCAGGTCACCAACACCCGCAAGGCCCATAAAGGTCATCGGGTTGGCGCCAAGGTAACCGCGAAACGGCTCATTTCGGCCAGGCCACGGGTAATCAGCATGGCTTTCGCGTTCTCGCCCATGTTCAGGGCCGATGCCAGGCCGGCAACAATGGCGTAGATATTCTTGAGTGCGCCGGCCAGTTCCACACCGTAGACATCAACATTGGCGTAAACCCGAAAGTATTCGCAGCCCAGCAGTTCCTGCACTGTGCGGCGCACATCCGGGTCTTTTGCTGCGATCACGGTGGCGGTCAGTTCCCGGTTGACGATCTCGCCAGCCAGGTTCGGCCCGCTCAGAACACCGGAGCGACACCTGGGAAGCTCCTCCAGCAGGATTTCGCTCATCAATTTAAAACCGTGCTCTTCGATGCCTTTGGTCAGGCTGACGACGATCTGGCCATCGCGGAATTCGCTGCTGTGTTCGCGAATGACCGACCGAAACGCTTTCGATGGGATCGCAACCAGCACAATCTCCGCTTTGCGCACCGCATCGGCCAGGTCTATTGTCGGCTGAATGTCACCCTCAAGGGTAACGGCGGGCATATACCGGCGGTTAATGCGGGTGCTGCGTATTTCCTCTGCCTGTGCTTCATCGCGCATCCAGAAATGCACAACGTGGCCATTCTCGCCCAGTACTTTTGCCATGGCAGTACCGAAACTGCCGCCACCAAGTACTGCCACATCGTAGGAATTCGCCCCCCCGTGATTACCGGGCGTCGGGTTATCAGGCATAAACATTCCGTTCTGTTTCTGTCAGGGCCGGGCCCGGTGCAGGACTGGCGTTTCAGCCAGTTTCCTCGCATTCCAGCGCCCGTACCAGATTCTTGAATTCTTCCCTGTTCCGGCTATTCATGCCCATCAGTACTTTATGGGCATCAAGAACTTTATCGCGAACCTGCTGTTCGCTCGCCTTGAGCACGGGGGGGATTTCTTCGAGTTCTTCAATTCGGGAAGCTGGCTCACGGACAATAATGAAAATCTTGTCGAAGCCCATGGACGTAATAATGCGGGTGATATCGGGGGTTGGTGGAAATCAGCGTTGGCAGAAAATGACTTTGTTTCTGCGCCGCCAGCGCAATCTTGGCCAGCAGGCCAAGCGTCGTGCTGTCGATGATTTCGGTCTCGGTGAGATCGATAACCACGGTTTTGAATGCCGGATCACGGGTTATGGACTCAACCAGATTGTCCAGCGTCGAACACAGGTTCAGCCGGATTTCCCCCCCAATAAACTTCAGGACGTATATTCCTGCTGTTCTGCTTGCAGGATTTTATAACCAGCCATTTTTCACACTGCCACTAAGTCGACGACGTGTTATCTGACCCGTTTATGGTATCAGTTACCGATACTATCGCGATATCGTCAGGCAGCTCCGAGATCTTATCCAGCCCCCCCAGAGCGTCGCTCAGCGATGCGATAGTGTGACTACCTCCTGAAACGAGTTCAAGTAGTCTGTTCTCCTTTTCATCCAGAGATTTGGCCGGGATCACTTCCAACAGGCCATCAGAGAACAACAAAAGCCGGAATGGTCGATCCAGCTTCACCTTGTAAAGCTCCCATTCCGGCGTTTCGAACAGCCCTACCGGCAGCCCGCTGCCTTCCAGAAAACGGGTTTCACCATCTTCAAACGACAGGATGGGCATGGGGGGGAAATGCGCTCCGACCGCATAACTCAATGTACGTTCTGTTGTTGAAATAATGCCAACAAACACGGTGACATGCTTGCCAAGCCCTGTATCCAACAGCTCTGAGTTGATGCGCTCCAGGAAACGTTCCGGGTGCAGGATGTCTTCACTGGACTGACGCCGAAGATTCCGCTGCAAACGATTGGTGAGGTTTCGCAGTAACACGGTAACGAATGCGGAACTGGCGCCATGGCCAGAAACGTCGGCGATATAAACGAGGACCTTGTCTTCACTGATGCGAAAATAGTCGAGAAAATCGCCACTGAGATACAGGGACGGCTTGATGAGGTAATCAACGCTGAGCCCGGAAAGCGTGAGCTGATGGTCTGGCAGCATTTTTAGCTGCACCTTGCGACCGGCATTCTGGTCGGCCCTTAGCTCGGCAATACCGTTGCGCAGGTCCCGGTTGGCTTCTTCCAGTTCCTGCCGGTACAACTGGTTCAGGCGGTTTACCCTGACCCGGTCAAACAACTTGCCGATAATGTCGTCCAGTGCATTGCGGTCGTCATTGCAGGGTTTGAGCACGACATCGGCGGCTCCGGCCCGCATGGCCTGGACCACATCGGCGCTGGACTGGCTGCTGGTGCAGGCCACTATCGGCGTGAAACTTTCTGTTTCATCAAGGCGCCGGGACAGGTCTCTGATCGCCTCTGGAGGGAGATCTGCAAAGATCACATCCGGGATATTGTCGTCGAACAATCCTCGGGCAGCGTTTACCCCCCCCGCTGCACCAGTTACGTAAAACCCCCCCCGCGCCTCCAGGTAACGGGACAGATCGGCTCGGGCCTGTTCATCGGCGTCAATTATCAGAATGCGCTCGGTGCGCGAGGTCATGTTGGCTGCCCTAAACTACCAGCGGTAAAGAAAAAAGGCTTTATATGGCCTATTCTGGCATGCCCCCCCTGTGATATAACAAGGCCGCAATCATCATTTTGGGAGAATTGTAACCATGAGACGTGCCGTTAACGATCTGCTCGGAGCCTATGACAAACTGATCATGGACCCGGTGCATGGCGGTATCCCGCTCTACCGGCACGAAATCCAGGTGATTGACCATCCTCTGTTTCAGCGCTTGCGAAACATCTGCCAGAACGACATTCTGAGTCTGGTTTTCCCCCCCGGCGCCACCCATTCCCGTTTCCTGCACAGCATCGGGGGGGTGATGCATGTGGGCACACGGATGTTCCGGGCCATGATCGATGCATACCTTCGGGAACGGCAGCTGAGTGAGCAGACCGATCTCAGCCTGAGCCAGCTCGATGCCATTGATTACCTGGCCAAGACCATCCGGCTTGGCTGCTTGCTGCACGACAGCGGTCACTCCAGTTTCTCCCATCAGTTCACCCAGGCCCGGAAGATTCGCGACCTGATGTCTCGCCCTGAACGGTTCCGGGATTTGTGGGAAGCGTTGACTATTCGGCCTACCACGCCAGTGAACCGGAAGAGCTGGAGCATGAACACTACTCTGTTCGAGTCGCCCATGACGTACTCTCGTCTGTGGATCTGGAGAGCGCCGGGCTGGCTGCTATCGATGTCATCGGCATTATGGAAACCACCGATGTTACGCCCAGCGAAACCTTCTGCCGCCACGCCCAGACCTTCTGGGAATTTATTGCTGGTGATGATGCCATTGCCGGCACTATCCCGCCCCCCCGGGATGTACCGCAGCTGGTGATGGGCCTGCTGTCATCCATTGTTTCGGGGGGGGAAATTGATGCCGACCGGGCCGATTATATGTTGCGGGACGGCTTCCACAGCTCGGTCACCATCGGCGGTTTCAATCTCGATCACCTGCTGAGCAACCTGCGGTTCGGCTGGGACGTTTCTGAACCCTGGATGGGGGGGCTTGCGATTACCCAGAAAGGCCTGGGCGCCTGGAGGACTTCGTGTACAGCCGCCACCAGATGTACCGCAAGGTATATGCGCACAAGACCGCTCTGGGCTTCGACTGGTTGCTGCGGGAGGCCATTAACGAAGTGCTGGAGGACCCGGAAAGCTTCGACTGGGTGGATACCTGCCTGAGCAACATGAAATGGTTTGCCGAGCTGACCGATAACTTCTTCTGGGAAGCCTTCCGCAAGGTGGCCCGCCGGGAGCCCAGGAGCTACTCGTTCTGCATTGTGAACCGGGTAAAGCTGGACCACGTCGACACCCGGGAAAATCTGGACAAGACCGAAATCCTGAACCACCGCCGCTGGCTGGCATCGGAGCTGGGCATTAACCCGGACAACGTGGTTACCTGCTCCATGAAGGCTCGCTTCTCGAACATTCAGGACAACTTCAACGGCATCAAGGTGCTGGTGAAAAACCCGATCACCCGGGAGCGCAGCCTGAGGAAAATCACCGAAGTGAGTGCCTTCTTCTCAAAATTCGGCGACGGCACCATCACCCATTTCTACCGGCGGCCGGAGGTCGCAGAAAAAGCTCCCTCCGACCTGACTGAGTAGCCGCAATTACTGATCAGAGCTCTGGCCCATTGCCTGCACCAGTTGCGAGGCGCTTTCCCAGGCGCCTTCAACCCGACCGCCCGCCAGCCAGTCGCCTGCCAGGCCAATGCCGATATTCTGGTCGAACAGATAGCCGGGGGGGTTATCGCCGGCTTCCGAGCGTGCGTACAGCCAGCGATGAGTTACCCAGTCATCCGGAGCCTCCTCATGCCCGGCCAGTGCCTTGAATTCCGCCAGCAGAGCTTCAGCAATGCTTTCCGGAGCGTCATCCACGTGCTCATGTGTCCACCCAGGTTGGCGTGCAGCACCCACCACTGGCCCTCGTCTTCCCGGCCGGTTTGGAGGAGTTGTTGGCCACCCAGAACAACACGTCCGAGTTGGGGGGCGCGCAGCATCGAACGGGAAATCAACGGAGCGATTAAAATGGGCAGCTACCGCCCAGCACGGCAGGATATTACCCACGTGTCCAGCCAGCCCTTCCGCCATCGTATCAAGCCCGCTGTCCCGCAACAGTTCCTGAGCCTGCGCCGGTGGCGCCGTTATCACGACCTGATCAAAGCCGTCGTAGTGCTGCCCATCTGTATCGGTGAGCTGCCATTTCGAATCTTCTTTCGACAACCGGACGATTCGAACACCGGATGCCAGCGTAATGTGTTCAGAAAGAGCCCGGGAAATGGCCGTCATTCGCGGAGTACCAACAAACCGGTGTTCCTCCGGAAACGCCTGCCAGCTGGCCCCCCCTTCCGTCTGATAGCCGAACCGGGCATTCCAGCTCTGATAGCTCCGGGGGGGCCCGGCCCAGCGATCCAGAAACCGGGTGAAGCCGGGATTACGGGACGTGAAGTACTGGGCGCCGATATCGGCGGATCCGTTCGCCACGCGTTTGGACGCCAGACGACCACCGGGGGGGCCGCGACTCTTCTCGAATACCCGGACATTATGGCCCGAATCGCCAAGAAGAATTGCGGTCGTCAGCCCCCCCGCCAGCCCTGAACCAATAACCGCGATGCTGCGTATTGATGTGGTGTCTGATGTTACTTCACGCATGGTTGTATATGACCCGAGTAAATAGTTGGTTAACAAACATTCTGAGATGGTTCGATTCCGAAGCTGGATCAGATCACCTGGATACGGACTCCCGAGCCTTTAACTGGGTACGAGTCCTGCCCTTCATCGCTCTCCACCTTGCCTGTTTGCTGGCACTTTACACCGGCGTCAGTACTTTCGCAGTGGTTTTTGCCGTTGCGTTTTTCCTGGTAAGGATGTTCGCGATCACGGGCTTCTACCATCGGTATTTCTCCCACAAAACCTTCAAAACCAGCCGGCCTGCGCAGTTCGCATTTGCCATTCTGGGGGGGGCCAGCGCGGCTCAGCGGGGGGGTCCCTTGTGGTGGGCCGCGCACCACCGGCACCATCACCAACACTCGGACAATGAGCAGGATCTGCACTCACCACACCAGGGTGGGTTCTGGTGGTCCCATATGGATGGTTCACCTGTGATGCGGGCTTTGCGATGGATGAACGCAGGGTGCGCGACTGGCTGAAATTCCCGGAACTCAGGTTCATCAACCGTTTTGACTCTCTGATACCCGCTGCGTTCGCGGTCGCTATTTACCTGTTTGGCGAGGCACTGGCCCTGTGGGCGCCCGAGCTCGGCACCAACGGGCTTCAGCTCCTGGTATGGGGGGGTTTCTTCATATCAACCGTGGTGCTTTTTCACGCGACGGTTTCGATCAACTCCCTGTCACACGTCTGGGGGGGTAAAAGACGGTTTGAGACCGATGACGACAGCCGCAACAATTTCTGGCTGGCTCTGATCACCCTGGGAGAGGGCTGGCACAATAACCACCACCGCTGGCCGCAATCGGTACGCCAGGGTTTCCGCTGGTACGAAATTGATGTCACCTGGTACGGCCTGTGGTTGCTTTCCAAGCTGGGCATCATTTGGGATCTCAATCCGATTCCGGCTCATATTCAGAAAGAGACCCGGGAACTGGACCACAAGAGGAGGAACCGCTCATGACGCCGTCTGCCTCTGCCATTGAAGTCGGGGGGGCACCGGATTCCGGATTGCCCGTAGTGCTGGACCGTTTCTGTTCGCTGTATAACGCACTGGACAAAGGCAATCTCAACAAGCTCCAGCAGGTATACGGCGAGGATATCGAGTTTCAGGATCCTTTTGGTCGGGTACATGGCCTTGATCAGCTAACCGAATACATGGCGAGCGCCTACGGCAACGTTATCCGCTGCCAGTTCCGTTTCCATGAACCGTCATTCAGGAATGCTGGTGCAGCCTGCCCTGGGTGATGGAACTTCAACACAAGCGTGTCCGCGGCGGCAAGCCGGTGTTTGTAGAAGGCATCAGCCACCTGGAAATCCGGGACGGGAAGGTGCGGTATCACCGGGACTATTTCGACGCCGGCCAGCTATTGTATGAAAACCTGCCCGTATTGGGCCGGATGATTCGTTGGGTAAAGGAGCAGGCGGGATGAGCCAATTGCTGTCATCACCCAGCAACATCTGGTTAACCGGCGCCTCATCCGGTATTGGCGAAGCGCTGGTTCACGAACTCGCCGGTGCCGGTCACAAACTGATTGTGACCGGCCGCCGGCAGGAGCCATTGGATGAGCTGTTGCAAACCTTCCCGAACCAGATAGCCGCCGCCGCTGCGGACACCACCAGCAAGAATGACTTGCAGGGGGGGGTCAAGTCGCAGCTTGACCACTTTGGCGACCTGGACATGGTCATTCTGAACGCCGGTACCTGTGAGTATCTGGAAGTCGCGGACTACAACAGCGATGTCATTGCCAACAACGTGACCACCAACGTGATCGGCACAGCACGCTGCCTGGATGTTGCCCTGCCGGCGCTGCGGGCGACCCGTGCCAAAGGTAAACCGGCGACGCTGGTGATTGTGAGTTCCTCGGCGTGGTGGTTTCCGTTCGGGCGTGCTGAGGGCTATGGCGCCTCCAAGGCGGCACTTACCTACTTTGCCCAGTCACTGAGAGCTGATCTGGCGGCCGAGGGGGGGATTCGGGTGGTGGTGGTATCCCCCCCGGGGGGGTTTGTCAAAACGCCACTGACGGACCGAAACGATTTTCCCATGCCGTTCATCATCTCAGCCGGGGGGGATGCGGCTAGACGAATCCGCACAGGGCTTGAGAAAGGCCGGAACGAAATCGCGTTCCCGAAACGCTTTACCTGGTCCCTTAAGCTGCTAGCCGCCCTGCCCCCCCAAGGAGTCATCGACCGCATGGCCGCCTCCATGGCCCGTAAAACCGATCATTGAAGTTTGACCACAGGAAATACCTTGCATGAATCAGGAACGTCAGCGAATTGCCGTGATTGGCGCTGGAGTATCAGGTTTAACAGCCGCCTGGCTGCTGGCCGACAAGCACGATGTGCATCTGTTTGAAGCCGGCGACTATGCCGGAGGCCACACCAACACGGAACAGGTTGAAGCTGGTGGTCGCACCTGGCCGGTGAATACCGGTTTTATTGTGTTCAACGACTGGACCTACCCTAACTTCATCAAGTTGATGGATCGGCTCGGGGGGGTGGCCTCTGAAGTGAGCAACATGAGTTTCAGCGTGGACTGCCATGCCAGTGGACTGCAGTACAACGGCACCAGTCTGAACACCCTGTTCGCCCAGCGCCGGAATCTGTTTAATCTGAATTTCCTGAAAATGATCCGGGAGATTCTCCGGTTCAACAAGGAAACCCGGGCCGACCTGGCCGCAGGCACCATTCCGGATGGCGAGACACTGGGGGGGGAATACCTGAACCGAAATGGCTACAGCCGGTACTTCCGAAACTACTACATTGTCCCCCCCATGGGCGCGGCCATCTGGTCTGCGCCGGAGATTGTGCTGGAACAGTTTCCAATCCGGTTTTTCCTGCAGTTCTTTAACAACCACGGCATGTTATCTGTGGATGACCGGCCCACCTGGCGAGTGATTTCCGGAGGTTCGGCTACCTACGTAAACCGGATGATGGACAAGCTGGGCGAACGCACCCATCTGAACAGCCCGGTAACTTCCGTAAAACGGGATGAGGAGGGCGTTACCCTGGTGGCCAACGGACAGGAACATCGTTTTGACCAGGTCATTTTCGGCTGCCACAGTGACCAGGCCCTGGCCATGCTGGACGACGCCACTGACGATGAGAGAAGCATCCTCGGAGCCATCGCATACCAGAAGAACGACGTGGTTCTGCACACGGACGCCAGCGTACTGCCCTCGAACCGTCTGGCTTGGGCCGCCTGGAATTACATGATCCCGGAACACAGCACGCAACCGGTTTCCGTAACCTACAACATGAACGTTCTTCAGAACTTCGACGACGCTCCGGAAACCTTTTGCGTCACCCTGAACCGAAGCCGGGATATTAATCCGGAAAAGGTGATCAAACGGTTTGAATACGATCACCCCCCCGTCTTCACTCTGGACGCCGTTGCCGCACAGGAGCGCTACGATGACATCGGTAACCGGAACCGCACCCACTTTTGCGGTGCCTACTGGTTCAATGGCTTCCACGAAGACGGTGTGCGCAGCGCACTGAGAGTTACCCGGGCATTCGGGGGGTGGAGCTCTGATTATGGCCAGTGAATGGCTGGAAGGCACCATAAGGCATCGGCGCAAGCTACCGGTTCAGCATGAGTTCAGCTACAACATCGGAATGCTCGCCCTCGACCTTGACGACTGGTCCACGGTAACCAGAACCAGTCCGTTTTTTTCCCTCGAACGTTTTAACTGGCTGGGGGGGCTCTACCGGCGGGATTACCTTGACCCGGAAGTGCCCAGCCTGCGCCAGGCGGTATTCAACCGGGTTAAAAGCGCCACCGGCTGGGCTCCGGATGGGCCAATAGAGCTGGTTACCCACCCGCGCTACCTGGCTACATTTTCAATCCGGTCAGCTTTTACCTGTGCTATGAAAGGGGGGGCTGCAGGCCAGACGCCGGCGCCACCCCCCCCGTGTGATTGTCGCCCAGATTACCAACACCCCCCCCTGGAAACAGCGCCATGTGTACTGCATGGAATGCACCCAGCCGGGGGGGCCGGGCTCCGATAACGCCTGGCACACCGAGCGTTTTGCTTTCAGCAAACGCTTCCACGTTTCACCATTTAATGGCATGAATCAGCACTACCAGTGGCTGTTCAGTTTTCGCGGCAAGGACATGCGCGTTCACATGAATGTGGAAGAGGAAGGCCGCAAGCATTTCGATGCCACGCTGGTAGTCCAACGCACCCCCCCTCTTGATCGTAAAACCCTGCACAGGAGCCTGAGACGGTTTCCCCCCCTGGAAACCATCAAAGGCGTTGCCGGTATTTACTGGAATGCCCTGAAGCTGAAATTCAAAGGGGGGCCCCCCCTTTTACACCCACCCGGACAAACTCGATGCAACCGACAGCGCCTACCAGCGCGGTACCGAGGATCTGGGGGGGCTGGATGTAACGGAAAAACCATCGGCACAACAAGACAACGCATTTGATTCGGCAGGAAGGGTAAGCTCATGGAGAACCTGAACACCTCGGTTGAACACCAGCGCACCGGAAACACGGGGGGGCTTTCGTTGATCAGCCGTGTCGCAAAGCACCTGGCTTGCCAGCAACTGGCGCAGCTTGGTCATGGCAGGCTGGTGATCAGAGAGGCAGGAGGTGAGGACCTCGTATTCGGTGATGGCGATGACCGCTATCCGCAGGCCGAGTTAGTGATCCACAACCACAGCACCTGGCGGGATCTGGTGACCGGTGGCAGCATCGGTGCTGCCGAATCGTTTGTGGCAGGTGACTGGAGTTCACCAGATCTGACCGCCCTGCTTCGGTTCTTTACCCGCAATATCGACACCATGAACCGGTTTGAAGACCGGTTTGCCTGGATCAGCAAGCCAGCACTCAAGGCACTGCACTGGCTGAACCGCAACACCCCCCCGGAAGGCTCCCGCAAGAACATCAGCGCCCACTACGATCTGGGCAATGACCTGTTCCGCCTGTTCCTGGACCCAACCATGATGTATTCCTCCGCCATTTACCCCCCCCGCGAGGATGCAACCCTGGACGAAGCGGCCGTTCACAAGCTGGATACCATCTGCCGCAAGCTGGATTTAAGGCCGGAGGACCGGGTGGTGGAAATCGGTACTGGCTGGGGGGGTGGTTTCGCCATTCACGCCGCCACACACTATGGCTGCCATGTCACCACCACCACCATTTCCAGAGAGCAGCTGGAGCTGGCCAAGGCGCGAGTGAAAGCGGAAGGCCTGGAAGACAAGATTACGCTGTTGTTTGACGACTACCGCGATCTGCAGGGGGGGCAGTTCGACAAACTGGTGTCCATCGAGATGATCGAAGCCGTTGGCCCCCCCCAGTTCCTGGACAGCTACCTGTCTCAGATCAGCCACCTGCTGAAGCCGGATGGCCTGGCGCTGATTCAGGCCATTAACATGCCGGAACAGCGTTACCACCGGGCATTGAAGAATGTGGATTTTATCCAGCGTTACATTTTTCCCGGCAGCTTTATCCCATCATTCGGCGCTATTCTGGGCTCTATGAACCGGGGGGGCTCGGACCTGGTACTGACCCATGCCGAAGACTTCGGCTTTCACTACGCCCGAACGCTGAGGGACTGGTGTGATCGGTTCATGGCGCGCCGTCAGGAACTGGAACAGCTGGGATACGACCAGGCCTTCCAGCGTCTGTGGCATTTCTATTTCGCGTACTGCGAAGCTGGCTTCAGCGAGCGGGCGATTGGCGTTGCCCATCTGGTCATGGCCAAGCCGGACAACAAACGCGCGAATATTCTGAGTGTATGATCACTTCAAAAACCGCCCGTAACCTGTTGAACCTTATACTGTTCCAGACAGGCTGGCTGGCCTGCGTGCTGTACCCCCCCGGGCTAGCTACGGTTGGGCTGATCCTGGTGTTCCTGGGGGGGCTACATCTTGCTCTGGTCAGTCAACAGCGGATTTCCGAACTGCAGTTTATTGGCTTTGGCGTGGTGCTCGGCGGACTGATGGATACATTCTGGTTCCGAACCGGGGGGGTGCTGGCCCTGGATTCCGGAGAAGAGGTGCTGGCGGCCCCCCCGCCCTGGCTCATCGCGATCTGGGCAATCTTCATGACCACCCTGTGTCATTCCCTGGACTGGATCAGCCAGCGCCAGTGGTTGCCGTGGGCTCTGGCCCCCCCATTGCCGGCCCCCCCTTTGCCTATTGGTCCGCCAGCCAGCTCGGTATAGTGGCGCTGCCGGACCTGACAGTTTCCCTGGTCGCCATGGCCGTCGGCTGGTTCGTCCTGTTTCCTTTGCTGCTGTTCATTCGCAAGGCCCTGTATACGGAGCTGGAAACATGAAACTCGCTGGTTCGACGGCCCTGA
>JDSH01000050.1_pt1 | contig 47134 bp, 59 predicted proteins | sample 199451 | NCBI WGS metagenome assembly JDSH01 (sample SAMN02584198, study PRJNA231836) | bioreactor metagenome | isolation source: continuous culture bioreactor electron acceptor NO2- transfer2 day 38 after... | place: Germany: Bremen | reverse complement strand
CTGACCAAGCCCGACGCGCAACGCATCCACAACCTGGGACTGCGCCGCCTCCATCTCGGCCCGAACCGCCTCCGCCGCCTCAATCGCACGACGCGCCTCCGTCACATCATTGCCAAGCAACACAATCCGAAGGGCCTTCCCATTCACGTCGAGCACCGGCGAGAACCCCCCCCTTCGACGATGGCAACATGGCCATCCATGCGCGGAAGTTCAAACCGGCCATAGACCGCTTCCCCCCCGTCACGCAACCGGTCGAAGACGGCCCCCCCCGCTCCTTGGCCATATCCGCGTTGAAGCGGAACACCTCGTCGCCCTTGAGCCCGATCAGATCAGCCTCCTCCCGCTGCATCATTGCGCAGAAATGGGAATTTGCGGTGGTCAGCTCACCTGTCATGTGGAATTCGGCCTTGACCTGGTTGGCGTCAATCGCGCTTAGAATGGCGTTGTTCAAATAGGTCTCGGTCTCGTCGGTCCATTCGACGACATACCCCCCCATGGCCGCACCGCATTCATCTCGTACCATGTTGATATCCAGAGAGAAACGGCTTTCGCCAATGGCAATCGCGGCGTGATAGGGCAGATTTGCGGGATCCTGCACCAGCTTGCGCACATGGTCGCGCATCTCGGGCGGGTGATAGAAATCCATGTTCGAGCCGACGATATCAGACGACGAGAAGTCCTTGGCGATCTTCTGGAACTCGGAAAGGTGCTGGTCGAACACCTTGACCAGGGCCGGGTTGATCGAGGTAATGACCATGTCCGCATCCGCCATCATGAGGCACGCCGAGGACCCTTCGAAAGCCGTGCCGCGGAACTTGTTTTCGAACGCGGCCTTGGCCCCCCCCTCGTCAAGCTTGCGCGAGAACTTTTCCAACGTACGGGCAATCAGTCCGAACTCATCCCCCCCGCGTCCTGTGCCCTGCACCGGGGGGGTCTTGTAATCCTCACCCATGATCCGCTGAATCGCCTCGGCCAGACGCCCCCCCAGCGGGCGCGACACCATGAAGCGGAAGATCGTCACGATCGCCACCAAGGCGGCCAGGAACAGAACCCCCCCCGAGATCACCAGCGCCTGGACCTGCTGGACAAGCGCACGTTCATGCAAGTGATCGGCGGTCCAGGCCAGAGCCAGCACGCCCAGAACCTTGTCCGTGCCTTTGGGATTGACCGGATGGGCACGATAGAGGCCGTTTGCGGAGGCCTGAACCTCGCCGGTCTCCAAAGCCCGCGCAGCCAGGGCCCGCAGCGCCTCAAGGTCAGTCTTGTCCTCCTGCCCCCCCAGCGCCACAAGTTCACGCCCGTTCTTGTCCATCGCAATGCCGAACAGGGTCTCGGACCCTTCTTCGGCCACCAGGTTTTCGATCCTGAGCTTGATCCCACGCGAGTTGGACATCTGGAAGGACCCCCCCACCAGCACTTCGGCGGTGAAACCGGTCATCTCGGCTGCCTGGTGGGCCATGGTGTCATCGACAATCTGGTTCGAGGACCGGAAAGACAGGAAGGCCAGGGAGGCCGCAAAAAGTGCCGCTCCCAGGGCAATCACCAGGGCATTCTTCACGAAAACCGTATTCAGGGAAAAACGGCGCTTCGCGGTGTCAGGGGGGGCTTTTGTCATGTCAGAGTGCCTCATCTGTTCGCCGTCGGGCGGGGGGGTGTGGGGGGGAGTTGGATCGGATCACGAAACAGCCGCGCGGGGGGCGCACCCCCCCGACAGACAGCAGGACGCAGGCATCGGAATGGTGACAAGGGCCCCCCCTGGCTACGGTTGTGATCAAGATCTCCTCCTCGCCCGCAAACGGGCGCAATTCGGGTTGCTCCGGCCACGATAGACCAGCAGGTATTGCGACCTCGTTAATGGCCGCAACAATGCCTTCCCCCCCTCGACGAAGATCTCTAGAATTTACCTATATTTCAGAGAGTTGGAGCAGGCCTTTAGCCCCCCAATCCATCACGACCTTACCCGCCATACCCGACCGCATGGCGGCAAACCCTTGGGCAAAATCGTCGATGCCGATGCGGTGGGTAATCAGCCCCCCGACAGATCCAGACCCGTCTGGATCAAAGCGATCATCTTGTACCAGGTTTCAAACATCTCACGCCCGTAGATGCCCTTGATCTGCAGCATCTTGAAGATCACCTGATTCCAGTCGACGGCAAAATCGGTGGGGGGGGCAATGCCCAGGAGCGCCAGCTTGCCGCCATTGTTCATGCGCGCGATCATCTGGCGCATGGCGTCCGGCGCACCGGACATTTCGAGGCCGACATCGAAGCCCTCGGTCATGCCAATGTCATGCATCACCTCGCGCAGGGTCACGGCCGACACATCGACCACATGTTCGACCCCCCCCATGCGCCGCGCCAGATCCAGCCGGTAGGGCGCGATATCGGTGATGACCACCTTGCGCGCGCCCACCTTCTGCGCCACCAGCGCGCCCATGATGCCAATGGGACCGGCACCAGTGACCAGCACGTCTTCGCCCACCAGATCAAAGGACAGCGCCGTGTGCACCGCGTTGCCGAACGGGTCGAGGATCGCGCCGATCTCGTCCGGCACATCTTCGGGCAGCGCCACCACATTGCGCGCGGGCAGGCAGACATATTCGGCGAAACTGCCCGGCCGGTTCACCCCCCCCACCCCCCCCAGCGTATTGCGGCAGAGGTGCCCCCCCCTGCCCGCCCGGCAGTTGCGGCAATGGCCGCAGGTCACGTGCCCCCCCTCGCCGGACACCCGCTGACCGACGTGGTAATCGGTCACTGCCGCGCCCAGTTCGACGATCTCGCCCATGAACTCATGGCCCACGACCATGGGCACCGGCACCACCCCCCCGGACGACCATTCGTCCCAGTTCCAGATATGCACATCCGTTCCGCAGATCGCGCTTTTGCGAACCTTGATCAGCACCTCGGTCGGGCCGGGTTCGGGCACCGGCACGCGCTCCATCCACAGGCCTTCCTCGGGCTTGGCCTTCACCAGCGCCTTCATCATGTTGTCCATCAACTGATCACTCCCAATTCGCGCCCCCCCACGGCGGCGAACGCGTTGATTGCGTCGTCCAGTTGGTCGAGGTCATGGGCCGCGCTCATCTGGGTGCGGATACGGTCCTGGCCCATCGGCACAACCGGGAAGGAGAAAGCGGTGACGAAGACGCCGCGGTCATGCAGGGCGGCGGCCATGTCCTGGGCCAGCTGCGGGTCGCGCAGCATGACCGGAATGATCGGATGTTCACCGGGCAGAAGGTCAAAGCCGAGCGCGCCCATCCGGTCGCGGAAGTGGGCGGCATTGCGAAACAGGCGTGCGCGCAGTTCGCCGCCCTGTTCGATCATGTCCAAGACCGTCAGCGTGGTCGCGGTGATCACCGGTGCCAGCGCATTCGAGAACAGGTAAGGCCGCGAACGTTGCCTGAGCCAGTCGACCAGCGGCGCAGGCCCCCCCGCGGTATAGCCCCCCCCGGACGCCCCCCCGCCGAGCGCCTTGCCCAGGGTGCCGGTGACAATGTCCACCCGCTCCATCACGCCGCAATGTTCCGGCGTGCCGCGCCCGCCCTCGCCCATGAACCCCCCCACCGCATGGCTGTCATCGACCATGACCATGGCGTCATATTTCTCGGCCAGGTCGCAGATCTCGGGCAGTCTGGCGATGTAGCCATCCATGGAAAAGACCCCCCCGTCGGTGGCGATCATCCGGTAGCGCGCACCCTGGGCGGCCTTCAGCCTGTCCTCAAGCTCCGCCATGTCGGAATTGGCATAGCGCAGCCGCTGCGCCTTGCACAGGCGCACGCCGTCGATGATGGACGCATGGTTCAGCGCGTCGGAAATGATCGCGTCCTCCGGCCCCCCCAGAAGGGTTTCGAACAGGCCGGCATTGGCGTCGAAACAGGACGAATAGAGGATCGTATCCTCGGTCCCCCCCAGGAAGCTGGACAGCCGCACCTCCAGCTCTTTGTGATCCTCCTGCGTGCCACATATGAACCGCACCGAGCCATGCCGTAGCCGTAACGCTCCAGCGCCGCCTTGGCCGAGGTCACCAGATCCGGGTGATCCGCCAGCCCGAGGTAGTTGTTGGCACAAAGGTTGACCGTCGCCCCCCCCTCGCCCACCAGGTCCACCACGCCGCCCTGCGGTCCCGCAAGCGGCCGCTCGGCCTTGTAAAGCCCTTCGCCCCCCCGCAACCCTTCCAGCCGCTGATCCAGGTCCAAGGTAAATCTGTCCCGTGCACGCATCATATGTCTCCCTTGCCGGACGAGCCTAACAACGGCGCGGGCCGGAAAGCGAGGAAAAACGACGGCAAATGTCGCAGGCGATTGGCTGGACCTTGCCGACGCCCAGGCATAGGGTGCGCGGGAGTTTCCCGAGCAAAGGAGTCGGACATGCTGGGTGGTTGGGGGGGTGAGTTCCTGTTGGCCTTTGCGGTTTTCTTCCTGTCCCATTCGATTCCGACCCGGCCGTCGGTCAAAGCCGCTCTGGTGTCGCGACTTGGGCCGCGCGGCTTCACCTTGGCCTATTCGGCGCTGTCCACCGCTGTTCTGGCCTGGGTCATCTTTGCCGCCGGTCGGGCCCCCCCGGTGGTCATTCTCTGGCCCTGGGCCATGTGGCAAAACCATGTGCCGCTGGCGGTGATGGCCGTGGTCGTGACCCTTGCGGTCCTGGCCATCGGGCGGCCCAATCCGTTGAGTTTCGGCGGCGCGAACAATGACCGGTTCGACCCAGACAATCCGGGGGGGCTTGCCGGCTGGATCCGCCACCCGCTGCTGGTGGCTCTGGCGCTTTGGGCGGGATCGCACCTGGTGCCCAATGGCAACCTGGCGCATGTGATCCTGTTTGTGCTGTTCGGCGGCTTTGCCCTGATGGGCATGAAGCTCATTGACCGGCGGCAGAAACGGCTGCTGGGCGCGGCGCAATGGGCGCGCCTTTCGAACACCACGCGCAAGGTCTCGCCAACTCTGAACGGTATTGTGCGGCTGGTGCTGGCCGGGGGGGTGATCTACATGGGGGGGCTTTTGCACCTGCACGGGCCGGTGTTCGGCGTCTACCCTCTGCCCTGATCGCCCATCCGGAAATCCCTTCGGGGGGGTTGCGCGGCCTCCTCACGCGCCTGAGGCGCGCTCCTCGACCTCGCGGCAAAGCGGGTGCCGGGTCGGAGGCCCGGCACCGCCCCCCCCACCGACCCCCAAGGAAGGTCTTGGCACAGCCAAGCCCAGACGCAGCGGGTCGGAACCTCTTGATATCATGCGACATCAACGCTGCCCGGCCGCGGGCGCAGCCCGCGGCCCCCCCGCCCCCCCGACGCGAATCCAGATCGCGTCAGCGATTGGCGGCGCGGCGGAACCAGAGTTTCGGGGGGGACATTCCTGATCAGCCACCGACAAGGACCAACTGACACCCGCATCCCTTCGGCACCTCCTAAAGCGTTTCGGCTTTAACCTGAGACAGGGAAAAGCCGAAACGCGGTAAGAGCTATAGAGGGAGCGGGCGTTCGCGACAAACCTGTGTGACAGGTTTATCCCCGAAACGCTTTAAAGCGTCCGGCCTTTCACCTGAAACATCATGTGGCGCGACTGTCCCGAGAATGCGAAGCATGGCAAGGCATTCGCGCCTCAGGTTAAAGGTCGGGCGCTCTAAACCCCCCCGACTCCGTGCAACACGAAGACCTCGCCCCCCCCGGCCCATCGGCCCGGCGCAACATCCAGTCCTTCTGTGCAGAGAAGACACGCTCCTGCCCCCCCGACATATCCCGCAGGACGGCACGCCACACCAGGCCTACCGGCAGGTTCGTTTCACGATCCGGAACCAGCGCACAACCGCGTCCGGTCGCTTCGAAGCTTTCGCCCCCCCCACACACCCGAGCCACAGCACCGGCACCTGTCGTAGGTTCACCCCCCCCGGAACCCGGTCGCCACCACGAATTTCTCGGAGCTGTCGGACCGTGATGAGGGCGGTTTCATATACATGACCTTGGTGAACTTCTGCTTCAGGATCTTCTGAAGCTCGCCCTCGGCCCCCCCGCCCGCCAGGACCTTGGCCACGAAGGTTCCGCCCTCCTCCAGCACGTCGAAGGCGAAATAGGCCGCCGCCTCGCAAAGCGCGATGATGCGCAGGTGGTCGGTCTGCTTGTGGCCGGACGACGCCGCCGCCATGTCGGACATGACCACGTCGGCCTTGCCGCCCAGCCAGTCCTTGACCACCACATCGGCGTCATCTTCCATGAAATCCAGCACTTCGAACCGGGCACCAGCCAGCGGTTCGACCTCTTGCAGGTCCACGCCCAGATAGGTGCCCACGGATTTGCCCGACTTCTCGCCCAACGCATTGATGCGCGGCACGGTGACCTGGGCCCAGCCACCGGGCGCACAGCCCAGGTCGACCACGCGCGCGCCGTTCACCAGGAAGCGGTACTTGTCGTCCAGCTCCATGATCTTGTAGGCGGCACGGCCACGCATGCCTTCGGCCTTGGCGCGGGCCACATAGGGATCGTTCAACTGCCGCTGCAACCAGCGGGTCGAGCTTGACCGCCGACCACGCGCGGTCTTGACCTTGACGGTCAGGTCGCGCAGCCCGCGTCCCGACGAATTCTTCTTGCCGCCGCCCTTGCCGCCTTTGCCCTTGCCATAGACACCCGCCATGTCAGTACACCCCCCCGTCTTCCAGCACACCATCGCTGGACATCTGTGAATAAAGCAGCCCCCCCTCGCGCAGGCCCCCCCTGTCCGCGACCGACAGCCGGTCAGTGGGCCAGATGCGCAAAAGCGCCTGTAGAATGGCCGAGCCGGACATGATCAGCGCCTGCCGGTCCTTGCCGATACGCGGATCCGCGCGCCGCCCCCCCTTGGGGGGGCCGAGGTCCAGATAGGACCGGATCACCGCGTCGATCTGATCCGACGACATGCGCAGCCCGTCGACCTTGTTGCGATCATAGCGCCTGAGGCCCAGATGGGTCGCCGCCACGGTCGTGACCGTGCCCGAGGTGCCTATGATCTGGAACCCCCCCTCGCGCGCATGGTCATTGTGGAAAGGCAGAAAGCTCTCCAACTGTTCTTCGAAAGCGCAGCTCATCAACGCAAAGCGCGCGCTGTCCTCTTTCACGTCGTCGAACTGCTCGCGCAGGGTCGCCACGCCCAGGGGGGGCACGGAAATCCAGTCCACCACGCGGGCCGCCGGGAAGGGGGGGCCCGGGTCCGCCATCAACCCGCCGCGCATCCGCATGATCGCGCGCGGACGGTCCACCGGGGGGGCCACGTTGGACAGGTCGAGCCAGACCAGTTCGGTCGAGCCACCGCCGATATCCACCACCAGCAGCTGTTCGGTCTTTGTCGAGACCAGCGGCGCGCAGGAGATGACCGCCAAGCGGGCTTCCTCCTCGGGCTTGATGATCTCCATGCGCAGGCCCGTCTCGCGCCGCACCATGCGCATGAAATCGCGCCCGTTCTTGGCCCGACGACAGGCCTCGGTCGCCACCAGGCGCATGTTCTTCACCCGGTGTTTCTTGAGCTTGCGCTGGCAGATCTTCAGCGCGTGGATCGTGCGCCCGATCGAGCGCGGCTGAGCCTGCCCGAGCTTTCCAGCCCATGGCCCAGCTGCACCGATTTCGAGAAACTGTCCACGACGTGAAACTGACTGCCCTTCGGTTGGGCAATCAGCATACGGCAACTGTTCGTGCCGAGGTCCAGGGCCGCATACAGCTCCACCGGATCCTTCTGGTCAGGCGCGGGTGGCTCGACCGGTTTCGGGAACGCGCCCGCACCTTTGGGACGCTTGGGCGCCATGACACACGCCCTCCATTTCGAGTTATCCCCCCCAAGGTAGGCCGCCGCGCGTCCGGGCGCAATCCCTGACAGCGCTCATGGTGGATAAACCTCGCGCCCGGGACCGCACCGATAATCTTCATGAAAAACTTTCACGGGCTCAGCTGTGGCTCATTTGGCCTGTGACCGCTATCGAAAGGGCGGCGAAGGCCGCGCGTGTCGCTCTGCGCTTTTTCAGTGTCGAAATTCGCCCTCTTGGTCGCGAATGCGCGGCGTAGAAGGGAAAAACGAGGAGATGAGGAATCGCACATGCCCGACGTGACCATCGTATATTGGCGTGACATCCCGGCCCAGGTTATCGTGGGCGGGGGGGGCGGAAGGGGGGGCGGCGGACGCCGCGGGGGGGCCAAACGCCCCCCCCTGCCCGAACGCTTTGAACAGGCGATCGACCGGGCGGCCATGAAAGTGGGTGCGGCGGATACCGATGCCTACCTGGCGGAATGGCGCAAGGCCGACCCGTTCACGGTGGAGGGCAATCAGGACGAGATCGCCCAGGCAGAGGCAGCCCGCATCGACGCGGAATATGACCAGGAGCGCCTGAAAGCGCTGATCGCCAACGACGGCTGGGCATGAGCCACCGCCGCAGCATATGGGAGGCAGCAATGGCGCTGTTGAACTTCAAGAAAAAGGCGGCCGAGGCCGCGCCCACCACCGTCAATCCCGAGCTGGAAGCCTTCCTGAAGGCTATTCGATCGAGATCATGCCGCGCACCGCAGGCAAGGTGGATGACTTCCGCACCCTGCTGCCGGAAGGCACCCGCGTCTATATCGCCCATATCGACGGCACCCCCCCGATCGAAGACATGGTCGCCACCGCCAAGCGCGTGAAGGAAGAAGGCTTCGATGTGATGCCGCATTTCCCGGCGCGCATCATCAAGGACCGCGCCACGCTGGAAAACTGGATCGCCATGTACCAGGGCGAGGCGGACGTGAAACAGGGCCTGGTCCTGGCGGGTGGTATCCCGAAGGCGCATGGTGAGTTCACCGACTCGATGCAGCTGTTGGATACCGGTCTTTTTGACAAGGCGGGCTTTACCCACCTGAACGTCGCCGGTCACCCGGAGCCGAACCTGGACATCGACCCCCCAAGGGCGGTCGCGCCAACACCTATGCGGCACTGGACTGGAAACAGGAATACGCCAAGCGCACCGATGCTGAGATGGCCCTGGCCACCCAGTTCTGCTTCGAATCTCAGCCGGTCATCGAATGGGCCAACGAGCTGGCCGAACGCGGCATGAACCTGCCGATCCACATCGGTATCGCCGGTCCGGCCAAGCTGCAGACCATGATCAAGTTCGCCATCGCCTGCGGCGTCGGCCCCCCCTCGCTGAAGGTCCTGCAGAAGCGCGCCAAGGACGTGTCCAAGCTGCTGCTGCCGCATGAGCCGACCGAGATCCTGACCGAACTGGCCGCGCACAAGGCCGCGAACCCGGACTTCAACATCACCAAGGTCCACTTCTTCCCGCTGGGCGGCATCAAGACCAATGCCACCTGGGCCATCAACAACGGCGGCGAGAGCACCGTTCCCGTCAACCCCCCCGCAAAGGACGTCTAATGACCCGTACCATCATCGAAAGCGCCACCAAGACCACCATCATGGGCTTTGACCAGCCCTTTACCGTGATCGGCGAGCGCATCAACCCCCCACGGGCCGCAAGATCCTGAACGCCGAGCTGGAAAACGGTGACTTTTCCCGCGTCGAAGCCGACGCCCTGGCCCAGGTTGCCGCCGGTGCCACCGTGCTGGACATCAACTCGGGCGCCGTCTTCTCGAACAAGATGGCCGAAGACGTGCGGTATGCCGACAACAACTTCGTCGAGCCCGAGCTGATGCGTCAGCTGGTCGAGACCGTGCAGGCCGTGACCGACTGCCCGCTGTGTATCGACTCGTCCGTGCCCGGCGCGCTGGAAGCCGGTCTGGAAGCCGCCAAGGGGGGGCGTCCGCTTCTGAACTCGGTCACCGGCGAAGAAGAGCGCCTGGAAATGGTGCTGCCGCTGGTGAAAAAGTACAACGTGCCGGTCGTCGCGATCTCGAACGATGACACCGGCATCTCGGAAGACCCCCCCGAAGTGCGCTTTGCGGTGGCCAAGAAGATCGTGGAACGCGCCGCCGATTTCGGCATCCCGGCCCATGACATCGTGGTCGATCCGCTGGTCATGCCCGTCGGTGCGATGGGCACCGCCGGGCTGCAGGTGTTCGAACTGAACCGCCGCCTGCGCAACGAACTGGGCGTGAACACCACCTGCGGTGCCTCGAACATCTCGTTCGGCCTGCCCAACCGTCACGGCATCAACAATGCCTTCCTGCCGATGGCCATGGCCACCGGCATGACCTCGGCGATCATGAACGGTCGCGATCCCGCTGGGTCCGAAGAAATTCGCCGAAAAGCGCGCCGAGATCGAAGCGAAGGGCATCATCATCCCCCGCCGACATGGATGACGAGACCATCTGCCAGATCTTCAACCTGGGCTCGACCAAGCCGCGTGCGGGCAAGGAAATGGAGGCCATTCGCGCCGCCAACTTCCTGACCAACAATGACGAGGGCGGGGGGGCCGAGTGGATCAAGTTCAACTCCGTCAACTCCGGCGAATCCGGTGCCGCCGGAGGCCGCCGCGGTGGTCGCCGCCGCCGTTCGGCCTGACCGGAACGGTCGATACCGCATCTGAAGAAAGCCAAACGCCCCCCCAGGGTTTCCCCCCCCAGGGGGGGCGTTTTTTCGTTTCTGTCCCGCCGAGTTACGACCAGAACGCTCCCCCCCCTGCGTCAACCGGCTGAACTTCGCCCTGCGACAGGCTTGTCGCTTGCTCTGCGGGCCGCTTCGTTGTTAGGGTCGTGACATATCGAAAACTGATGGAGGTCAGCATGTTGAAACTTAAAGCCGCCGGTCTGTTGGTCGTCGCCCTGGTTCTGGCCGGTTGTGCCGCCAAGGAAGAGGTCGTGATCATCGAGCCGGTCGAGCCCGAAGTCACCTATGACAAGATGGGCAACCCGGTCATGTAAACCGGGCGTTTCGGCGGGCCGTGCACCGGTTGCCGAAAACCTGCATGAATACGAAGGGCCGCGCCCGTTTCAGGGGGGGCGGCCCTTTTGCATGTCGAAGTCGCACACCCTGCCGTCACTGCATCATCGCGCCCATCGCAATCGGGGGGGCGTCGGTGGTAAAGATATAGTCATCCTCACCGGAATGGCAGGCGATGCAGCCCTCATCCGCGCCCTTGGCCACGCGGCCCGCCAGGCGCATGCCGCCTGCGTTCATGTCAAGCGATCCATCGGGTAAGTATTTGACCCAGAACCAGTTCTGATTGTCCGCGTCATAACCCTCCTCGCGTTGGAACATCACCGTGTAGGCCCCCCCCAGGTGGGTGGCGGGATCGGCCAGGACCTGATCGACCTCAACCCCCCCCTCGGGCCCGAAGTTGCGTTTCACGATCAACGTGCCCTTGTGGCCATCCACCTCGGCCTCGGAATAAAAGGTCTCCAGCATCAAACCATGCGGCTCGATCCCCCCCTCATAGGGAAAGCCGCGGATCATGCCGTCGCCCGCCAGACGCTGGGCGACCATTGCCTGCCAGAGCGTAGCGGCATAGGCGGCATCGTCATCGGTGCCGAAGTCCTGCGCGGAGGCACCGCCGGCCAGGATCAGCGTCGCTGCGGCAAACGTGGCTAGCTGTTTCATCTTCCTCTCCTCATCTCTTGTCCATGGCAATGCCCCCCCCAGCCTAGCGGCGTGAGGATCACCTGCGGCCAACTCTGTTCACCTTGACGCGACGGGTCGTGATTGGACCGGGCCGCCCCCCCCGGCGCGCAGGCTGAGCCCATGCGATATCTCTGGCTTTTCCTGATCCTCCCCCCCCTGCCCGCGTTCAGCGATACGCTCTGCGTGACCAACGCGTCAGAGGCGCGCCACTACTTCACGGTCACCTCCGATACGGGTAAGCGGACGGCACGATGGCTCGCGCCCGGCGCGCAGCTGTGCCTCTCCAGCCAAGCCCCCCCTGGCATTGCGTCAGTTTTCGAGAATGAGACAGCTTCGAAGGCTGTTCACGTCGCCTCCCGCCGGTGGGGGGGCCGAACAGATGCATGCCTATGCGCCCTTCGACCGATGCACCTGGTCGGTGCATCTGAATTGAGCCCCCCCACCTGCTTTCCCGACCCGAAACACGCCGCTTTCTGATCAAGCCGCGACGCGATCCGCCCTTGAACCCGCCCCCCCTCCGCAGGTTAAAACCATTCCAAAGGGAGACGCGCGCACATGTCAAAAGATCCTCTGGTCATCTTTACCCCCCCCTCCGGCAAACGGGGGGGGCATTTCCCCCCCACCGGCACCCCCCCGATCCTGACCGCCGCCCGGCAATTGGGCGTCGACCTGGATTCGGTCTGCGGCGGGCGGGGGGGGATTTGTTCAAAATGCCAGGTCACGCCCAGCTTTGGCGAGTTCCCGAAACACGGGGGGGTCACCGTGTCGGAAACCGCCCTGTCCGAGTGGAACTCGGTCGAAGAGCGCTATGACACCATCCGCGGCCTGCCCAAGGGCCGCCGTCTGGGCTGTCAGGCCACGGTTCAGGGCGATGTGGTCATTGACGTACCGCCGGAAAGCCAGGTGCACCGCCAGGTGGTGCGTAAACGGGCCGAGGCGCGCGACATTACCCTGAACCCGTCGATCCGCCTGCATTATGTTGAGGTTGAACAGCCCGACATGCACAAGCCCACGGGCGACCTGGAGCGGCTCTGCGAGGCCTTGAAGCGCGAGATGGAGCTGGACAAGCTCGACATCGACCCGCATCTGTTGCGTGAGCTACAGCCGGTGTTGCGCAAGGGCGACTGGACCGTGACCGCCGCGATCTACATGGGCGACGGCACCTGCCCGCCGTCGATCTGCGCGCTCTGGCCGGGCTATTACGACGGGCGCATCTACGGGTTGGCCGTCGACCTTGGCTCGACCACCATCGCCGCGCATCTGTGTGACCTGCTGACCGGCGAGGTCGTGGCCTCGTCCGGCATCATGAACCCGCAAATCCGCTTCGGCGAGGACCTGATGAGCCGGGTCAGCTATTCGATGATGAATGCGGGCGGCGACCTGGAGATGACGCGCGCGGTGCGCGAGGGGGGGCTGAACGCGCTGTTCGTGCAGATCGCCGCCGAGGCGGAGATCGACAAATCGCTGATCCTGGACGCGGTGTTCGTGATGAACCCGGTGATGCACCACCTGTTCCTGGGCATTGATCCGTTCGAGCTGGGCCAGGCGCCTTTTGCGCTGGCCACATCAGACGCGCTGCGCCTGCGGGCCGCTGACCTGGAGCTGGTGCTGAACCCCCCCGGCACCCGCGCCTATATCCTGCCCTGTATTGCGGGGGGGCACGTTGGGGGGGCGGATGCGGCCGGGGGGGTGGCCCTGTCGGAGGCCCCCCCCGACAAATCCGACGACCTGGTTCTTGTCGTCGACGTGGGCACCAATGCGGAAATCCTGCTGGGGGGGTCGAAGGATGGCGTGCTGGCCTGTTCGTCACCCACCGGCCCCCCCGCCTTCGAAGGCGCGCAGATTTCCTCGGGCCAACGCGCCGCGCCGGGCGCGATCGAGCGGGTCGAGATTGATCCGGTCACCAAGGAGCCGCGCTTCCGCGTAATCGGCTGCGATATCTGGTCGGACGAGGACGGGTTTGACGCGGCCACCGCCGTCACCGGCATCTCCGGCATTTGCGGGTCCGGCATCATCGAAGTGATCGCGAGATGCGCCTGGCGGGCATCGTCGACGGGCCGGGGGGGCTGATCGGCTCGCCCGAACAGACGGGGGGGTCCGATCGCTGCTTCCTCGACGGGCGCACCTATTCCTACCTGATCCACGACGGCAGCGCCGATGGCGGGCCGAAGATCACCGTGACCAATGGCGACATCCGCGCGATCCAGATGGCCAAGGCCGCGCTTTATTCCGGCGCACGCCTGCTGATGGACAAGCTGGAGGTGGACAAGGTTGACCGCATCGTGTTGGCGGGCGCTTTCGGCGCGCATATCAGCTCGAAACACGCGATGGTGCTGGGCATGATCCCGGATTGCGAGCTGGACAAGGTGACCTCGGCGGGCAACGCGGCGGGCACGGGCGCGCGCATTGCGCTTCTGAACACCGAGGCCCGGCACGAGATCGAAGCCACCGTGCGCGCGATCCACAAGGTCGAAACCGCCGTGGAAGCCCGGTTCCAGGAGCATTTCGTCAATGCCTCCGCCATCCCGAACTCGGCCGATCCCTTTCCGATCCTGAACAGCCTGGTGGACCTGCCGCAGGTTAATTTCAACAGTGGAGGCGGCGAGGACGACGGCAACGGACGCCGCCGCAGACGCCGCCGCGGCTAGGTCCAAATCGCCCTTGACGCCCCCCCCGGAGACACCGCCTATTCCGGGGGGGGCTGAGGCGGGTGTAGCTCAATGGTAGAGCAGGAGCTTCCCAAGCTTAAGACGAGGTTCGATTCCCTTCACCCGCTCCAAATTCCCGAACACAGTGACACGCACCGCGGAACGCTACGTTCTGTTGCGAAGTCGCCCTTGCCCCCCCGGCCGTCGCGGACTGGCATCCCGTGATCAAAGGAGCCCGCCATGACCACATTTCCCGACCTGCCCTTCCTGACCCCCCCGCTTACCCCCCCGGACCAGCTGGCCGGTGCCGGTGTGCCCGAGGCTGGAATTTCGGCATGGCCGATGTGGTGCGGTTTCACGAGCTCGATGCGCTGAACCATGTGAACAACGTGGCCTATTTCCGCTGGTTCGAAAGCCTGCGCATCCCCCCCTATTTCGCAGCCTATCACCTGTCGACCTATTCGCCCGGCGACCCAACCCTGGTCGTGATGACAAATTCGGCCCGTTATCACGCGCCGATGTTTCTGGGTGAACGTTATGTCACCGTTACCCGCACGGCGAGCTTTCGCAACAGCTCGTTCCGTATGGAATACGCGGTCTATGGCGAGGGGGGGACACTGCGCGCAACGGGCGACTGCATCGTTGTCTGTCTGGAGACGGATGCGGCCACCAAACGCGCCTTGCCGGCAAAGGCCGTGGAGGCTTTTACCTCCCGCGATGGCGCGCGCCGCGAATAAAGGCGAAAACCCGCCGCGCCGCCGCAAGATGTGGTGACAAACCGCGCACCCTGCCCTATTCTTGGCGCAAATTCGGGCGCAAGACCCGTGATTTGAAACGCCCCCCCCTTGCGATCACAAGGATCAAGGCAACCGGGGGGGGCAAGGCAAGGATGGGCAGATGAGCACATATTCCAGACGTGGTTTCCTGATCGGTGCGGGCGGGGGGGCAGCTTTGATGACGTCGGCCTGCGCCAATGGCGTGGGATCCAATGGCGGGGGGGCGGCGATCGACGCACGGGTCGATGCCACGCTGAACTACCTCTACAACCGCTATCCGGGCACCCAGGACCTGGCCGCTAAATCGGTCGGCATGCTGGTCATGCCGCTGGTGACCGAAGCGGGCTTTGGCATCGGTGGGGGGGCCTATGGCCGCGGTGCGCTGCGCGTGAATGACATCACGGTGGATTATTACCTGCAAGCCGAGGCCAGCTTCGGCCTGCAAATCGGCGCGCAGCAATATGCCCACGTGCTGTTCTTCATGACCAATGAGGCGCTGCAGGGCTTCCGCACCTCGCCCGGCTGGTCGGCTGGTGGTGACATCAAATACGCGATCCAGAACGAGGGGGGGGACCGGCTGTCGGCCGATACGATCACCTCGCTGTCGCCGGTGGTGGCGGTGGTCTTTGGTCAGGCGGGCCTGATCGCAGGGGGGGCCACGGTCGAGGGCACGAAATACACCCGGATCATCCCGTAAGGCACTCGGAATACAGAAGAAAAGAGGCACCCTTTCGGGTGCCTCTTTTTGTTGGGCAGGTGCCGTTCTGAGCAAGAAAGCCTTGGCGACCTCACATAGTTGACAAGGACAACCATTATAATTGACACTGTCAATCATGACGAACCGCCCTCCCTACCGCCTCCATGACGCCATCGGCTATCAGTTGACCGTGACCGCTCGCCTGCAGGAACGCCGGTTCGAGGCCGCGCTGAAGACACTCGACCTGACCCGCATTACCTGGTGTGTGCTGCTGGCGGCGGACGATGAGGGGGGCTCAGCCAGCCTTCGGATATCGCGGCCTTCATAGGCATTGATCGCACCGCGACCTCCCGCGCGTTGAAACAGATGGAGGCCGCGGGATTGATCACCCGCAACGGTGGCACAGGTGACCGCCGCACAACACGCGTCTCCCTGACCGATCTGGGGGGCGCGACAAGCTGGATCAGGCCATCCCCCCCATGGCCGTGGCCAACCGCACCCGATCCGAAACCACCCTGACCGCCGACGAGTTGACCGAGCTGCGCCGCCTGCTGGCCAAGCTGCGTGAAGGCGACGACACCCCCCCGCTGAAAAGGCTCTGAGATGAAACTGCGCAGCTACCGCAACCGCCCGCCCCCCCATCTGGGACCCTACCCGCTGGAAACCCTCGCCCGCGCCGAGACTGCGTCCGGGCTTGACCGGCTGGCCCCCCCGATGCCGGGCCTGAGCTTCCGCCGCCCCCCCGACGATCCGCTGTCCATTGTCAACGCGATGCAGGAATATCAGGCGATGCTGGACGCCACCCGCGAGGGGGGGCTGGTGAAACGGGAACGGGGGGGCGTGATCCCTTCGGATCCGGTTGAACGCGCCAACCACTTGAAATCTTTCGGCTATTACTGTGATGCGGCGATGGTGGGCATATGCGAGATCCCGGCTTCGGCCTGGCTGGACAGCACGCTTAAGAACCCCCCCGACGTGGATCGGTTGGCCAAGAAAATCGAAACCATGCAGGTCAAGACCTACGCCGCCGGGGGGGTGGATGTGATCATGCGGGATTGCGGGAAAGCCTGAAGGCCCCCCGCCCGCCGATTGCCGCCACCATAGCCACGCGATTGTCTTTCTGTATGACATGCCGCGCGATCCCGAAGCGGGCGAAGACGGCACCGATTGGATTGAGGACGCCCAGGCCCACCGCGCCTGTCTCAGGGGGGCATGGAGACCTCGGTCACGCTGGCCAATTACATCCGTTCACTTGGGTGGGAGGCGCGCGCGCATAGCGAGGCCGCCTCGGACATTCACCTGGGCCAACTGGCCGTCGCCGCCGGCCTGGCCACGGTCCAGGGTGACACGGCGGTGAACCCGTTCCATGGCCGCCGTTTCGGCCTGTCCGTCGTGACCACGACGCTGGACCTTGCCCCCCCGGACAAGCCCTTGGCCGAAAACGCCAAACCGCCCGCAACCTGGCGCAACGGTCTGGGCACCCACGCCCGCAATTCGCGCAATGTGGACCCCCCCTATCAGAGCCGCCGTTTCATGGACGGGGGGGCGCACCCGTTCGAAAAGTTGAAACGCGTCGACGACCCGACCACCTATATCGACCGCGCCAATGTCGCGCGGGTGCCGAAACGGGCCAATATGTTCGCCCGCTCGCTGTTCGGTGACCTTGGCCCGATTGCGCAGGAAGGATCGAAGAACGGCAATTACGTGCGCAAGTCAGCCGCTGCCTTTGCCTTCCGACCCTCTCTGGGCGCTTTCATCCTGTTGCAGGATGGCGTGCCCCCCCGATCCGTGCATCCCTCCACCACTGATCCCACCCGCAATGCGGCCAATATCAAGGGCGCGCTATACTTCCTGGGCTGCGATGCGGTGGGCCTGTCGGAATGTCCTGACTGGGCCTATTACAGCCATGATGCCATCGGGGGGGAAGCCATTGATCCGTATCACGAAAACGCCATTTCCATCATCATAGACCAAGGGCATGAAACGATGGACGGGGGGGCCTCTGGCGATGACTGGATCGCCTGCGCCCAAAGCATGCGCGCCTATCTGCGCTTCTCTCTGCTCGGGGGGGGCGTGTTGGCCGAACATCTACGCCGCCTGGGGGGGTATGGTGCACGGTGCATTCGGTCATGGATGACGAGGTGCTGCAACCGCCACTTCTGCTGCTCTCGGGCCTGGGCGAAGTGTCCCGCATCGGCGAGGTCATCCTGAACCCCCCCTACCTTGGCCCGCGCCTGAAATCTGGCGTCGTGACGACCAACATGCCGATGGTGCATGACAAGCCGATCGACTTCGGCTTGCAGGCCTTTTGCGAAGCCTGCAACAAATGCGCGCGGGAATGCCCGTCCGGCGCGATCACCGCCGGGCCGAAGCTGATGTTCAACGGCTATGAGATCTGGAAATCCGACAGCCAGAAATGCACGACCTACCGCGTCAGCCAGAAGAACGGCGCGATGTGCGGGCGCTGCATGAAGACCTGCCCGTGGAACCTGGAAGGCATTTTTGCCGAAGCCCCCCCTTTTCGCTGGGCCGCGATGAAAGCCCCCCCAGGTTTGGCCGGGCCGCTTGCCAAGCTCGATGACTGGCTGGGCAATGGCGAGGTAAACCCGGTCAAGACCTGGTGGTGGGATCTGGAAATGGTAAATGACGGCCCTTACGCGCCGTCCGAACACCCGGTGAACCGGCGCGAGTTGTCCAAAGGTCTTAACCTTCGTTACGAAGACCAAACCCTCGCGGTTTACCCGGCCCAGCTGGCCCCCCCGCCTCCTTACAACTGGCCATTTCCAGCGGATCGCGAGGCGGGCATTCAGGCCTACAAGGACATGATTTCGGCCGAGGAACACAAGCGGCGGCGCGCAGCCGGCACGCCACCCGAACACGTCTATACCGCCGATCAGATCGAGGCACCGGTGTTGAAAATGACCGTTTCGAAAGTGGAGGCAATGACGCCGGATGTGACCAAATACGAGTTCAGCACACCGGACGGCACTACTTTGCCTCCGGCGACGGCGGGCGCGCATATCGACGTGGTGGTGGCACCCGAGTTCTTCCGGCAATATTCCCTGTCCGGCAACCCGGCGGACCCATCGAAATACCAGATTGCGGTCTTGCGCGAAGACGAAGGGCGCGGCGGATCGAAGCTGATGCATCGGATTTTCGAGGAAGGGCGGCGGGTTTTCGTCTCCCACCCGATCAACACTTCCCGCTGGTCGAGGATGCGGCATTCACCATGCTGATGGGCGGCGGGATCGGCATCACCCCCCCGATGATCGCCATGGCGCACCGCTTGCACGCGCTGGGGGGGCGCGACTTTGCGCTGCATTATTCCTGTTCCACGCGGACCTCGGCGGGGGGGTTCCTTGACGACCTTGCCGCCATGCCTTGGGCGGACAAGGTGCAGTACCACTTCTCGGACGAAGGCACCCGCGCCGACCTGTCCAAGCTCTTGCAATACAAGGAAGGTTTCCACGTCTACACCTGCGGACCGGACCGCTACATGCAGGGTGTGATCGAGGCAGCCGAGGCCGGCGGTTACCCGGACGAGACACGGCATCTGGAGTATTTCAGCCCGCCGGAGCAGCCCGCCTATGAGAACCACGACTTTACCCTGAAGCTCGCCCGGTCCGGGCGTGAGGTGCGGGTGGCGGCGGATCAAGCCCCCCCGACGGACGCGCTGCGCGACGCGGGCATCCATGTGGACGTGAAATGTTCCGACGGCATCTGCGGCGTGTGCAAATGCGGAGTGATCTCAGGCGCTGTGGAACACCGCGATTTCGTGCTGTCAAAAGCACAGCGCGAGGGCGAGATGATCCTGTGCCAAAGCCGTGCCGCAGACCCCCCCGACGGGGGGGTGGTCGAGATCGACCTCTGACCCCCCCTGCCCGCAACGTCGGATCAGGTCCAGTTCATCTGCGCCCCCCCACCGGGCAATGCCATGCGCGCCTTCATCAAGGTTTCGTAGGGCAACCCGGCCGAGTCGCAAAAGGACATGACCCAGGCATCGTCCATCATCAGGAACTCCAGCACCGATGAGAGGAAATCCGCCTCCCCCCCTGCCCGAGCGCGCAATTCACTTTCACTTACGCCCGTAGAGCCCAGAAAGATCGGGCATAATTCGTCATTGCCCACCAGCCAGGCCAGCGCTTGCAGCGCGATCGTCTCGGCAAATTCCTGCCTCATTTGTAAACCTCGTTAACCCTTGGAAAGGTTTTCTTAACTAATCTGAGCAAAGAATTACCAGAACGAACCGCAAACGAAACCAACTGGCAGGACTTTCATGGCAGGCCGCATCCTCATCGCAGATGACGTTACCACCAGCCGCATTGTGCTTAAAGGCACGATGAAGGCGGCGCGTCACACGATTCTGCAAGCCGACAGCGCCGCGCAGGTCATGCGCATGGCGCGCGAGGATCGGCCGGACCTGATCATCCTGGGCGAAAGCCTGTCCGATGGCGGGGGGGCGGTTCAGGTGCTGACCCGGCTGAAAGCTGACCCCCCCCTGCTTGCCCGTATTCCCGTGGTCGTCGTGGCATCGGTCCCCCCCAACCGCACAAGCCGATTGGCCGCTCTGCGCGCGGGGGGGGCGGAAGAGGTGGTGACCAAACCCTATGACGATGCCTCGCTTCAGGCACTTGCGCGCAATCTGATGCGGGCGCGGGCCACGCAGGATGAGCTGGACCGCCGTCGCGACACCGCGCGGGAGCTCGGGTTTGCCGAGGTCGGTCATGGGTTTTCGCGACAGACCCGGCTGGCCCTTGTGGCCCCCCCCGACATGAAAACGGCAATTCACTGGCGCGCGGCCTGGGCCGTGTGGTCAATGACCGCGTGACGTTGATGACCCGCGAGGAAGCCATGGGACAGATGCCCGCGGGCAAGGCCCCCCCGGATGCCTTCGTCGTGGCCGCTTCGATCGAATCGCTGGGCGACGGGCTGGCATTGGTCAGCGAGCTGCGCTCGCGCATGGCCACGCGTCACGCGGTGATCATCGTCAAGGTCGCCGAAGATGACCCCCCCGCGCATCTGACATCCATGGCGCTGGATCTGGGCGCGAATGCGGTGCAAGCCGGGTCTTTCGATGCCGAGGAGCTGGCCACCCGCCTGCGCCCGTTGTTGTGTCGAAAGCTCGAAACGGATGCGTTGCGTGCGGATTTCGACAGCCATCTGAGCCTGGCGGTCACCGACCCGCTGACCGGCGTGTACAACCGCCGCTATGCGCAAAGTTATCTGGATCGCATCGCACGGGAAGCGCGCGACACCGGGCAAAGCTTTGCGCTGATGGCATTGGATCTGGACCGGTTCAAGTCGGTAAACGACACCTATGGCCATCTGGTCGGCGACGAGGTCCTGGTCGAGGTTGCCCGCCGGTTGCGCGAGAATGTGCGCGAAATCGACCTTTTGGCAAGGATCGGCGGTGAAGAATTCATCATCGCTCTGCCCGCCACCACCACGGCCCAGGCTGCCCATGCCGCCGAACGTCTGCGTCAGGTCATCAGCGAGGTTCCGGTGCAGTCCCCCCCGTCGCGCGGGATCAGCATTCCCGTGACCATGTCCATCGGCGTGGCCATTGGCGACCAGCTGGTTGGTGATGTGAATGCGCTGTTGGAACGGGCGGACCGGGCGCTTTATGCCTCAAAGGCCGAGGGGGGGCGCAATCAGGTCACCATGGTGCAGACCGCCGCCTGAACTGACGGCCCTGTCCTGTCCGATCACCTGTACCAGGTCAGTTGCGGTCGCGGTCATGGCCCCCCCGGTCGCGCCAGTCCGAACGGACGCGGTCCATGGACCGTTGCAGCCCCCCCCGTTCCAGCCTGTCGGCGAACTGCGCCCGTTCATCGGGTGTCATCCGGGCGATCTGTCCCACCAGAATTTCGCGCCCGGCCTCTGCCCGTTCACGAATGCGCGCGCTTTGTGCATCAAGCAACCCGTTCAGCGCCGCCGCCTCGAAGGGTTCGGCGCGCAGAGTGGTCAGAATATCCTGCATCTCATCGACCAGTGCCTGGCGATTGTCCAGGAACGGGCCCGCCCGGTCCCGCAGCGCCATGGCCATTTCGCGACGATCCTCGCGCGGGAAGGCCCCCCCAATGAACGGGCCGAAGCCCATATCGCGCACGATCGAGCGATCCGGCGGGCCAAAACGCCGGTTGTCATGCCCGTCGCGCACGTGAGCGCCAACCACCAGGCCAAGGATCAGCAGGTTCAGCGTCAGTGAAAGGGTCAGGATCACCTTGACCAGACGTCGGGTCTTGCGCGGTGGCGGCGTCTCGGCGCCGCGCGGCTTGGGGGGGGTATCGCTCATCTCAGCCCTCCTCGGTCAGCAGCCCGTCGAAGCTGCCATAGCTGGGGGGGATCAGGTCATCCACCTCATAGGAGGTCGCGGTGCTGCCGGGCAAGAGCGTGCCGCCCGACAGGGTGTTCAACGTATCGGGCTGTACGAAACCGAGCCAGACTCCGGCCACGGCCGCCGTGGCCATGGTCGCCACCGAGGGCCAGCCGCCGAGCGCAGCCAATAGACCGGCCAACAGGCCGCGCCGCACCGGCTGCGTGGGACGTAGAATTGGCGCGGGTTCCGGCATCTGCGCCTGGGCATCGGCCAGGATGCGCGCCATCAGGTCCTGCGAGGGCACCGGTACCTCGGCCCGGCCTGCCTCGAAGAAGTGTTCGAGCATCATGTCGTCATCGTCACGGCCCGTGGTCTTCTTGTCAGTGTTCGTCATAACCCAACTCCTCGCGCTTGCCGGCCAGAATGGCCTTCAGCGCTCTTTTGCCTCGGGCGGTCAAGCTTTCAACCGCCTCGACGCTGATGTCCAGAACTTCGGCAATCTCGGGGGGGTTTGATGCCCCCCCGTCGAGATGGCGAAGTGTGACCGCGATGCGTTGCCGGTCCGGCAACTGGTTCAACGCGGCCTGAAGGGCGGCAGCCCGGTCGGCCTCGATCATCCCCCCCGCGACCGCCCCCCCCGGCGCGTCATCTGCCGGTTCTTCGATCGCGTCGATATCCACCCCCCCGCGCTTCTTGCGCAGACGGTCCGTGCAGAGGTTCTTCACGACCCGGTAGAGCCATGTGGTCACCTTTGCCTCGCCCTGACGCCATTCGGGCACCACTTTCCAAAGCCTGAGCATGGCCTCCTGGGTCACATCCTCGGCCTCGGCGCGGTCCCCCCCCAGCATGCGGGCCGCAAAACCCAACACCCGTGGGGGGGTCAGACGCATGGTCAGCATCGCCGCCGCCTCTGCGTCGCCATTGCCATAGGCGACCAGAAGGGCCTCGTCCGTCACATCGGAATTTGCGTCGAATGCCATGTCCATTCCGTCTTGCGTACCCGCTGGGCTTCACACACGCAACGGGAGTTCCGCGCCGGGTTGGGGGGGACCTCGAATGTCACGAAGCGCTCCCCCCCGTGGAATGCCCGGCGCGGGCCCCCCCGCCTGCTCAGTTGTTCTGGCCGTTGCCCCCCCAGAAGCCGCCACGGTCGCCCTGACCACCATGGCCGCCGCGTCCACCACGGCCCTTGCCGCGCGTCCACATCTCTTTCTGGGCCGCATCGAACTCGGCCGCGCTGATCGCATTGTCGTCATCGGTGTCGAAACGGTCGATCATGCGGTCCAGCTTGACCTGATCCGGCGCGACCTCGTCATAGGACAGGGTGCCGGACTTGTCGGCATCGCGGCGGTCGAGCATTTCCTCGACCATCCAGCCCATGCGCTTTTCCATCCTGGCCGGGTCCGGTGCGCCGCGGCGATCGGTGCGCCCGGCCTCTTCAGCGGCTTTCAGGCGTTCGTCCATGCGCGCCTTGGCCTGGGCCTTCATCTCGTCAATATCCAACTGACCATCCTTGTTGGCATCTGTTTCGTCAAAGCGCGCCTTGGCCTTGGCTTGCAGGTCCTCGACGGTGATCAGCCCGGACGCATCGGCATCCAGATCGGCGAATTCCATCTGCATGAACTTGCCGCCACCGAAGCCGCCGCGGTCCATGCCACCGCGCGGGCCACCGAAAGCCGAGGCGGTCAGGGTCGTCGCGCCCACGGCGCTGGCGGCAATCAGGGCGATTAGGGCGGTTTTCGTCGTTCGTTTCATAGGGTCTCTCCTTGGTTCCCGTATCTGTGGTCTGCCCCCCCCTCGGGCGGCCGGTTCGTTCCGGCCCGGTTATCGTCCGTTGTGATCATCAAACGGGGGGGCGGCGGCGGCATTCCGTCGCGCTTTTTTTGCATTTTCCGGAAAACGGCTGCGTCAGGAGGACGCTGGGTCGTTTTGCACAGTGGTTCCCAAAGGGGGGGGCGGCTTAGGGTATGGGAAGGGTGCGCGACTCGAGAACACAGGATCCAGACCCATGACGGAGATACAGCCCGCAATCAGTGCGGACATCGCGGTCGAGACCGTCGACACCGGCGGCGAGCGGCCCTTGAAGCCCGCCCTTCTGAAAGGATGGCGGCGACGCTGCCCGTCCTGCGGGACGGGGGGGCCGATGCTGAAAGGCTACCTGAAGGTGCGCGACACCTGCACGGTCTGCGGCGAGGAACTGTATCACCAACGCGCCGACGACGGTCCCGCCTATCTGACCATTATCGTGGTGGGCCACCTGCTGGCCCCCCCGCTGATCCACATTGTCTATGTGCAGTTCCGGCCCGAACCGATGACGCTGGCCACGGTGTTCACGGTGGGCACGGTGGCGCTGTCGCTTTATCTGCTGCCGCGCTTCAAGGGGGGGGCCATGGTCGGGTTTCAGTGGGCCAAACGCATGCACGGGTTCGGCACGCCGCCCAAGGCGGAGCATCCGGCCGAGTAACAGGACGGGTGCGTGTGAGGCATCCGGCGGGAAGATGGGAGGTCCCTTGGACAAGTCAAAGATCATTCGCAACGCGGCAACGGTCATTCTGATCCGCGATGTCGAGACACGTCCGCGCGTGCTGATGGGCCAGCGCGGTGCCAAGGCGGCCTTCATGCCGAACAAGTTCGTCTTTCCGGGCGGCGCAGTGGATCTGGCCGATGGGCAGGTGCCGCTGGCCAGCGCCGGGGGGGCGGAACCCTGCCTGACCCGTCTGGGCGAAGATGCCGATCCCGCCCTTGCCCCCCCCGCCTGTCTGGCCGCTGCGATCCGCGAGCTGTGGGAAGAGACCGGGCAGATTCTGGGCGAACCGGGCACCTGGCCCGGTGAAGTGCCCGAGGACTGGGCGGGATTTGCCGAAGCGGGCTACATCCCCCCTCGCCCGACGGGCTGGCCTTTGTCTTTCGCGCGATTACACCGCCCGGCCGTCCGCGCCGGTTCGATGCGCGGTTCTTCCTGGCCGATGCCTCGCGCCTGAAGACGGACCCGGACGATTTTTCCGGTGCCGAGGAAGAGTTGAGCCACCTGCAGTGGATCCCACTCGATGACGTGCGCCGGTTCGACCTGCCCTTCATCACCGAGGTCGTGCTGTCCGAAATCATCGGCAACCTGCCCGACCTCGGTGCCCCCCCGCGTGAGGTGCCTTTTTTTCAACAACACCGATGAAGAAAGCCTGTTCGAACGCCTGGGCGGCAAAAGCCCGCTGGCGTAAGCCTGCAAACGGGGGGGTCCAGCAAGGTTGGGTGCCGCGCATGCCGATTGGTCACGCCCTACCGCGCGCAGTAGCTCTGCGCCCGGGTCCAGGCGCGCATGTCCTCGCGTTTCACAGAGGAATGGAACGGCCCCCCCCAATCCGCCGCCACGCCGCGCGCGCCTCGGCTGACCACCCCCCCGTCACGCGGCACGGTGTGGGCCATGATGCGCACAGCGCAGGACAGGTTGGCAGGGCCGTTTTTAAGCGCATCCCCCCCCGAGCGGGCAGCGCAGCCATAACCGCGCGCGGTGGCCGGTGCGATCTGCACCAGACCAAACCAGCGCCCACCACCGCCCACGGCGCGCGGGTTCCAGGTGCTTTCATGTTTCGCCAGCGCCGAGATCAGCCCGGCCCAGAAGGCGCTGCGCCCCCCCACCGCATCCTGTTTCGCATACCCCCCCGGACACCAGTCGGCGATATCGGCGGGCAGCAGCGCGGGCAGCGCAGCACCGTGGCTGGAAAGCGCGGCCATGGTTGCCTGGGTCCAGGCGTCCGAACCTGCGACATGGTCCCAGCGCATGGTCAGCTCGGCCGGTTGTCGGCTTGCGCCGAACGGGCTCCGGAACAGGCGGTCGACAGGCAGAGGGCGGCCAGGGCGGCGGCAGTGGCTAAGGGCTTCATCACACATACTCCCAACACGGAACGTTTCGCGACAGTCTGCGCGTTGCGGCCAGCGGTGTCCATGCCAGTCCACCTGCCCGCTGCCGATCATCCCTGATCTGGCCATCCCCCCCCTTGACCCTGGGCCTGTTCCCGCCCATGGTTGCATCGTTCAACCACTGATTTATTCACGAGCGCCAAGATGCCAGCCCTTATCGCCCTTGTCGGCCTTCTGACCGCCGCAGCCTTCTTCCTTCTACGCGCCCGCAATGCCGCCCAGGCGGCGGGCGATCTGGTCGACATGGCCCAGGACGCCCGCGCCGCTGCCCGGCGTTTCGGCTTTCGCAGACGCGCCAATGTGCACCCGGTGGAAAGCATCGAGGACCCGGCGGTGGCCATCGCCACCCTGTCGGTGGCCTTTCTTGAACTCGACGCGTTGCCGTCGCGCGAACAGCAGCTGGCGCTGGGGGGGCGCGGGTTGCAGCGCGAGCTGAACCTGTCGCTGACCGACGCGGAGGAACTGGTCGTATTGGGACGCTGGATGATGACGGAATGCGGCGGGGGGGCCGAACAGGCGGTGACCCGCGTGGCGCGTAAGCTCTACAAGCTCGACGCTGGCCGGTCCTTCCCGCCACTGATGGGCGTGGTAAAGGAGATCACCGCCGAGGGTCAGGGCCTGAGCCCAAAGCAGACCCGCGCTTTGGAGGATATCAAGACGGCATTCCGGTTGGGTTGAGCTTGCCTTGGTGAGACGGGGGGGGCTCCCGCCCGCGCCCCCCCGCGCCTTCGGCTTGTGCCCGGTTGGGCATGGCTCATGCTGGCGCATGAGCCTTTTCGCCTTCGGCGAGGATATTTGTTGAAAGATGAAAGAGGCATGGCATGCCCCCCCACGAACGCGGCGACGCAGGTCGCGCCGACGTTGCGATGTGAAGCCTTTGCACCCGCAAAGGCGGAACGAGCGCCCCCCCGCCGTTGCGCGGTCCCGAGCCGGAGGCGAGGACAGCCTGCCTGCCGGAGACAAGCACGGGGGGGGAGCGCCCGGCATGCCTTCGCCGCAGCGCAGCGCAAATGTTGACCTTACGTCACCCATCCGCCATAACCGCCCCCCCAACGCGAAGGGGGGGATCCACCATGAAGAAGTTCGTCACGGCCAAGCTGCACGGCATCCATGTCACCGAGGCCGATCTGGAATACCACGGCTCGATCACGCTGGATCCGGACCATTGCGAGGCGGCGGGCATCCTGCCGATGGAATTCGTCGACATCTGGAACAAGCAATCCGGCGCGCGGATCTCGACCTATGTGATCTATGGGGGGGAACGCGGCCAGCGCCAGTGCATCCTGAATGGTGCCGCCGCGCGCACCTGCCAGGTGGGCGACCAGTTGATCATCTGCGCGGGTGAGCTGCGCCCCCCCGCCGAGGATGTGACCGAGCTCGCCCCCCCGAAGGTCCTGACCTTTACCCGCGACAACGAGGTGGACGAGGTGCTGACCTACTCCACCGACCGCGACGCGCAGGGGGGGCGGCTCACCTTCTCAATCCTCAAGGATGAGACCCCCCCGCAGCAGATCCCCCCCTACCGCGCAAAGGCGGTTTGAACGCGCCCGGGTCTTACCCCCCCTGTCCATCCCGTGCCCAAACCGGTGCGTCCCCCCCCGTCCAGCATGAGCGGCGGGACGAAACGCGCGACGGAAACAAATGCGATCCCTTTTGCACAAATGGTGGTTCACCATCTGCGCAAAAACCTTTTAGAACGCAGGCAAACGCATAACGGGAAGACACCATGCTGGATCACCTCGCTTACGAAGCCCCCCCCGCGCCCAAGGTCATTGCCGGCGCCAAGGAAGACTGGGAACTGGTCATCGGGATGGAGGTGCACGCGCAGGTGGCCTCGAAGGCGAAGCTGTTTTCGGGCGCTTCCACGCAGTTCGGTGCCGAACCCAATTCGAACGTGGCCTTCGTCGACGCGGCCATGCCCGGCATGTTGCCCGTGATCAACGAGTTCTGCGTCGAACAGGCGGTGCGCACGGGCCTGGGCCTGAAGGCCGAGATCAACCTGATGAGCGCCTTTGACCGCAAGAACTACTTCTACCCGGACCTGCCACAGGGCTACCAGATCTCGCAGCTCTATCACCCGATCGTGGGCGAGGGCGAGATTATCGTCGACATGGGTCCGGGCGTGGCGCGCCGCGTGCGTGTGGAACGCATCCACCTGGAACAGGACGCGGGCAAGTCGATCCACGACATGGACCCGAACATGTCCTTCGTCGACCTGAACCGTACCGGCGTGGCGCTGATGGAGATCGTCAGCCGCCCCCCCGACATCCGCGGCCCGGAAGAGGCCGCGGCTTACGTGACCAAGCTGCGCCAGATCCTGCGCTACCTGGGCACCTGCGATGGCAACATGCAGGAAGCTCGATGCGGGCCGACGTGAACGTGTCCGTCTGCCGCCCCCCCGGCCAGTATGAGAAATACATGGAAACGCAGGATTTCGGCCACCTCGGCACGCGGTGCGAGATCAAGAACATGAACTCCATGCGCTTCATCCAGATGGCCATCGACGTCGAGGCCCGCCGTCAGATCGCCATCCTGGAAGACGGCGGCGAGATCGTGCAGGAAACCCGCCTGTATGATGTGGACAAGAACGAGACGCGCTCGATGCGGTCGAAGGAAGAGGCGCATGATTACCGCTACTTCCCCCCCTGCCCGGATCTGCTGCCGCTGGAAATCGAACAGGGCTGGGTCGATGATATCGCCGCCAGCCTTCCGGAACTGCCGGACGAGAAGATGGCGCGATTTGTCACCGAATTCGGCCTGTCGGAATATGACGCGGGCGTCTTGACCGCCGAGGCGGAGAACGCGGCTTACTTCGAGGACGTGGCCAAGGGCCGTGACGGCAAGCTGGCCGCCAACTGGGTGATCAACGAGCTTTTCGGTCGCCTGAAGAAGGACGACAAGGGCATTACGGAAAGTCCGGTCAGCCCCCCCGCGCAGCTGGGCGGTATCATCGAGCTGATCTCGGCCGACACCATCTCGGGCAAGATCGCCAAGGAGCTGTTCGAAATCGTCTATACCGAAGGCGGCGACCCGGCGAAGATCGTCGAGGAACGCGGCATGAAACAGGTGACGGAGACGGGTGCTATCGAAGCCGCGGTCGATCAGATCATCGCCGACAACCCGGCCCAGGTCGAAAAGGCCAAGCAGAACCCGAAACTGGCGGCTGGTTCGTCGGTCAGGTCATGAAAGCCACCGGGGGGGGCAAGGCGAACCCGAAGGCGGTGAACCAGCTGGTGGCGCAGAAACTGGGGGGGCTTTGACCCCCCCTCGGGACAGGCTTCGAGCCGTCTCCAACAGACAGCAGGCCGGGATAGTCCCGGCCTGTTTCAGGTTCAGAACCATTCATCGGATCGTGGGCGAAATGCGCCCAGGGCAGGCGCGGGCCTGGCAACGCGGGAAGGCTCTGGACCCGCCCCCCCCTGACTGTGACAGGTTGCCCCCCCCATGGTAGACATTGTGGACGTGCTGCAAGAGCGCAAAGACCTTCCCCCCCTTTTTCTGGAACGCGACGGGCTGATCGGGATCGAGCTGGGCGTCGCCGCAGGCTGGTATTCACGCCGCCTGCGCGAGACCGGCCTGTTTGCCGGACTGTACGGCGTCGATGTCTATGGCGATCATCACGACACGGCTGAATATGTCCGTGCGCTGAAGAACGTGGGGGGGATCGGCGCGAATTACTGGCTGTTGCGCATGCGCTTTGACGAGGCGTTGAGCGTCTTCCCGGATGCCTATTTCGATTTCATCTATATCGACGGCTACGCCCATACCGGCGAACTGCGCGGCAAGACCATGTTTGACTGGTTCCCCCCCAAACTCAAGGTCGGCGGCATGATCGCGGGGGGGCATGATTACCACGAGGCATGGCCGCTCGTGCAGGTTTCCGTCGATGGGCTGGCCGATTGCCTGGATCAACCGGTCCTGCGCACTGCCATGTCGGAAAATCCCGATCCGCAGGACCATTTCCCCCCCTCCTGGGCGATGATAAAGCAGAGCACGGCAAACCCGGCCTATCCGGATCATCTGCGCCAGCTGCCCGAGACCCTGCGCGGCTGACGGGCAGGCGGCGTCCGGCCCATGGCGGCCGGAAATCCAGTGCCTTTGGACAAGCCAGGCACGAATCATATAAGGTGGGTGGCGCTGCAGAAATCAGCGCACGTCAGAGGACAGGGTCATGAGCTACGAATACAAGGTTGTGCCGGCACCGGTAAAAGGTGTGAAGGCAAAGGGTGTGAAAGGGGGGGCCGAGGCCCAATTCGCCCATGCGCTGTCCGAGTTGATGAACAACCTTGCCGCGGACGGCTGGGAATATCAGCGCGCCGACACCCTGCCCAACGAGGCCCGGTCGGGGGGGCTGACCGGCAAGACCACCGTGTTCCGCAACATGCTGGTGTTTCGCCGCGCGCTTGAAGCGCAGGCCGCTGTTGCGACACCGGTCGGCGCGCCTCTGTCCGTGGAAGAGATCAGCGCGCCCTCTGCCCCCCCTGCTCCTCACACCGACGTCCAGGACACGCACGCACCCGCCCTGCCCTCGGCCCATGCCGCACAGGAACTGCCTGAAGTGGTCAAACCACTGGAACCGGCGGCAACCGATGGTGAGGCGCGCGAGGTTGCGGCGGAGTAGCTACTCCGAAATCTCCAACGACAGCGCGTGGATGGCGGCCGTCAACTCCGCCCCCCCCAACGCCTTGTGCACCATGCGGTGACGGGCGACGCGGGACTGGCCCGCAAAAGCCTCGGCTGCAATCACGACACGAAAATGGCTTTCGCCGGACCCGTCATCGCCCGCATGCCCCCCCTGATGGCGACTGCTTTCATTGATCACCTCCAGCGCGCGCGGCTGAAAGGCGGCCTCCAGCGCCACGCGAATTTCTTCCGACCTGTTCATTTTTCCGTGCTTCCCTCTTCTCTCCGGCGTGAAAACCTCTAAACTCTCGGACCCGAGTCGAAAAGACCAGTTACAGGTGCGCGAATGAGCAAAGACGATCCGTTTGGCTTTGATATGTCCGTGAAAACGGCGAAGAAGAAGAACCCGCGCGGCAAACGCGGCATGTCGGGGGGGGCGTTCGAGACTTCGACCCGGGTTTGCGAACACGAAGGCTGCCAGGAACATGGTCAATATCGCGCGCCACGCAGCCCCCCCGATCACCTGGACGAATTCCTGTGGTTCTGCAAGGACCACGTGCGCGAATACAATTTGAAATGGAACTTCTTCAACGGTGCCACCGAGGAAGAGATCAACGCGCAATCGGACAAGGACCGGGTGTGGGAACGCGAGACCAAACCCTTCGGCAAACAGACCGAAGAGCAACGCGCCTGGGCGCGGCTGGGCGTGGATGATCCGCATCAGGTGCTGGGCGAGAACGCGACCCAGAACCCGGGCAAGTCGATCACCGGCACCCGCAAGCTGCCGCCCAAGGAACGCCGCGCAATCGAAATCCTGGAAGCCAAGGACCACTGGACCAAGGCGGAAATCCGCAAGGCCTACAAGAAGCTGATCAAGGTGCTGCACCCGGATATGAACGGCGGCGACCGCAGCCAGGAAGAACAGTTGCAGGAGGTCGTCTGGGCCTGGGACCAGATCAAGGAAAGCCGCAGCTTCCGCTAGGGCTGGCGCGGATCAAGACCAAGCGGGGGGGCCAGGTCGGCCCCCCCGTTTTTTTTAGTGTGTTGTTGCCGGTGGGGGGGCTCCCGCCCACGCCCTGCGCCTTCGGCTTGTGCCCGGTTGGGCATGGCTCATGCTGCGCATGAGCCTGATTTCCCGTTCTCTGACACAGTCTTTTTATGTGCTGTCGGGCCGAGGTGCCGCAAGCGGAGGCTTGCCTTCGGCGGGGGGGAGTTCAAGGCGTCTCGGAAAGGCTCCAGTGGAGCATTTCAGCCGCAGAACAGGCGGAGCCAGGGGGGGAAAGATGCAAGGCGCGCGCGTCCCTCCCGGCCCCCCCACGAAGGCGGCGACGCAGGTCGCGCCGACGTCGCGATGTGAAGCCTTTGCGCCCGCAAAGGCGGAACGAGCGCCCCCCCGCCTCGCTGGGGGGGCCCGAGGCGCAGCCGAGGCCAATCCGCTGGCCTCTCGCACCGCCCATCGCTACTGTGGGCGCAGCTTATACGGATTGCGCCATGTTACGGTTTCTTCTTTGCTTTATCCTTGGTTTCTCAATCGCCCCCCCGGCCTTGGCACAAGCGCCTGACATCCAATGGGAAATCACCAACCGCTTCGCCCCCCCGTTCGAGGCTTATGAAGACCCCCCCGACGCGCTGTTTACCACCTGGAAGCTGCACAATGCCCATGAAAGCTGGGAGGCTGGCACGCCCGGCGTTGGGTCGAAAGCGGGCACCGGTTGACCTCGCCCTATGCGGCCGCGTTACGGGACGGGCAACCCACCCATTGGAATCCCGAAACCCGCCAGCACCGCGATAGCGTCCTGCGTTTCATCCACCGGGAAAGGGCGGTGGACACCACGGTGCGGGTACGTCTTTGGGCCGCCCACACAGGGGGGGCCTGTACATGGCGGATCGGGGGGGCGGCGTCCCTGGCGGCCCCCCGAACTGCGCTGAAGGTGTCCTTGTGCCCCCCCTGCCCCCCCTGAACGGTGCAGTGGCGACCCTGCGGCTGGACACCGGCCTGGGCACCAGTCGCCATCTGGCCCCCCCGAAACACCACGTCATCGTGGCCATCGGCGACAGTTACGGCTCGGGTCAGGGCAATCCGGACCTGCCCGCCCGCTGGCGCGGCGGGCTCAGGCTGCGAGATGGGTCGGTGGGGGGGTGGATGACCCGCCGTACCAACCTTGCCCGCCGTGGCGAAGCCCGTTGGCTTGACGAAGCCTGTTCCCGATCCTTTTTCTCGTTTCAGAGCCTGACCGCCCTGGGGGGGCTTGCCTCGCGCGATCCACATGCTTTCGTCAGCTTCCTGCACCACGCCTGTTCCGGGGGGGCCGAGATCTTTGACGGCGTCCTGTCGCCCCCCCAGAAGACCCCCCCAGGCAACACAAAGACTTACAACCGCCTCTCGCAGGTCAACGCAGTCATACGCGAACTGTGCCTGGCCCCCCCGACCACCGACTATGCCCCCCCGATTGCTGACCCGGCCCGTGGCGGCGAGGAACCGTTGAGCTTTCGCCGCCGCAACGGCTCCTGCTGACGCCGGGCGACCGGCTGGACCGGGGGGGCGAGCTGCGCCGCCAACGCACCGAGACACGCCTTGGCGAGCCCCCCCGCTCCGGGCTGCTGTCCTGCCCGGGCGGCCGGTTGCGCGCACCTGACATGGTGCTGTTGTCCATCGGCGGCAACGACGTGGGATTTTCCCAGCTGGTGCAATATTTCGTGGCACCGGTCATCCATTCCAGCCTGTTGGTCACCGATATCGCCCTGCCCGACCTCTGCCCCCCCGCGCCTGCCTACCGCGTGGACGCCGCCACGGCCCCCCCACTGGCCGCACAGTCCTGCCGCAAGCTGGATGCCAAGATCGGCCACAATGTCGGCGATCTGATTGGCACCGGCGCGCAGCCGGGCGGGATTGCTGCGAAGTACCGGCTGCTTTTTGCCACGCTCGAACATTACCTGCGCATTCCGCGCCATCGCATCGTCATGGCGCAATATCCCGACCCGCTGCGCCGCTCCGAAGCCAGCGTGGATCCCTGCGACCCGGTCTCGCCCGCCGTGGATGTTTTCGGCCAGCCCGCCGGACTGGATCGGTCGGGGGGGCCGTGGAACGGGCTCAAGACCTCTGTGCCGGAAGAGCTGCTGCGGGGGGGCTGGCAATTCAACCTGCTACCCGGCGAAGCGGCCAAACTGCTGGGCCAGTTCGACGCCCTGCGCATCGAGATTGCGCGCGCCGCACAGGCAGAAGGCATAACCTTTGCCTGCGAGGGGGGGCGCGACGCCTTTCTGGGCCACGGGTGGTGGCAGGGACGCCAGCTGACCCTGCCCAATACGATCACCGCCCCCCCCTGGTCGCCGCATCGCTGGCAGCCCTATGTCTGGGAACGCGGCGCGCGCGCCATTCGTACCGGCAATGACAGCGCACTGACCCAGGCCAATGGCGAGGTCGCGATCTCGGGCGCGGTGCATCCGAACCTGACTGGCCACAGCCTGCTGGCCGATGTCGTGATGCGCCGGTTGGGCCTTGGCGCCCTACCCCCCAACCGCCACGCATCGCGCCAGTTTTCGGCCCGCGATGAGGCCACCCACCGTCACCGGCGTATTTTCCCACCGCTCCCCCCCTTGCGCTTGGACCAATTCTCAGGCACCAAACCGGGGGGGTTGACCAAATGGACAGGATGCCCCCCCGCAGGCGGGCTTGAATACGGCGGACACAGACATGGATCACACGCAGAAACCGACCGAGGAAATCTCGGTCCGCGACATCTTCGGCATCGACACGGACATGGTCGTGAAGGGCTTTGAAGAGCGCGCCGACCGTGTGCCCGAAGTGGACACCACCTACAAGTTCGACCCGGACACCACCCTGGCCATCCTGGCAGGGTTTGCCCACAACCGCCGCGTCATGGTGCAGGGCTATCACGGCACCGGGAAATCGACCCATATCGAACAGATCGCCGCGCGGCTGAACTGGCCCTGTGTGCGGGTGAACCTGGACAGCCACATCAGCCGGATCGACCTGATCGGCAAGGACGCGATCAAGCTGAAAGACGGCAAGCAGATCACCGAGTTCCAGGAAGGCATCCTGCCCTGGGCCCTGCGCAACCCGACCGCCATCGTGTTTGACGAATATGACGCGGGCCGCGCCGACGTCATGTTCGTGATCCAGCGCGTGCTGGAACATGACGGCAAGCTGACCCTTCTGGACCAGAACGAGGTCATCACCCCCCCGCACCCGTCCTTCCGCCTGTTTGCCACCGCCAACACCGTGGGCCTGGGCGACACCACCGGGCTTTACCACGGCGTTCAGCAGATCAACCAGGCGCAGATGGACGCTGGAGCCTTGTCGCCACGCTGAACTACCTCAGCCACGACGCGGAAACCAACATCGTGCTGGCCAAGAACCCGGTCTACAACACCGAAGCCGGGCGCAAGACGATCAGCCAGATGGTGACCGTCGCCGACCTGACCCGCACCGCCTTCATGAACGGCGACCTGTCGACCGTCATGTCGCCGCGCACCGTCATCAACTGGGCGCAAAACGCGGGCATCTTCCGATCGGTCGGTTACGCCTTCCGCCTGTCCTTCCTGAACAAATGCGACGAGCTGGAGCGCCAGATCGTCGCCGAGTTCTACCAGCGCTGCTTTGACGAGGAACTGCCGGAAAGTGCTGCCTCAATGAGCATGGGGGGGTAAGGTATAAACATATTCACAGGGAGCGCTCATAGAGCGCAAACTGTGCATATGGCCCGGGAGGCATCATGAACAAACCCAGCGACAACCCCCCCGCCGATCCGTTCAAGAAGGCCTTGGCCGAGGCGACCAAGGTCATGGCCGATGATGGCGATCTGTCGGTCACCTATTCGGTGGACCCACCCGGCCTGACGGGCGATGCGGTGCGCCTGCCGCAGGTGACCCGGCGCATGACACGGGAAGAGGTACTGCTGGCGCGCGGCACGGCGGACGCCCTGGCGCTGAAGCACAAGTTCCACGATGACGCGACCCATGCGCGCTATGCCCCCCCCGCCGGGCAGATGGCACGCGACATCTACGAGGCGATGGAAACCGCCCGGTGTGAGGCCATGGGCGCGCGCGAGATGCCCGGCACTGCCTCGAACATCGACCACAAGCTGGACGCCGACGCCTTCCGCAAGGGGGGGTTCGAGAACATCACCGCCGCCGCCGATGCGCCGCTGGCTGACGCCGCGGGCTACCTGGTGCGCCACCTGGCCACCGGGCGCGATCTGCCCGACGGACCCTCCAATGTGATGAACCTCTGGCGCGATTTCATCGAGGGTCAGGCAGGCGAAACACTTGAAGACCTCGACGCAACGCTTTCGGATCAAAGGGCTTTCTCGAAGTTTGCCCGCCAGGTGATCGAGGATCTGGGCTACGGCGACCAGCTGGGCGAGACCCGGATCAGGAAGACGAGACCCAGGACGAGGCCGAACCCGAGGCCGATCCCGAAGATCAGGACGATCAGGACCAGCAGTCCGAGGATCAGTCGGAGGAGGCGGAGGCCAACCCCCCCGAACAGTCCCAGGAAGAACAGCAAGACCAGACCGAGGCCCAGGTCACCATGGATGATCTGTCCGACGAGGAAATGTCGGACGAGGCGGAGATGCCCGAAGGCGACGCGCCGTTGGAGCCGCCGCCCCCCCCTGCCCCCCCGGTGTCGGATGCCGATCCGGATTATCTGGTCTATCACAATGAGTTCGACGAGGAAATTCACGCCGAGGACCTGGCCGAACCGGCCGAGCTGGAACGCCTGCGCGCCTATCTGGACCAGCAGCTGGAGCCGCTGAAAGGCGCGGTGTCGAGGCTCGCCAACAAGCTGCAACGCCGCCTGCAGGCGCAGCAGAACCGCTCGTGGCTCTTCGACCTTGAAGAGGGCATTCTGGACGCTGGTCGACTGGCCCGCGTGGTGGCAAACCCGACCACGCCGCTGTCCTTCAAACAGGAAAAGGACACCGAGTTCCGCGATACCGTCGTGACGCTTCTGCTGGACAACTCGGGTTCGATGCGCGGGCGTCCGATCTCCATCGCCGCGATCTGTGCGGATGTGCTGGCGCGAACGCTGGAACGCTGCCAGGTCAAGGTCGAGATCCTGGGCTTTACCACCCGCGCCTGGAAAGGCGGTCAGGCGCGCGAAAAGTGGCTCGCAGAAGGCCGTCCGCAGCAGCCCGGTCGCCTGAATGACCTGCGCCACATCATCTATAAACAGGCCGACGCACCGATGCGCCGGACCCGCCCGAACCTGGGGGGGCTGATGATGAAAGAGGGCCTGCTGAAGGAAAACATCGACGGCGAGGCGCTGGAATGGGCGCATCGGCGCATCACTGCCCGGCCCGAGGCGCGTAAAATCCTGATGGTGATCTCGGACGGGGGGGCACCGGTGGACGATTCAACTTTGTCCGTCAACCCCCCCGCGAATTACCTGGAGAAACACCTGCGTGACGTGATCGCGATGGTCGAGAAACGCAAGCAGGTCGAGCTGCTGGCGATCGGTATCGGCCATGATGTCACGCGCTACTACGACCGCGCGGTGACGATCACCGATGTCGAACAGCTGGCCGGAGCCATGACCGAACAGCTGGCAGCCCTGTTTGACAGTGACCCGCGTGCCCGCGCCCGGTTGATGGGGGGGATCAAGAAGGCGATCTGAGCCGGCCGTTTCATTGCGCGCGGGCAGCAGGTCCGCGCACCGGCCACCGGGATCAGAATCCGCTTTCCCTTCACGGCAATCGCCGCCAAACTGCGCGCCACGAAATCCCAGGAGAACCCGATGTTCCAGAGCTTTGACGTCACCGCCGATCCCACCCAGGGCCCTGCCCGCCTGGCCGCCCTGCGCGGGATGATGGCCAACGACCGCCTGGACGCCTTCCTGGTGCCGCGCGCGGATGCCCATCAGGGCGAATACGTGGCCGATTGTGACAAGCGGCTGGAATGGCTGACCGGGTTTACCGGCTCGGCCGGGTTCTGCATTGCGCTGGCGGAGGTTGCGGGGGGGGTCTTCGTCGACGGGCGCTATCGCAATCAGGTGCGCCAGCAGGTGAGCCTGGATCATTTCACACCGGTGCACTGGCCCGAAGTGCAGCCCGGCCCCCCCTGGTTGGCCGAGCACCTGCCCGACGGTGGGCGGATCGGCTTTGATCCCTGGTTGCACACGGCGTCTGAGATCGAAAAGCTCACCAAGGCTCTGGGCGACAGGTTCGAGCTGGTGGCAAGCGAAAACCTGATTGACCAGCTGTGGGACGGCCGCCCGGAGGCACCCCCCCAGGGGGGGCATATCCACGCGCATAGCATTGAATTCGCGGGAAAAAGCCACGAGGAAAAGTGCGAAGCGCTGGCTGAAACCCTGCGCGAGGCCGGTCAGAAAGCCACGGTTCTGACCCTGTCGGACAGCATTGCCTGGCTGCTGAACATTCGCGGCGACGACATTCCGCATATTCCGGTGGTGCAGGGTTTTGCCATTCTGCATGACACGGCCCGCGTCGATTTCTTTACCCACCCGCGCGCGATCCCTCGATTGGCGCGCATCTGGGGGGGCCTCAGGTGCGGCTCTATCCTGACACCGCGTTCGAGGACGGCCTGGCTGCCCTGAAAGGTCCCGTGCGGTCGATAAATCCACCGCACCGGTGGCTGTCAGCCGCATTCTGGACCGTGACGGGGGGGTCGAGGTTGCCTGGGGGGGACAGGATCCCTGCATCCTGCCCAAGGCCGCCAAGAACGCGGTTGAGGTCGAAGGCGCGCGGCAGGCCCATCTGCGGGACGCCGCCGCGATGGTCGAATTCCTGACCTGGTTCGATGCCACCGTCCCTGCCACGCGCATCACCGAGATCGACGTGGTCACCCAGCTGGAAAGCCAGCGCCGCGCGGGCAATGCGCTAATGGATATCAGTTTCGAGACCATCGCGGGATCGGGCCCCCCCAATGGCGCGATCATGCATTACCGCGTCACGGAAGAGACCTCGCGTCACCTTGAACAGGGCGAGCTGATCGTGGTGGACAGCGGCGGGCAGTACCGTGACGGCACCACGGATATTACCCGCACCCTGCCGATTGGCGAGGTCGGTGACGAGGAAAAGACCTGCTTTACCCGCGTGTTGCAGGGCATGATCGCGATCTCCCGCGCGCATTGGCCGAAAGGTCTGGCCGGGCGTGATCTGGACGCGCTGGCGCGATTCCCGCTGTGGGTGGCGCATCAGGATTTTAACCACGGGACCGGACATGGCGTGGGCAGCTACCTGTCGGTGCATGAAGGGCCGCAGCGGATTTCGAAAGTCTCGGAGGTGGCGCTGGAACCCGGCATGATCTTGTCAAACGAGCCAGGATATTATCGCGACGGTGCCTTCGGCATTCGCCTGGAGAACCTGATCGTCGTGGAACCGGCCGAGGTGCCTGCAGGCGGCGATGCGGACCGCGAGATGCTGCGCTTCGAGACCCTGACCTGGGTGCCGATCGACCGCCGGTTGGTGGTGGTCGAGATGTTGTCGCGGGACGACCGCGCCTGGCTGAATGGCTACCATGCCCAGGTGTTGGAAAAACTGGCTGATCAGGTCTCGCCTGCCGCAAAGGCGTGGCTGACCGCCGCTTGCGCACCGCTGTAAGCGGCGCAGTGACATAATCTGGAAACATTGTCCCCCCCGCAGAAGGGGGGGGCATTGGCATCGGATCGGCGCGCACGGGTCCGAAAAAACGCGCGACGTGACGTCGCGCGACGCGCCGGTTCAATCAGACGCATATCGCGTCTAGACTGCGCGCCTGTTCAAGGGAGGAACGACATGGCTGACCACATCAGGATCCGCAAAGCCCAGGGCACCTGGGTGGTGCGCGCCGGCGGTGCCGTTCTGGGCGAAAGCAAACGGGCGCTGGAACTGACCGAGGGCGACTACCCCCCCCTGTCATCTACTTCCCGCGCGAGGACCTGGCGATGGCGATGCTGGAGGCCTCGGACACCAAGTCGCACTGCCCCCCCTGGAAGGGCGACGCGACCTATTATGCGATCCATACGAAAAGCCAGATCATCTCGGACGCGGGCTGGAGCTATGAAGATCCGAAAGCCGAGGTCGAGGGGGGGATCAAGGACCACCTGGCCTTCTACCCGCAGAAAGTCGCGGTCGAGCAGCTGTAGGCGCACCTGCACCCGAAGGGTGCCACCGCCGCGCCACCGAAAATTATTCCAAATAATTTTCACCTGCGGGGGGGCGGTGGCCTCGCTCCGTTCGGCCGTCGCGCGCCCAGCACGGGCGCGCGGGCGCGTCACACGACCGGTTCGCTGACCACCCCCCCGCCGCCCACCGCCGCGCTGACCCCCCCGGTGGTGGTCGGACAGGAGGTCGCCAGCCCCCCCCGCGCGACCCGGACCGCAAGATAGGCAAACGCCTGCGCCTCCAGCATGTCGCCATCAAGCCCAATCGCCTCGACCGGGTCGACGGGGGGGCAGTCCAGCAGCGCCGCAAGCCCGGCCATCAGCACCGCATTGTGCCGTCCGCCTCCGGTCACGAAAAGTCGTGTGGGCGGGGGGGCCGGGCAATGTTCCATTCCGCGCGCCACGGCCGCCACCGCACAGCCCGCCAGCGTAGCGGCGGCATCGGCGTCAGACAGGTGCGCGACCGCTTCGCCGAGCCCCCCCGGAAAACTGTCGCGATCCAGGGACTTGGGCGGCATCTTGAAGAAATAGGCGTCCCCCCCAAGAAAGGCCTCGATCACGGCGGGATCCACCGCGCCGGTCGCGGCCAACGCCCCCCCGCCCTCATCCAGCCCCCCCTTGTCCAACCGCCGGGCCATCAGGTCGTTGATGGGCGCATTCGCGGGGGGGCCCGTGTCAAAGGCCAGCAGCGCCCCCCCCGTGCGTCCGGCGCATCCTTTGACGGGTCCACCCAGGTCACGTTGCCGACCCCCCCACCGAGGTTCAGGAAGGCCACGGGGGGGGCCTCCAACCCGGCCCATTTCGCACAGGCGAAATGAAAGAACGGGGGGGCCAGCGGCGCGCCCTCCCCCCCGCCCAGCTTGACATCCGCCGTGCGAAAGTCCCAGACCACGGGTTTGCCCAGGACTTCCGCCAGAACGCGCCCGTCGCCCGCCTGATGGGTGCCGCGCCCGCCGGGGGGTCGTGCGCCAGGGTCTGGCCGTGAAAGCCAACAAGGTCCGCCCCCCCCGCGATCCCGGCCAACAGAACCGCATGGGCCGTCTCGACCACTTCAGCGGCGGCATCCACACCATCTTCTCCGGGCCAGCGCCCCCCCAGGGCGGCCCGGATCACTGCCCGTTCTGCATCCTCATAGGCGCGATACGCGGTTTCACCAAAGTCGAACACCTGCTCCCCCCCGTCGGTCCGCAACAGCGCCGCATCCACCCCCCCATCCAGTGACGTGCCCGACATTGCGCCCAATGCCCAGATCGGCCCATCTGCAACATGCTCTTCCCCCCCTTTGGCCACACCCCCCCGTCTATACGGAGATTTCAAAGCCAAAGATGGACCGAGACCCGATGACTTACCACCCGAAATCAGACTTCATGCGCGTGATGATCGAACGTGGCTTTCTGGCCGACTGCACCGATTATCAGGGGGGGCTGGACGAGGCTTTGGTCAAGGGCGTGGTCCCGACCTATATCGGCTATGACGCCACGGCTGCATCGCTGCATGTCGGGCATCTTCTGAATATCATGATGCTGCGTTGGCTGCAAAAGACCGGCCACAAACCGATCACCCTGATGGGCGGAGGCACAACCAAGGTCGGAGATCCCAGTTTCCGCGCCGATGAACGCCCGTTGCTGACGCCGGAACAGATCGACACGAACATTGCGGGGGGGATGAAGCAGGTCTTTGCCAAATATCTTGAATACGGCGAAGGCGAAACCGACGCGCTGATGCTGAACAATGCCGAATGGCTGGACGATCTGAACTACCTGGAATTCCTGCGCGATATCGGGCGGCATTTTTCTGTGAACCGCATGTTGTCCTTTGAAAGCGTGAAATCGCGGCTGGATCGGGAACAAAGCCTGTCCTTCCTCGAATTCAACTACATGATCCTGCAGGCCTATGACTTCCTGGAGCTGAACCGCCGCTATGGCTGCGTGTTGCAGATGGGCGGGTCGGACCAGTGGGGGGGCAATATCGTCAACGGGATCGACCTGACGCGTCGGGTGCTGGACAATGCGATCTTCGGCCTGACCTCGCCGCTTCTGACCACCTCGGACGGCAGGAAGATGGGCAAGTCGCAAGGCGGCGCGATCTGGCTGAATGCGACATGCTGTCGCCCTACGAATTCTGGCAGTTCTGGCGCAACACGACCGATGCGGACGTGGGCCGTTTCCTGAAACTCTACACCGAACTGCCGGTCGAGGAATGCGAGCGCCTGGGCGCGCTTGAAGGGCAGGAAATCAACGACGCAAGGTCATCCTCGCCAATGAAGTCACTGCGCTGGCCCATGGCCGGGCCGCCGCCGAGGCCGCCGAGGCCACCGCCCGCGAGGTGTTCGAGAAGGGCGGCACGGGCGACGACCTGCCGACCATCGCACTGAGTGCCGAGGATATCGGCGACGGTATCTCCATCGTGCAGCTGATCGTGAAATCCGGCCTGGTGAAATCCGGCAAGGAGGCCAAGCGCCTGATCGCCGAGAACGGTGCCAAGGTAAATGACGAGGCACTTTCTTCGCCCGGGTTGATGGTCTCGGCCGCCGACCTGGCTCAGCCGATGAAACTGTCCGCCGGCAAGAAACGCCACGCGCTTGTGACCCTCGCGGATTAAGCCTCCAAGCTCTTCTCCTCTTCATCTTTCCATAAATATCCCGGGGGGGGTCTGGGGGGGGCTGGCCCCCCCCAGCTGTCCTGTGGTCTGGGGGGGGCTGGCCCCCCCCGGCTTCCGTCTTGCTACCGTCACGCGACCCGCAAGAACAGGACCGCGCCATGCCCGTCTTCAATCCGAACATTCAGGCCACCACGCCGCCGCCGGTGATGGAGGCGCGCCGCTGGATCGAAGGTGTATCGTTCCCCCCCGCTGACCGTCCGCTGATCAATGTCAGCCAGGCGGCTCCGGTGGACCCGCCGCATCCGGAGCTGCGCCAGGCCATTGCGCACGCCGCCCTGAACGAGGACAGCGCGCATCTCTATGGCCCCCCCGTCCTGGGCCTGCCCGACCTGCGCGCCGAGGTGGCGCATCAATGGGCTGCCGCCTATGGCGGCGAGATCGCCTTTGAAAATGTCGCCATTACCTCCGGCTGCAACCAGGCCTTTGCCGCGACCATGGCCACCATCGCCGCGCCAGGGGGGGATGAGGTCATCCTGCCAACCCCCCCATGGTATTTCAACCATAAGATGTGGCTCGACATGGGCGGCATCACCGCCCTGCCGCTGGCCACGGGCGATGATCTTCTGCCCGACCCGCAGGCCGCCGAGGCGCTGATAACCCCCCCGCGCACCCGCGCGATCTCGCTGGTGACGCCGAACAATCCTGGCGGGGGGGTGGAATACCCGTCAGACCTGGTGCGCACCTTCTTCGATCTGGCCCGCAAACACCGGATCGTGCTGATCATCGACGAGACCTACCGCGACTTCGACAGTCGCGATGGTGCGCCGCATGATCTGTTCATGACCCCCCCGGACTGGCAAGAGAACCTGGTCCAACTCTACTCCTTCTCGAAAGCCTACCGGCTGACCGGCCACCGGGTCGGCGCGATGGTCGCCAGCCCCCCCGAACGGCTGGCCCAGGTCGAGAAGTTCCTGGATACCGTCACGATTTGCCCCCCCGCCCAATTGGGTCAACACGCGGCCCTTTGGGGGGGCATGCGCCACCTGTCCGATTGGGTCGGTGGTGAGCGGCTGGAAATCCTCGACCGGCGCGCCGCCGTGGAGGAGCATTTCGCCGCCCTGCCCGGATGGCGCATCCTGGGGGGGTGCGGCGCTTATTTCGCCTATGTGGAGCACCCGTTCGACATGCCCTCGCAGGACCTGTGCAAACGGCTGGTGACGGAGGCGTCGATCCTCGCCCTGCCTGGTTCCATGTTCATGCCGACGGGCGATCCGGCGGGTGACAGGCAGCTGCGCATCGCCTTTGCCAATATCGACCGGGCGGGCATCGCAACGCTTGCGGATCGGCTGCGGGTTTTCACCGCTCAAAATACCCCCCCCTGAATCCCGCCAGCAACGCTTGGCATTCCTTTGCGCGCGACGTAAAACCAGCGGGATCGCTAACGGAAAGGACGGATCATGGCCGCCAAACAGGTTTCGCGCACACTGGGATGGATCCTCATGGGTCTTGTCATGGTGGGTCTGGTGGGCTTCGGCGCCACGAATTTCGGCAGCTCGGCCGGGTCGATCGGCAAGGTCGGCGATGCCGAGATCGACGCCAACCGTTATTTCCGCGAGATGAATGCCGAGTTTCGGGCCATCGAGGCCGAGACCGGCCAGCGGTTTACCATGGAACAAGCCCGGCTGTTCGGTCTGGATCAGCAGGTGTTGGGCCGGATCATCGCCACCGTCGCCCTGGAAAACGAGGCCGCGCGTCTGGGCCTCTCTGTCGGGGGGGATGAGGCCGTGCGCGATCAGGTCGTTCTGGTCGATGCCTTCAAGGGTGTGGATGGTAATTTCGACCGTCAGGCCTATGATTTCGCCCTGCAACAAAGCGGGCTGACCGCCGCCGAATTCGAAGGCGAACTGCGCACCGAAACCGCCGTATCCATTATCCGCATGGCGGTGCAGCGCGGCGTGGTGCCCCCCCAGCCCGCCTATACCGATGCGCTCTATGCCCACGCCCGCGAGACGCGTAACTTTACCTGGACGCCGCTTGGTCTGGACAAGCTGGAGGCCGAGGTTCCCGCGCCCACCGACGACCAGCTGACCGCCTGGTACGAGGCCAACCCGGCCCCCCCCTTTACCCTGCCCGAGACCAAGCAGCTGACCTATGTCTGGCTGGACCCGGAAACGGTAATCCCCCCCACCATTGACGTGGCCGAGGATGAGTTGCGTAACCTGTATGAGGACCGCGCCGAGGAATACCAGGTTCCGGAGCGCCGTCTGGTCGAACGCCTGGTCTTCGGCACCGCCGAAGAGGCGCAGGCCGCCGCCGACCGGCTGGCGGCGGGTGAGGTCGACTTCCCCCCCGCCCTGGTTGCCGAACGCGGCCTGGCGCTTGCCGACACCGACATGGGCGACGTGACCCAGGACGCCCTTGGCGCGGCGGGCGACGCCGTGTTCGCCCTGTCCGAACCCGGCAGCACCACCGCCCCCCCGCTTGAAACCACGCTGGGCCCGGCGATCTTCCGCATGAACGCGGTCCTGCCCGAACAGATCACCACATTCGAAGACGCCCGCGAAGAGCTGCAAGGCGAATATGCCGCCGATGCCGCCCGCCGTCAGATCGAAGCACTGATCCCGGAACTGGACGAGATCATGGCCGGTGGCGCGACCCTGGAGGAGCTGGAAACCGATTACGGCATGACCCTGGGCACACTGGCCTGGACGCAAGGCAGCGCCGAGGGCATCGCCGCCTATGACAGTTTCCGCGAAGCCGCGGCTGCGATCACCACCTCGGACTTCCCGCAGATCACGCTGATGTCGGATGGCGGCCTGTTTGCGCTGCGCGCCGATCAGATTGACGCCCCCCCGCGCGTGCAGGCGCTGGACGAAGCGCGTCAGGTGGCCGTGGACGGCTGGACGGCGGGGGGGGAACGCATGCGCCTGCTGACCCTGCAGGCCGAAGCGCTTCTGGCCGAGTTCGACGATGTCACCACCCCCCCCAACAGCAAGGGCCTGACCGAGGTTGTTGAAACCGATCTGTCCCGCTCGGACGTGGTGTCCGAGGCCCCCCCGCGCGACCTGCTCGCGGCTGTGTTCGAGATGGAACAGGGCGACTGGCGCGTTGTGCCCGGTTTCGACGGTGTGATCCTGGTCCATCTGGACGCCATTACCGCCGCCGATCAGACCACCGAAGACGCGCTGCTGGTCAAGCAGGCCTTCAACGAACGTCTGGCCCAGGAACTGGGAACCGATCTTGAGGTCGCCTTCGCCACCGCCCTGCAGGCCGAGGCTGGCATCACCCTGAACCGCGCCGTGATCGACGCGGTGAACGCCCAGTTCCCGTAAGGAGTTCCCCCCCATGGCCCTCACCCCCCCCTCCTTCGACGCGTTCGAAGCCGGTTGGACTGCGGGAAAGAACCAGGTGGTCTATACCCGCCTGGCCGCGGATCTGGACACGCCCGTCAGCCTGATGATGAAACTGACCGAGGCGCGCAAGGACAGCTTCATGCTGGAAAGCGTGACCGGCGGCGAGGTGCGCGGGCGCTATTCCATCGTCGGCATGAAACCGGATCTGATCTGGGAATGCCGGGGGGGCGAGGACAGCCGCATCAACCGTCAGGCGCGGTTCGACCCGGACGGGTTCGAACCGATGGACGGCCATCCGCTCGACACCCTGCGCCAGGTGCTGGCGGAAAGCGAGATCGACCTGCCAGACGACCTGCCCGGCGCGGCAGCGGGCCTGTTTGGTTACCTGGGTTATGACATGATCCGGCTGGTCGAACACCTGCCCAACGTGAACCCCCCCGACCCGCTGGACCTGCCCGATGCGCTGATGCTGCGCCCCCCCTCGGTCGTGGCGGTGCTGGACGGGGGGGTCAAGGGCGAGGTCACTCTGGTCGCCCCCCCCGCCTTCGTCTCCTCGGGCCTGTCGGCCAAAGCCGCCTATGCCCAGGCCGCCGAGCGGGTGATGGACGCGCTGCGCGATCTGGAACGCGCTGCCACCGGCGAAAGCGCGATCTGGGCGAGGCGATGGAGCTGGGCGAACCGGTGTCAAACATTGCCAAGCCGGACTACCTGGCAGCGGTCGAAAAGGCCAAGGACTACATCCGTGCGGGCGACATCTTTCAGGTGGTGCCCAGCCAGCGCTGGACCCAGGATTTCCCCCCCCTGCCCCCCCCTTCGCGCTCTACCGGTCGCTCAGGCGCACCAACCCCCCCTCGCCCTTCATGTTCTATTTCAACTTCGGCGGCTTCCAGGTGATCGGCGCAAGCCCCCCCGAAATTCTGGTGCGGGTCTTCGACCGTGAGGTCACCATTCGCCCGATCGCCGGTACCCGCCCGCGCGGGGGGGCGACACCGGAAGAAGACAAGGCATTGGAGCAGGACCTGCTGGCCGATCAGAAGGAACTGGCCGAACACCTGATGCTGCTGGATCTGGGGGGGCGCAACGACACCGGCAAGGTCTCCAAGATCGGCACCGTGCGCCCGACCGAAGAATTCATCATCGAACGTTACAGCCACGTGATGCATATCGTGTCGAACGTTGTGGGCGAACTCAGCGAGGACCACGACGCGCTGTCGGCCCTGCTGGCGGGCCTGCCTGCGGGCACCGTCTCCGGCGCGCCGAAAGTGCGCGCGATGGAGATCATCGACGAGTTGGAACCGGAAAAACGCGGCGTCTATGGCGGTGGCGTGGGCTATTTCAGCGCGGGCGGCGACATGGACATGTGTATCGCGCTGCGCACGGCCGTGGTGAAGGACCAAAAACTCTACATCCAGGCGGGCGGCGGTGTGGTCTTCGATTCCGACCCCCCCGAGGCCGAGTTCCAGGAAACCGTGAACAAATCCAAGGCGATCCGCCGCGCGGCCGAAACCGCCGCAATGTTCACCCACCGACGCGGCAACTGAGCCGTCGCGCTTTGATCTTCTTGCCTCCGGCGGGATACT
>JDSH01000049.1_pt1 | contig 49315 bp, 70 predicted proteins | sample 199451 | NCBI WGS metagenome assembly JDSH01 (sample SAMN02584198, study PRJNA231836) | bioreactor metagenome | isolation source: continuous culture bioreactor electron acceptor NO2- transfer2 day 38 after... | place: Germany: Bremen | reverse complement strand
CTCGGTCTTATGTTGGCTTGGGTGATCGCCTTTGTTGTGGGTTTCGGTTTTACCGTGCAGGTCTTGCCACATCATCCGCATCGCGAGGCTCGTTGGCCAACGCCGGTAAGTATCAGGTGGGACTTGTTCGCCCTTTTGTTGGGTGCCCTTGCAATTGCTGCTTTGTTTTACGATCGCTACTATTTAAGAGGAATTGATTACTTTTCAGTTGGTATTGCAAAAAGTCGGTCTTTGCTCAACGAAGGAGTTCACGCCAGCACAGTTTATAGTGTGTTCGGTAACTTCTTTCTTTATTCCTATCTTTTTCCCTTAATCCGCTCGATTATTCAATGGGAAGAGCGACAGCCTCAAACCCTGCGTTTCATCTTGGTGTCTGTTTTTGTTGAATTAGCGGCGGTTTCTTTTTTTAATGGGTGGCCGAACCGCAATCCTATTAACGATTATGGTCGGTTTGGCGAGCTTCGTTACACGGCATTTCCTGGGTAAGAGTTATCGACCTTCCTTTTTTACTCCTCTGAGACTAACTGTTATTGGGGGGGTCTTGGCACTACTGACTTTCGGGTTGTTTTTCTGGTTCCGAAGTGTCGCCTTCGGCAGTGGTAATTCGTATTTATATTATCTGAATATATGTGGGCATCTTACCAAGGGTACGAATCTAGCCTGTGATTTTGGCGTTGAATCTGGGCCTTGGAAAGATATCTCAAATTATTTCCATCTGGTCATGCTCTACGGAACGCATGGTGTGTGGTTCAGTGAATCTGTTATCTCATCAAGCTACCCTGAAAGTTTGGTTACACCACAGGGGGGGCTTTTTGCTGTCTTTTTCTCGCGCTTTGGATTCGATGCCCCCCCGCAGTCTGCCTTTGAGGGATATTGGATTCCCGCGGCAGGATCTTTGACGAGTGATTTTGGCATTGTTGGCATGTTGAGCGTTTCTGCTGCTTTTGGAGTGCTGGCTGCGGGCAGTATCCGGCATTTAAGGGTGGGGGGGGATATGGGGGGGTTCGCGGTGTATTCTACCGTATTCCTGATTGCACTCTGGCTGTTATCATTCTTGATTTTCCCGTTTAACTTGCCCGGCCTTCTTCTGGCGGTCTTGCTTGGCTTTTTTTTAGGCGGACTCTTTCTGATGGCCGCTACGTTAAAACAATTGGTTAATACAAGGTTTTCATGAAAATAGGTCTCACCAATCTTTTCTCGTTCAGGCCGCATGTTGAGCATTTGGAGTTTTTGGCTCAATTGCTGGAGGAGGCTGGTCATGAGGTCGTCTTCTTTACTTGCGACTCTGCGGTTGAAACCTGTTATATCCGAGAGCTCCGCAATCGGTCACGGCTCCGGGAATGCGCGCAGTGTATTGCCGGTGGTGTCCGTAGTTACCGTACAGCTGGCGTGACTTCGGTGGGCAAGGATCAAGGTGTATTGACGGATTCTGAAGTTGACGATTTGGCCTTGTCCAGCTCGGCAACGCTGACGAGAACTGAGTCGGAGCTTGAATGGGGGGGTGAGCCGGAGGTTCGCGAGATTAGAGCGAGACTGGCAGGTCCCATCAAGCAGGTCTACCAGAGCGCGCGAAAATGGATCAAGGACGAGCAGATTGAAGGGGGGGTTATTTGTTTTAACGGCAGAATGGACCTGCCCCCCCGTGCGGTGACCTATGCATGCGAAAGTATGGGCGTGCCTTTTATTACGCATGAAAGGACCTGGTTTGGGGGGGATGGAATTCAGTTGATTCCCAATGGAAACTGCCTGTCGTTAAGAGCACTCGGAGAATTGGTAAGGGAATTTGACGATAAGCCGCTGACTGCTTCCCAGGCGGCTTATGCCGGAAAACTCATCGGTTCCAGATTCTTACAGAGAAACTCCCTTGAGTGGCGACTTTACAATAAGAACCCAGAGCCGGCCCCCCCTTGGCCACTGAAGTCTGATGGCAAAAGAGTGTTGGTGCTCCCCCCCAGTAGCAAGAATGAGTTCGCTGGTCATGATGAGTGGCTTACCGAGTGGAAAGATAATACCGAGGCATTAGACGATTTCTTTGATGCTTTCGGGATTCGGGCTGGTCAAGTCGTTCTCCGTTGCCATCCCAACTGGGGGGGGAGAAGATCGGCAACGTGGATGGTGATCGATCTCTCCGGCTTTATACCCAGTGGGCCGAAAAAAGGGGGGGGATCTATTGTATTCGCAGTGAGGAGAAGGCAAATACCTACGACCTGATTCAACAGGCAGACATCGTTGTTCTCAATGGAGGAAGTTCTTCTGTCGAGGCCGGTGCGTGTGGCAAACAGGTCGTCTGTCTCGGGCCATCAACATATCAGGATGCCGGTTTCGTTCACGTTTTTCGCTCGAGAAACGAACTGTTCAACAGCAGTTCCCAGCTTGACCTGGATCCCGAGTTGATTCGTCGAAAGACATTGAGATTTTTATACGTTCGATCGCATAGGTTTCCGCAGTTTGTGCCATTTGTGAAGGCGATTGAAACGACTAAATACAGGTATTTCAAGGGTGCGGATGCATCTGTCGTCATCGAGATGTTTAAGCAGGGACGAATCGAACCAGACGATCCGCAGTTTGCCGAATCGGATGTCGGCGAGAATGAGGTAGTTCGGGCAATGGAGCAGGCAGATTGGGGGGGAAAATTGGCTGATTACTCGGTTCCAATTGAGCCGGGGGGGGAACCGCTATCTATTAAAAGACGCCCGGGCTTTCGCTGGATTGACAGCTTGAGGGCAAAGTTCGCTAGAGGAGACCGGGCGCAATGATAAGTAGTCAACCAAGAGTGTCTGTCGTTATGCCGGCCTATAACGCCAGTGCTTTCATTGCCGAGACCATTCAATCAGTGTTGGGGGGGCAATCCGTTGAAGACTGGGAGTTGATTGTTGTCGATGATTGCTCAACAGATAACACCCGAGAGGTAGTGACGGCTTTATCTAACGAAGATTCCCGTATTCGCCTGATTGCGCTGGAGAAGAACTTTGGTGGCCCGGCAGGGCCAAGGAATGTCGGGGGGGTCAAGGCAGCTCGTGCTGATCTTGTCGCGTTCCTGGACTCAGATGATATCTGGCATCCAGAAAAACTACGGCTTCAGCTCGAAGTGATCAATAATACTGAGGCCGCGTTTGTTTGCACCGCAATGACCGATTTTGTTGATGAGAGTCGTCTGTCATTTCCCTCCATCGATAATGTGGATCAGACCAAGGTGACCTATTGGAGCCAGACTGTCAGAGCTCAGATTCCTACTTCGAGTGTAATTGCGTCTAAAGCGTTGTTGATGCGAGCTCCGTTCAGGGAGGACTCGGATTACAAAGCGGTCGAGGACTATCATTGCTGGTTGCAAGTGCTGCAAATGGTCGGTGTCTGCGTGAAACTTCAGGTTCCGCTGCTTTATTACCGCAGAAGCGAGGGTCAGATTTCCGGCTCCAAGCTGATGATGATGAAAAAGGTTTTGATGGTTCATCGGGAGTACCCGGGGGGGCGCTCTCGCATCGCTGCGTTGGCCTTCACTTTTACGCACGTTCTGGGTGGTTTTTACTTCCGATTTTTAAAGAAGGGTATGTGATATGCGGATTCTGGTAACTGGTGGTGCGGGCTTTCTCGGCTCCCACTTGTGCGAACGGCTGCTCTCCGAAGGACATGATGTCTTGTGTGTTGACAACTTTTTCACAGGGCGAAAACGCAATATTGCTCATTTGATGAGCAATCCCTATTTTGAGGTGATGCGCCATGACGTCACCTTTCCGTTGTACGTCGAGGTTGATCAGATTTACAACCTTGCCTGCCCTGCTTCTCCTGTTCACTATCAGCACGATCCAGTCCAGACCACGAAAACGAGTGTTCACGGGGGGGCTATAAACATGCTTGGTCTTGCCAAGCGGTTGGGTGCGAGAATTTTTCAGGCCTCTACAAGCGAAGTTTACGGGGGGGATCCTGAGGTACATCCGCAATCGGAAGGGTACTGGGGGGGTAAGGTAAACCCGATAGGAATCCGTTCTTGTTATGACGAGGGGGGGAAGCGCTGTGCTGAAACGTTGTTCTTCGACTACTACCGTCAGCACAACCTCTCAATCAAAGTTGCTCGCATATTTAATACGTATGGTCCGCGAATGCATCCGAACGATGGCCGGGTTGTCAGCAACTTTGTTGTTCAAGCATTGCGTGGAGAAAACATAACGATCTATGGTGAAGGTCAGCAAACCCGTAGTTTCTGCTATGTTGACGACTTGATTGAGGGATTTGTCAGGCTCATGAATGCGCCGGAAGATTTGACTGGGCCGGTTAATCTTGGAAATCCGAATGAGTTTACGATACGGGAACTTGCAGAGCGAGTCATAGAGTTAACAGGTTCTTCCTCGACGCTCATTTTTAAGCCCCCCCTGCCAGAGGACGACCCCCCCAAGCAGAGGCAACCTGATATTTCCTTGGCAAAAGATCGGCTCAAGTGGTCCCCCCCGACCATTGAGTTGGACGAAGGACTTACCAAAACCATATCTTATTTTGATGAGCTTTTAAAAATAGCGGACCTTGACTGATATATGGGGGGGGCGCCAAAAAGAGTCTTGGTCACTGGTGCATCAGGGTTTATTGGTCGTGCGTTGTGTAAGCGACTAGTGGATCAAGGGTTTTCAGTTCGTGCTGTTATTCGTCCAGGTGGCGATGAGCCAGTGCAAGGCGTGTCCTATGTGGCACTAGATCTGGAAACAACGACAGATGTACAAGACTTGGTTCGGGATGTTTGCTACGTGGTTCATCTTGCTGGTCGAGCTCATGGCAAAGGTGGCAAAGCTGAGCAGACCCTTCAGTCATTTGTGAAAAGTAATGTTGATCCGACACGCGCTTTGGCTGAGGCTGCAGCGACGGCAAAAGCTTGTCGGTTTGTGCTGTTGAGTTCTATCGGGGGGGTGCATGGAGACAAAAGCGAAGGACAGCCTCTTAGAGAGGACAGCGAGCTGAAGCCACACGCCAATTACGCTGAGTCTAAGGTATTGGCCGAGCAGGTACTTCAAGATGCTTTGGCGGACCAGGAAACGAGCTACGCAATCATTAGGCCGACCTTGGTATATGGAGTGAATGCTCCAGGTAACTTTGCGCGATTGATCAAGGCATGTCGCAGTCCAGTTATGTTGCCGTTGGGAATGGCAACTAATCGTAGAAGTTTTGTCTCCGTTAACAGCCTCATTGATCTTATTGTTCTTTGTATGGAACAAAAGGCGGCCAAGAACCAGGTATATGTTGCTGCTGATAAATACCCTGTTTCTACAAAGGATCTGATTGTATCCATCAGATCGGGGGGGATGAATAAAAGGCCGGGGGGGGTCTTCCCCCCCTTTCCAAGAACTCTAGCTAGATCAACATTTTTGTTATTAGGGAAACGCCCGATATATCAACAACTTTTTGGCGATCTTGTTGTAGATGCCGGTAAAGCCGTTCGAGAATTAGGGTGGCAAAACGTGGCAAATACACTGGGCGAGGTAAAAAGGCTTGGGCGTGAGGAGGTGTCCCTGTGATACGGCTTTTGGATATTTGGATCGCTTTTGTGGGACTGATTGTTGGCTTTCCAATCATGGTACTTTTGTACTTGGTAGGCTTGATTGACACCGGGTCACCAATTTTTGTTCAGGAGCGGGTAGGACGTCACGGGAAGCCTTTTAGGCTCGTTAAATTTCGGACGATGAGGAAGACCGCGGCTTCCGTTGCCACGCATTTGGCCAATGTTGATGACATAACCCGTTTTGGCCGATTTCTGCGAGGCTCGAAGTTGGATGAGCTTCCTCAGTTATGGAATGTACTGAAAGGTGATATGAGTCTTGTTGGTCCCAGGCCTTGTTTGTTTAGTCAGCAGGAGTTGATTCAGGAGCGCGAAAAACGAGGTGTGCTGGACGCTAGGCCCGGGATCACCGGTCTCGCTCAAGTCAGTGGTATTGACATGTCACGCCCGAGCTTCTGGCCAAGACTGACTCGGAGATGCTTCAATCGTTGAGTGTCGGGAAGTACTTTGCTACATCATCCAGACTGTTTCAGGAAAGGGAGCAGGTGATCGGGTACGTCGTGGAGGCTAAAAACTTGGCTAGTAGAATCATTGAAGCTGTGTTGAATTGGTCTCGGCCCCCCCAGAAGCGTTCTGTATCTGTGGTAGTCGATTTTGTCTTATTATCGGTCGCTATTTGGGGGGGTGCGTTTGCACTTAGATTTGAATCAAGTACCTGGTTGCCAGACAGCAAACAACTGGCAGTTTCTTTGGCTACGGTCTTCGTTACCATTGGCGCCTTTGTTAAGTTGGGTCTGTATCGAGCGGTTATCCGTTATCTTAGCGAGCACGCTTTTCTGGCCATTATCATTGGTGTTGCTTTCTCCAGTGTGTCATTGATTGTCTGTGGTTTTCTATTTCAAGCTCTGGTTCCGCGTTCTGTTCCAGTCATATATGGAGCCTTTGCGTTTCTGCTTGTGGCCGGGACGCGTTTCACGATCAGGTCTGTTGTGAGACGCCCACGAGAAAAGGCAAAGAACAGCGTTTTGATTGTAGGAGCTGGCGCAAAGGGCATGCAGTTGGCTTCCGCTCTCGCGCAGGGTGTTGAGTATCGGCCGGTTGGATTTGTTTCATTGCTCAAAGGGAATCACCGCTCGGTTATCGGTGGGTTACCGGTCTATTCGGTTGAACATCTGGACAAGGCTGTAAGGGAGCTTGATGCATCCCGGGCGTACTGGCTCTAGAGGATGCGATACCAGTAAACAGGAAGCAGTTACTCGCGTCTTTGGAAAAATTGTCCATTCCGGTTCAGACAGTCCCGTCTATGTCCGAACTCGTTGCCGGTCAGGCACGAATTAACGACATCAGGGATTTGGAGATTGAGGACCTATTGGGGGGGCGTGATCCTGTTCGGCCTGATACGGCAATTGTATCTGAGAGCCTTTACGGAAAATCGGTGATGGTAACCGGCGCCGGTGGTTCCATCGGCTCTGAGTTGTGTCGACAGATTATCCGGCACAAGCCAGAATGTTGGTTCTGTTTGAACAATCTGAGTTTTCACTGTACTCCATTGAGCGAGAACTTCGGTCGATCAGTCAGATCGAAAATCTTGATGTGACCATACATGCGATTCTTGGAAGTGTGACCCATAGAAGGCGGTGTGAGGCCGTTTTGAAGGCTTTTGGTGTGCAAGCGGTCTATCATGCGGCTGCATACAAGCACGTGCCTTTGGTAGAGCATAACGTCATCGAAGGCATACAGAATAATGTGTTTGGTACCTGGCATACGGCCGAAGCGGCCATAGCAGCAGGTGTCGAGCGATTTGTGTTGATCTCAACAGATAAGGCCGTTCGCCCAACCAATGTGATGGGTGCGACCAAGCGTATGGCAGAGCTTGTGCTGCAGGGCTTGTCGCAACGCCAGAGCCAGACTGTTTTTTTCTATGGTTCGTTTCGGGAACGTGCTGGGGGGGTCGTCTGGATCTGTGGTACCTCTTTTTCGAGACCAGATTCGTGATGGTGGGCCAGTCACCGTTACGCACCCGGATATCATCCGCTACTTCATGACCATTCCGGAAGCCAGCCAGTTGGTGCTGCAGGCTGGTAGCATGGGGGGGCAGGGGGGGGAGAGGTTTACGTGTTGGATATGGGAGAGCCGGTAAGAATAGCCGACCTTGCCCGTAAGATGATCCACTTGATGGGGGGGCTTGAAGAGAAAACTTCAGAATCTCCGGGCGGCGATGTTGAGATTGTCTATACCGGGTTACGGCCGGGGGGGGAAAGCTTTTCGAGGAATTGTTGATAGGCGATAACCCCCCCCAGGGTACGGCTCACCCAAGAATATTGATGGCGCGCGAAGTGTCATTGACATGGGATGAAGTTGAGGAGTATCTGGGGGGGCGACTCACAAGAGCCAGCCAGAGCTTTGACTGTAAAGCCGCATTGAATATTTTAATAGAAGCCCGAACGGCCTATGCGCCTAACGGTGATGTGGCTGATCTGGTTTGGTGTAAAACCGGGGGGGCGGCAATTCCTGAACACCACGATAAAGATGGCAAAGTCCTTCGCTTGAGCTGACTGCATGGAAGCGTTCCGCCAGAGACATCAACAAGGATTGTTGAATGATTGAGATAAAACACCACGGTGCTGTGAATGGCGTCACTGGCTCCTGCCATGAGCTCCAGGTCTCGGACTTTGGTATTCTGATTGATTGCGGTCTTTTCCAGGGGGGGAAGGAGAAAGGCGCGGCCTCTTCCGCCACGGAGCTGGCGATAGACTTCCCCCCCATTGATCATATCCGCGCACTTGTGGTCACTCACGTCCATATTGATCACGTTGGGCGGATTCCCTATCTTCTGGCAGCTGGATTTGAGGGGGGGCCCATTATCTGCTCTGAACCCTCTGCCATTATGCTGCCGGCAATCCTCGAGGATGCGCTGAAGATCGGCTTTACCCGGGATCGGGCTTTGATTACCCGGGTTTTGGACCGTATACGTAGCCAACTGGTGCCGCTGCCCTATGGCCAGTGGCATGAGCTGGTTTCTGAGGGCGATGCTGCGCTGAAAATCAGGTTACAGAGGGCCGGGCATATTCTCGGTTCTGCCTACGTGGAATGCGAGCTCCACGATGGCCATCGCAACGAACGTATCGTATTCAGCGGGGGGGATCTTGGCGCGAGTCACGCACCACTCCTGCCCGAGCCGTTATCACCTGAGAAGGCTGATCGCCTGATCATCGAAAGCACATACGGCGATAAGAACCACGAAGACCGGGAAAGCCGCCGCTATCGATTGAAATCGGTTCTTGAGCATGCCCTGGAAGACGGCGGTACGGTGCTGATTCCGGCATTCAGTATCGGGCGCACCCAGGATCTGCTTTATGAGATCGAAGGACTGATTGCCGAGTTTGGGGGGGAGACTGAGATTTCGCAGTCGAGTGCAGAAGGCTCCTCTGGACCACTCCGATGGCAGAATCTGGAAATTGTTGTGGATTCGCCGCTGGCCGCTGAATTCACCCGAATCTATCGGGATCTCAAGCCATTTTGGGATGACGAGGCCCGGGAACTTGTCAGTGCCGGCCGGCATCCTCTGTCGTTTGAGCAGCTCACGGTGATCAATTCCCACGAGGACCATTTGAATGCGGTTGAGTATTTGGCTCGTACTCATCGTCCCTGCGTGGTTATTGCGGGGGGGTCTGGTATGTGCGCTGGTGGAAGGGTGGTGAATTACCTCAAGGCGATGCTGGGCGATGCCCGAAATGATGTGGTTTTTGTGGGGGGGTATCAGGCGGCTGGAACGCCAGGGCGGGATATTCTGACTTACGGGCCGCGTGGTGGATGGGTGGAGCTGGACGGAGAACGATATGGCATTTCGGCTCGTGTTCACTCAGTCGGTGGTTATTCTGCTCACGCCGGGCAGGATGATTTGCTTCGGTTCATTGCAGGTATTCCTGAGACGCCCGCCGAAATTCGCGTTGTCCATGGCGATTCGGGTGCCAAGCACGCTTTTAAGCTGGCGTTGGAGGCAATGGCGCCGGATTCTGATATTCTGATTCCAGTAGGATAACGGGGGGGTGAGCATGCGCTGTTCATGCGACAGTTTGCCCAAGCGCTTAGACCTTATTTAAGGCAGGAGAATATATGAAAAGGATTGCGGTAATCGGCCTTGGTTACGTGGGCTTACCATTGGCGGCTGCATTCGGCGAAAAGCGCGAGGTGGTTGGCTTTGATATCAACCCCCCCAAACGGATTGCCGAGCTGAAGGATGGCATTGATTTCACGCGCGAGGTGAGCCGGGATGAACTGGCGGCATCGTCGAAACTGTCGTTTACGGATTCGCTGGATGGCATTGCCGATTGCCAAGTCTACATCGTGACCGTGCCAACCCCCCCGATTGACGAATACAAATCGCCAGACCTTACCCCCCCGTTGGTAAAGGCCAGTGAGAGTGTGGGTAAAGTCCTCAAGAAGGGTGACATCGTTGTTTATGAATCCACGGTGTTCCCCCCCGGTGCCACTGAAGAAGTCTGTGTGCCGGTTCTGGAAAAGATGTCCGGCCTCAAGTTTAATCAGGATTTCTTTGCCGGTTACAGTCCGGAGCGTATCAACCGGGCGATAAGGAACACCGCGTTACCACCATTATGAAGGTAACCTCCGGCTCCACGCCCGAGATTGCCGATGAGGTAAATGATCTTTACGCCGGCATCATTACTGCGGGAACCCATAAGGCCAGTTCCATCAAGGTAGCGGAAGCGGCAAAGGTCATTGAAAATACTCAGCGGGATTTGAATATTGCGCTGATGAATGAGCTGTCGATGATTTTTGCCCGCATTGGGATCGATACCCATGAAGTGTTGGCCGCTGCTGGCACTAAATGGAATTTCCTGCCGTTCAAACCTGGATTGGTCGGCGGACATTGTATTGGTGTAGATCCGTATTACCTCACCCATAAAGCCCAGGCCATTGGTTATCATCCTGAGATTATTCTTGCTGGCCGCCGTGTGAACGACAATATGGGGGGCCATACGCAGCCGCCGAACTGGTTAAGGCGATGATCAAGAGGGGGGGGCATACCATTGCCAATTCGCGTGTATTGGTCATGGGGGGGCTAACGTTCAAGGAAAACTGTCCGGATTTGCGTAATACCCGCGTTATTGATGTGGTTAATGAGTTAAAGGATTTCGGTTGTCAGGTGGATGTCACCGATTGCTGGGCCAATAATGAAGAAGCCGAACATGAGTATGGTATTTCTCTGGTCCCCCCCGAACCGAAAGCCGGTGAATATGATGCGGTATTTCTTGCGGTACCGCACCGCGAATATGCCGGTCTTTCAGCGGAGCAACTGCGTGCTTATACCAATAGCAACGGCGTTTTATTTGATTTGAAGGGTGTGTTGCCGTTAGGGCAGGCGGATTTACGCCTTTGATCTTTAGGTGAAATACAAAGCCGGCCATTGTGCCGGCTTTTTTGTTAAGTGGATTTAAGTAATTTATTTTGCCTCATTTCGGTTTCTCTATTATTATTTGTTTCGACTTTCGGTCATATTCAATCAGTATTTAAAACCCCCCCACGATAAAAGGTTTTATTTCCATGGCAAAGATTAATGATTATTACCAGAAGAAGCAGCTGATGGAAAAGCTGGCCGCCGAGCTGGAGAAGCTCGAAAAGGACCAGGCACTGAAAAGCGAACTGGAATTCGAAAACAAAGTTCGTGATTTGATGAAAGAGTATGACAAATCACCGAAGGACGTTCTGCAGATTCTGTCTGCTATTGATCCTTCTATCGCTGGCGCCAAGGCCGAGACTTCAACCGGTACCCGTGCCAAGCGTCCGCTGAAAACCTATAAAAACCCGCACACCGGTGAAGTGGTAAAAACCCGCGGTGGTAATCACAAGACTCTGAATGAGTGGCGTGAAAAGCACGGTAAGGAAGCGGTACAGAGCTGGCAGCAGGATTAACTGCCATTCTCCTCTCTCTCAATAGAGGGAGGGGGGGGATATTAACTGACTACGACTTTGTTCCGCCCGCTTTCCTTGGCTTTATACAAAGCCTCATCTGCCTTTTGCATCCACTGCATATAGTTCTCTGGCGTTTCAGTTAATTGCGCGATGCCCATGCTCACTGTGTAGCGAATATCGCCTGCGGTTGTGCTAACAGTGCTGTTCTCAATCGCCTCACGAATGCGCTCGCAAATGACCCGGGCACTCTCGGCATCGGTTTCTGGCAAAATAATGCCGAATTCTTCACCGCCATAACGGCCGGCGCTGTCCGATTGCCGGATGTTATTGCGAGTGACTTCGGCGGTATGGCGAATCACCTCGTCTCCGGCCAGGTGGCCGTAGGTGTCATTCACCGGTTTGAAGTGGTCGATATCGAACATCACCAGGCTTGTGGCCTGGCCATAGCGCCGGAAACGTTCATATTCGGCATCCACCAGGTTTTCCCAGGTGCCCCCCCGGTTCAGCAGCCCCCCCGTTAGCCGATCTGTCATGCTGAGTTTCGCCAGCTGTTCGTTTGCACGTTCCAGGGCCCGTTTGCTGCTGGCGAATTCGGTTACGTCGTAGATCAGCAGGCACACCTTCTCCACCTCACCGTTCGGAGCGGTGATCGGGCTGATGGTCAGGTTCTGGAACATGTATTCTTCAGTGCCCGTGATCGGGCGTGTATTCCGGAACTTGAACAGGTAAGGGCGCTGTTCCCAGGAAGTAAAAGCCCGGGTGTTCAGCATGGCGACGGCGTCTACCTTTCGGGTAAGCCAGGCTTCCGGGATGTCCGGAAAGGTTTCGAACAAAACCTTGTCCTGAATCTGGCTGGCGGTAATGCCACTGTGGTGTTCCATGAAGCCGTTCCATGCCTGGACGTGGAAATCCAGGTCCAGCACGACCAGCCCCCCCACCTCGACGGATTCGAGCATGTCCATCAGCCAATGGAATTCGTTGGCGTCCTGATTAAAGGCCATAGTCAATCCACCAGATACGCGAGGCGTTTTTCAAGGAATGGGATGGAGTCCTCGGTTAGCAAGATCAGCATGTTGCAGCGGATATCCCGGTTTTCCAGAGCATAGCTGATCTCAATACACAGCAGCTGTTCTTCCCGCTTGCTGTGATGATCCAACAGTTCGTTAACCGGGCGGTGCTGGCCGAGAACGGTCGGATGGCCCAGGCCCAGCTTCAGGTCGAGTTGATCGCCAATACCGTTGATAAACGCGCCAAACAAGATACTCGACATATCCATGAGCACTTCCACGTTCACGGACTCGCCTTCCAGCACGTCATAGTGAAGCAGTTCGGCCATTTCCCGGAAACTGGCGTCTTCAAACAGCAGGAGGGCCTCGCCTGCGATACCGGCGCCAGTAAAGCCCTGGCAAACGGCTGAGTAGTCTTCTGCTCGCTGCGCAGCCGATATTGCCATGTGCAGCTCGGAGTTGGCGATAAACGCAACTTTGGGGGGGATAGGTTGTTTGACAAATACCTTCAGCAGCCGGGCCAGCAAGTCGGAGGAGCGCCCCCCCATGGCGACGTTGGATATCTCCTGCAGGTAATCACTCAGGCTTACCGATATTTCCGGACTGGCTGCCTCCCGGGTATGAAGGCTGGCGTCGTTAAGGGCAGTGTCTTCGAGTTCGGAAGGGCGATAGAAACCGTACTCTTCGAGCAGTCGGGAAACAACGCCGGTGTCGGTTGGCTTTTTGATGAAGTCGATGGCACCCAGTTGCGCACACGTTCCCGGGCTTCCGGCTGAATGTCGCCCGAGACCACGATGGTCAGAACTGGAAGATCCTCTGAGCGGATGTGTTCCAGCACCTGGTAGCCGTCGAGTTCCGGCATGTTCAGGTCCAGAAATAACAGCTCGGCTTTCTGATCGCGAAGTATGGTTAGCGCCTCCTTGCCATCTCCGGCGAAGAGGATGTCGTCTGCCAGGCCGGGTGGCAGAGCTTTGGCCATTTGTTTGCGCGCCAGTGCAGAGTCGTCGCAGATCAATATTCTGGTGGTCATGGAGTGCCGTTTGGGGGGGCCTTTAACGAAAGGGCGTAAGTATACCAATCTCAAGCGTTGTGTATATGCGGGCTACATTACAAGTTCGCTAAGCTACATATTGGTTCCTAAGTTAGTTTAGTCGTGTGACGAACATCAAGCTTGAACAACAAATGACGGCCAGGTAATGAATGAATGTGATGTACCTCACTCAATGTACGAGGCTCGGTCGGATATAGTCTCGTTGCGGTCAAAAAGAAACAGTTTGTTACAAAGAATAACGGGCCGCATGCCAGCACCGAAATAATAAAACCAGCGGGCAGGCATGGAGTCGGGTGTCGAAACTGACTCACTAAAACAATCAGAGACACAATCTATGACAACGCAAGCGTACGGATACGCTGCCCTTGCCATGCTCTGCCTGGGTATTTCGCCCGTTTCCCAGGCAGAACTGGAGCCCATTTCAGATAATGCGATGGGCAAGGTAACCGGGCAGGCCTTTATGCAGATTGAAAACATCCCCCCCGGCCAGAACCATGAGTTCACGCGCATGACGCTGACCATGGATGTAGAGACCCGTGTGAATATTGACGATATTCAGGCCGGCCAGATCAATGGCGGCACGGACTTCTCTGCCACCCACCTGGCCCTTGGTCATATCGCCCGTAACGACGGCGAGGTCTTCAATGGCAAGACCTACAACGCCGGGGGGGACGATATTCCCTTTGAAGCGCGTATGCCTTACATCGAACTGGCGGAAGATGCCGCAGGCCTTGCCGGATTCCGGATGGGGGGGTTCCAGCAAGCGAGGGGGGGTTCGGTGTCGTCTCATACCACCAGCTTCAGCGGTGATATCGGCCTGAAAGTGCAGGATGCAACCGGTGCCGTTTACGATACCTATCTGTTTGATAGCGATGGTGGCGCGGCCACCAACTACCGTGCCTCTCACATTGGTATTGATCCCAACTCCTGTGTTTCCGGAGCTAACTGCACGCCACTTACCCACCTGCAATCACTGACCATAGGTGAGGATAACGGCAGTGCCGATGGCACCATCGGGTTTACAGATGCGTTTTTCGTCGGTTTTCAGCGCGATGACGGCGTAGCCTGGCAAACGCTGGACGGTGCCAACACCATCAGCGTTGGGAAAGGGGGGGTATTTATTAACCTGCCTACCAACATGACCGTGGATCTGAGCCAACTGGTTGGCCCGGATGGCATTGACCGCCTGCGCACCCATCAGACGGATATGGGTACCAAGCTGTTTTGATTTTGCTAGACTCCTGCCTCTGAACCAACACGCAGGAGTCTTCCTTTGATCCGCTCTTTCTACTGGCACGATTACGAAACCTTTGGCGTAGACCCGGTTCATGACCGGCCCTCCCAGTTTGCGGGTGTGCGCACCGATGCGGATCTGAATATCATCGAAGACCCGCTGGTGATCTATTGCAAGCCAGCCGACGATTACCTGCCATCCCCCCCCGAAGCCTGCCTGATTACTGGTATTACTCCCCCCCAGAAAGCGCTGGAGGACGGATTTCCGGAAGCCGAGTTTATCGCCCAGATTAATGAGGCTTTCAGCCAGCCCGGTACCTGTGCCGTGGGCTACAACAGCCTGCGGTTTGATGATGAAGTGACCCGGCATACGCTGTATCGCAATCTCCGGGATCCCTACGCCAGGGAATGGCAGAACGGAAACTCTCGCTGGGACATCATTGATATGGTGCGGCTGACCTACGCCTTGCGGCCGGAAGGTATCCACTGGCCCCCCCGCAAAGAAGATGGCAGCCCGAGTTTCAGGCTGGAAGAGCTGACGGTGGCCAATGGCATTGCTCATGAGGCTGCCCACGATGCCATGTCGGATGTGCTGGCCACCATTGCCGTGGCAAAGATGATCAAGGAAAAGCAGCCCAAACTGTTTGATTTCGTTCTGAACAATAAAGACAAACATTCCGCGCGGCAAATGCTGGATACCGCCGCTATGAAGCCGGTGTTTCATATTTCTGCTAAATATCCGGCTACAAGAGGTTGTTGTGCGTTGGTGGCACCGTTGGCGGAGAGCCTGAGCAACAAAAACCAGGTGATCGTTTACGATCTTCGGGAAGACCCGGAGGCGCTGATCAATGCCTCGGTCGAGGAGATCCGTGAGCGGGTATTTACGTCCCAGGCGGAACTGGGGGGGGAGGGTGTTAGCCGCTTTCCACTGAAAGGCGTGCAATTGAACAAGTGCCCTGTGCTGGCGCCGGCGACCATGCTTTCCACGCTGTCACAGGAGCGTTTGGCCGAGCTGGAGCTGGATGGAGACGTACTGCGGGCCAACCTGGCGAAGCTGCGCAAAGCACCAGACCTGCCGCCCGCATTGCCCAGGCATTCGAACAGGATTTTCAGGGCAGCGACCTGACCGATCCCGACGAGCAACTGTACGCGGGCGGATTTATCAGCAAAACCGACCGGGAGAAACTCAACTGGTTGCTGACCCAGCCCGTGGATACCCTGGCCGAGCAGGAAGTGAGGTTTGAAGACGCTCGCCTGCCGGAGATGCTGTTCCGTTACCGTGCCCGCAACTATCCGGATACCCTGATTGGCGAGGAAATGGAGCGCTGGGAGCAGTTTCGTACCGAACGGTTGATGCAGCCGAAAAAGGGGGGGTGGCGTTCATTGGAGGCTTACGGTCGGGAACTTCAGCGATTGGCCTCTGATCCTGAGCTGACGCCCAAAAAGCAGCAGGTTCTGGAAGATCTACATCTTTACGGTGAATCTTTGATTCCCTACCTGTAGCGAATTGCAGACCCCCCCGGGCATCCTCGCGTGAGGATTGTCCCGGGATCTGGGTGGCGCCGATTAGCGCCGACGCTGGAAATACACGCTCAGGTTCTGCCCCCCCATCAGGCTTTGAACTTCACTACCCAGGCTTCCGCCTGGATCTGGCGCTGTACCGGGCCGGTGGCCAGGCTGTGGCCATCTTCATCCCGGGCTTTAATCAGCTTCCACTCTACTTCATTGCTCACCAGGGCCAGCAGCTCTTTGAGCTGGTTGGCGTCCTGCGGCCGGAACCATCGATCGCGGCAGCCGCCCAGGCTGTAGAAGTCCTCGTCCTTCAGCAGCTCTGTCCAGAGGGTATCTTGCCGGTTGGCCAATACCATCCTGCGAAGTTGACGCAAGGCGGTACGAGTGGGCTGCAGATTGTGCTCCGCGACCAAGCGGCGAATCTGTTTGTCGCCCTGGGTTTGCTCGGCCAGCGCCGTGTGCATGTGCACAATGGCACCGGTGTTCGAGGCAGTATTGATGAGTGCGGCCAGAGAAAGCTCGGTCATGGCCGGTGAGGGCACACGGCCCACTTCCACCCAATGGACCTTGTGACCATCGGCCACAAAACGCTGTGCGATGGACCAGGGCCAGAACACGATGTTGTCCATGTTCAGGCTCTGGGCCATGCGGGTGCCTTTGGCGATATTGGCCAAGGATTCATCAACTGCAATCACTTCGACATCGTTCAGGTATTGCGCCAGCTCCATGGCTCGCTGGCCAGACTGAGCGCCGCACACCATAATCCTCAACGCGGCGGGGGGGAGGTTGTCGGTGTTCAGGCCAAGTTCCTGCGCCATCACGGCTTTCAGGCTGGTCTCCGTCCGATAGGCCAACTGGCTCCAGGCCGGCCATGCCTGGGGGGGCACATCGGTTTTCTCCAGGCAGAGTTCCTCGGCTTTTTCGTCAAAATTCTGCTTGATGGCCTCTTCTTCTGCCCGGTTGTAGTAGCTGGCTGCATAATGGGTTGCATGGCCAGTGGCCAGTCCACCAGATTCCATTGGCCGAGTTGAACTGCAAAGTCTGGTGGAAAAGCGCACCATACATGGCACTGATCATCAGCGAGCCAATCAGGGCCTCTTGAGGTTCGCCCACGGCAAATTGCGCATGATGCTTTCATTGATGGTGGCCGCCAGGCGTTCCTCATCGTCTTCCGCGGCCAGCGCGAAGCCGGTGCGGTCGGCGTATTCGGCGATGGCCAGGCAGAGGGGGGGCTGCAGTTCGTCCCTCAGGCTGGCCGTTTGAGCGACCTCCGACATGATGGCGCGGCGCAGTAGCACCACCAGTTCTTCCACAGCGGCATTGGGCATCAGAGTTTTCTGGAGCGCCAGGATCAGCAATTCATCTTCTGCCGCGGCATCCAGGAAGATTTCGGCGTTAGGGTTATCCAGGTCGTATTGCTGCTGGATGATTGCGCCGACAAAGTGGCCGATTTCCTGGTGTGGCAGACCTTCTTGCCGAAGCAGGGCAATGGCGTCCAGCGCCAGATCGCTGTCGGCTTTGTGAACCTGAAGGTGCTGCGCGCAGGAGAGCATGCCGGAATAGACAGAATCCCATTCCGATCCGCTTTGGAGTAGCTTGCGGTAGTGCAGATAGGCAACATCAAACTGGCCTTGCAGCCGTTTGGCATGAGCAACGCCGCAGAAAGCGGCGGCAGATTGCCGGTCGCATTCCAGTGCCTGCAGGAAATACTCCTCCGCCAGGGCGGGGGGGCGCTCGCTCTTCAGTGCCCAATAGCCCAGGTTGCAGTATTGCTGGGCCTGCGCCGGTTGCCGATTGAGACTGGCATTGAACAGGGCATGGGCCTTTTCAAGCTGGCCGTCGTCCATCTCCACTCGGCCGAGCAGACCAAGGGCCGCTGCGTGATCGGCCTCCAGCGCCAGCGCCTGATTCAGGTATTCCCGGCATTCATTGCGCGCTTTCAGCCGCTGAATGTAGGAGAGCCCGTTGCTGTTGGACTCGCCGTACGCCAGGTTTGCCTGGAGCACCAGGCGCGCGACCTGAGCCTGAACGGAGCGGGAAAGATGCGCGTTATGATGTTGTACTTGCATGGAACACCTCGTTACCAGCCAATATCCGATGCGGCAAAGGTCTGCAGTTTTTTTTGACGGTTTGCCGGGGGGGTTTGGGGGGGGAGGTGTAGCGAAAGGTGTGCCAGTTTCAGTTTTGTCCATAGTCGTGTCTGTTTACAGCGACGAGTTGAAGGTTTTGGTTATACTCGGGCCTCGATGCAGGAAAAGAGACGCCGGGAACTTATGACGGGAAGCAATAGCATGACGAGGACAATTCTCGTAACAGGTGGGGGGGCAGGGTTTATTGGCTCTGCCGTTGCACGGTTCATTATTGAGCGCACTGACGATAGCGTTGTGGTGCTTGACAAGCTCACCTATTGCGGCAATCTGGACAATCTGGCCGGGCTCAAGGGCCATCCTCGTTTTGTGTTTGAAAAGGGCGATATCTGTGACCGTGAGCTGGTGGATCGCCTGTTGGAACGGTACCGGCCTTCTGCTGTGCTGCACCTGGCTGCCGAGAGCCATGTAGACAGATCTATTGAGGGGGGGCCTGCAGTTTTCATTGAGACCAACATCATTGGAACCTATACCCTGCTCGAGGCTACCCGCGCATACTGGGGGGGCCGGCTTGAGGAAGGTGAGCGCCAGATGTTTCGGTTCCATCATGTCAGCACCGATGAGGTGTTTGGTGATCTGGCGGATTCACGGACAGGACAAACCGCCTTCACCGAGCAAACGCCTTACTCCCCCCCGAGCAGCCCCCCCTACAGTGCAAGCAAGGCCAGTTCGGATCACCTGGTCCGGGCCTGGAGTCGAACCTATGGTTTGCCGATTCTTATTACCAATTGCTCCAACAATTACGGGCCGTTTCAGTTTCCAGAAAAAATCATACCGCTGATGATTACCAACGCGCTGGCAGGTAAACCTTTGCCGGTATACGGTGACGGGCGTCAGATCCGGGACTGGCTCTACGTTGAGGATCATGCTGAGGCTCTCTATCGAGTGCTCACGAAAGCCAGTGCGAACGAGGCCTACAACATTGGCGGTAATGCCGAGATGAGGAATATTGATCTGGTTCGTGCTTTGTGTGATGTACTGGAGGAAGTTGTTCCCGAGAAACCGCAAGGAGTTCAGCGTTTTGAAGACCTGATCGCCTTCGTTGAGGACAGGCCCGGGCACGACTTGCACTATGCTATCGATGCTTCCAGGATCCGCCGTGACCTGGAGTGGGAACCAAAACAAACCCTCACATCCGGGCTTCGGAAAACAGTGTATTGGTATCTGGATAACCAGAACTGGTGCGAGCGAATTGCCGACGGCAGTTATCGGTCGGGGGGGAGCGTTTGATGCGCATTCTTCTGTTTGGTGGTGAGGGCCAGGTTGGCTGGGAGTTGAGGCGTGCGTTGTCGGTTCTCGGGCAGCTAGTGGTACCTGCCAGAAAGCCGGGAGAGGGTGGTGATTTAGGTGACCTGGAGGGCCTGAGGCAAACCATTCGGCGCCATTGTCCGGATGTGGTGGTGAATGCCGCCGCTTACACCGATGTGCCGGCAGCGGAGCACGAACGGGCGCGGGCTTTTGCCATCAATGCTCTGGCGCCTGAAGCCATGGCGCAGGAGGCGGCGCGCTGTGGTGCTTGATGGTTCACTATTCAACCGATTACGTTTACGACGGCCAGTCTGATGACGCCTATTCCGAGACGGACGTTGCACAGCCCTTGAATGTCTATGGTGAGAGCAAGTTCGACGGTGACCGTCGAGTTATGGCGTCAGGTTGCGACTACCTTATTTTCCGGACCAGTTGGGTCTACTCCGTCCGTGGCAAGAATTTCCTGACAACGATGCTGAAGCTCTTGCGTGAGAGAGATCGGCTAACGGTGGTTGATGATCAGCGGGGGGGTGCGCCGACCTCGGCAGAGCTGCTGGCGGACGTGACTGCTCATGCTGTTGCCCGCACCTACCCAGATCGTGCGTTATGCGGGCTTTATCACTTGACTGCGAGTGGGGGGGCAACGTCTTGGTACGGCTATAGCTGTCTGATTGCAGACCTGTTAAGGGAGCGATCGGCCGGGCAGGTGATTGACGATGCGGCCATTGTCCCGGTAACGGCTGCGGTCTATGGCTCAGAGGTTTTGCGACCGAAGAATTCCTGCCTGAATACATCCCGGCTTGAAAAGGCTTTTGATCTGGAGCTTCCGGATTGGACCACGGGCGTGATTCGGGTTGTCGACGAAGGGCTTTATTTCGAGAAACGGAGGCAGCTGTGAAAGGTATCGTGTTGGCTGGTGGATCCGGAACCCGGCTGTACCCCCCCATTACTCAGGGCGTGTCTAAACAACTGTTGCCGGTTTACGACAAACCCATGATCTATTACCCGCTGTCGATACTGATGCTGGCGGGTATTCGGGAAATCCTGATTATCACCACACCTGAGGATAGTTCCACATTCCGAAGGCTGCTGGGCGATGGCAGCCAGTTTGGCATCGAGATCGAGTACGCGGTTCAACCCAGGCCAGAGGGTATCGCCCAGGCATTTCTTATTGGTGCGTCGTTTATTGGTGCGGAGAGCGTGTGCCTGGTGTTAGGGGGGGACAACATCTATTACGGCCAGGGCTTGAGCCAGAAACTTCAGCGGGCGGCCTCGCTTGACTCCGGTGCTACGATTTTCGGCTATCAGGTGAAAGATCCCGAGCGGTTTGGCGTTGTTGAATTCGACGAGGAGGGGGGGCGAGCGGTTCCATTGAGGAAAAGCCCGCGGTGCCAAAGTCCGACTATGCGGTCACGGGTCTGTATTTTTACGATAACGATGTGGTTTCGATTGCCAGGAGCATTTCGCCTTCGGCGCGTGGAGAGCTTGAGATCACTGCGGTAAACCAGGCGTATCTGGCTTCCGGGAAATTGAACGTGGAGCTCCTTGGTCGTGGTTTTGCCTGGTTAGATACGGGAACGTTTGACTCTCTTTATGAAGCGTCCGGTTTTATTGAAACGCTTGAGAAGCGGCAGGGACTGAAGATTGCCTGTCTTGAGGAGGTTGCTTTTCGAATGGGTTACATAGACCGTGATCAGTTGCTGGCTCAGGCGGATAAGCTTGATAAAAACAGTTATGGCCACTACCTCAGACGACTCGCGCAATAGAAGACAACAAGGCGACCATGGATATCATTGAAACCAAGATACCCGATGTAAAAGTGCTGGTACCCCCCCGGGTGTTCGGGGGGGACAGCCGGGGGGGGTTCTTCAAGGAAACCTGGAATCAGCGACAGCTGGAAAAGCTCGGACTGAACCTGTCCTTCGTACAGGACAATTTCAGCCGCTCCTGCCGGAACACGTTGCGGGGGGGCCTGCACTATCAATGCGAACGACCACAAGGCAAGCTTGTCTGGGTGAGCCAGGGAGAGGTGCTGGATGTGGCCGTGGATATTCGTCCGGATTCCACGACGTTCGGGCAATGGGTGTCCGAAGTGCTGTCCGATACCAATCACCGGATGATGTGGATCCCTCCTGGGTTTGCGCATGGTTTTCTGGTCAGGAGCGAGCAGGCGGACTTCCAGTACAAGTGCACGGACTTCTACGCTCCGGAGTTTGAGCGCTGTATTCGGTGGGATGATGAAACCTGGGTATCGACTGGGGGGGGAGTGTCGAAACCCGTCGGTTGATCATTTCTGACAAAGACGCTGCCGGCCGGCCTTTCCGGGAATTATTTCCCTAGTGTTGTAGCAGAAACAAAAAAGCCAGGTTGCCCTGGCTTTTTTTTGTTGGGACATTTGTTTTGGTGTGTTAGCCCTGCAGCAGCTGAAGTACCTGCTGGGGGGGGCGGGCGTTGGCCTGAGCCAGAACTGAGAGGCCGGCCTGCTGGAGAACCTGGGTTCTGGCAAGGTTCGCAGACTCCGCCGCGAAGTCGGCATCCTGGATCCGGGAACGAGCTGCAGAGAGATTCTCTGACGTGGTGCTCAGGTTGGCGATGGTAGATTCCAGTCGGTTCTGCACCGCACCCAGGTCTGCGCGGATTCCGTTAATGGTTTCCAGTGCAGAGTCGAGCACTCTCATCGCACTGCTGGCGCCCTCGAAAGTACTGATGTCGATGTCGGCTACTTTTTCCGGGTCGGAGCCAAAGGTGTCTGTGGTTGTGAAAATGCCGCCTGCACCACCGGCCACCGTAGAGGAAACGGCAAAGCTGGAAGCGGAGTCAAAGTTTATCTCACCAGCTATCCGGGCGCTGTCGTTACCGCCTGTGGCCAACTGGGCTGTCGCCTGGGAGGAGCCGGTCAGATCCATGGTCGGCGAGCCAGCTCCATTGCTGGTAAAGCCTTCGATGACAACGTCTTTACCGCTTTCCTGAATGAGCTTGATGGTTCCGCCATCCACTTCGGCCGTAATGCCGGTTTTGCCGCTGCTGGCGTTGATCTCGCGGGCTAATGGCTCAAGGTCGTTAACGTCGGATATCTGGGCGGAGATAGTTGCATTGTTGCCATCGCCGGTCGACAGGCTCATTGTCACGGTGCCGCTTGCGCTCAGGTTGGACAGCTCAACGCTGGTGCGGGCACTCGCGGAGACACCGGTTGTTTCGGCGGCTTTGTTGATTTCGGCGGCAATCGATTCTGCTGTGGCACCAGAGGCTGTGATGTTAACCGTCTGCTCATCAAGCGAACTGGAAATCGTAATATCCTGAGGCTGTATCGCATTCAGTGCAGGTGCCGTGCCACCTGAGGCTACGGTGATAGAGCCTGTGGAGCTACCGCTGGCGATGGTCTCGACCGTGTTGTTTGCCAAAGTGTCAATTCTGGTACCGGTGATCGACACAGAAATGGTCTGGTTTTCGTTGGCACCGGCCTGGAACTTCTGAGCCTGGAATGTTCCGTCGAGAAGTTTAAGGCCGTTGAATTCTGTGGTGGTTGCAATCCGCTCAAGCTCCTGTTTGAGCTGATTCACCTCGGCCTGCAGAGCTTTTCTGTCTGACGCAGAGTTGGTGGCGTTCGCAGCCTGCACGGCCAGTTCTCTCATCCGTTGAAGGATGTTGCCAGATTCCCCCCCCAGCGCGCCCTCAGCTACTTGAGCGAGCGAGACACCGTCATTGGAGTTTCGTACCGCCTGGTTCAGGCCCTTTACTTGCGAGGTAAAGCGTTCCGCAATTGCCAGCCCGGCCGCATCGTCTTTTGCTGAATTAATTCGCAAACCTGAGGACAAGCGCTGAAGTGTTGTGTTTGCGTCCTGCTGAGAGGCGTTCAGGTTGCGTTGAGCGTTCAGCGACGCGATGTTGGTGTTGATGATCTGAGGCATGTCTGTTCTCCCTGCTCAGCTTTTGCCGGGGGGGGCTGGTTCGTCGAAAAACGAGAAGGTGAACCTTTGCCGGCTGGAATTCGTTAATTTGCCGTTTGCAGGGATCAAAGCCAGGTGCGTGCCATGTTTAAAAAAATACTTTAATAACATAATTTTAAGGAAGGATGGTGCTGACCCGGTTTCGTTTTCTTGCCGCGTTGTCAATAAAATGACCGGCCGAGAGGTAAGGATTTGCCGGTATGGGTGAACAAGAAACTCATTGGAGCCCGGGTTCTGTTTACTGCTAGGATTGAAGTAGATGAACAATAACGACTTTTTGAGGACGCCTACGTGGCTGATGACCTGATTACCGTTACCCGGCCCAGCCTTCCTGATCTTGAAAAGCTGCAGCCTCTTTTGGAGGAAATCTGGAAAAGCGGGCGGTTAACCAACGGTGGGCGCTTTCATGAGGAACTGGAAGCCCGCCTTTGCGAGTATCTGGGGGGGGTCGAACATCTGTCCCTGTTCACTAACGGCACGATTGCTCTGGTTACTGCTTTGCAGGCGATGCGCGTTACCGGGGGGGAGGTGATTACCACGCCCTATACCTTCGCGGCGACGCCCCCCCATGCTTTGTTATGGAACAAGCTCAAGCCTGTTTTCGTGGATATCGAGCCGGATAGCTTTAACCTCGACGCCTCAAAAATTGAAGCCGCGATAACCCCCCCGGAGACCACAGCCATACTCCCCCCCGTACACTGCTATGGGACTCCTGCAAATATTGATGAAATCCAGCGAATCGCCGATCTCTACGGGTTGCACGTTATCTATGATGCGGCCCATGCGTTTGCAGTCAGATACAGGGGGGGCCGGAGCCTCCTGGAGGCTGGTGATATTTCGGTGCTCAGCTTTCACGCCACCAAGGTGTTCAACACCTTCGAGGGTGGGGGGGCGCTGATACTCAAGGACAAGAAAACGAAGCAGCGGGTCGATTACCTGAAGAACTTCGGTTTTGCCAACGAGACCACGGTGGTCGCCCCCCCGGGTATTAACGGCAAGATGAACGAGTTCCAGGCAGCGTTGGGCTTGTTACAGCTTGAGAAAATTGATTCCGACATTCGGGCCCGGCAGAGTGTGTACCGGAAATATCGTGAGGAACTCATGGGTATTGAAGGCCTGCAACTGATGGAAGAGCCGGTCAACACTGAGTGGAATTACTCCTACTGTCCGGTTCTGGTAAATGAGAGCTTCCCACTGTCCAGGGATGACCTTTATTCTGAATTCCGAAAGCAGGGGGGGATTCTGGTACGCCGCTATTTCTATCCGCTGGTTTCCGATTTTCCAATGTACTTTGACCCTTCGGCGGTGTTCGAAAATGCCGCAGATACCGCCCAGCGAATTCTTTGTCTGCCAATCTATAGCGACCTCAATGATGAGGATTTTGGCCGAATCATAAGCTGTCTCCGTGAAGCCGCCAATGGCCATCATGGGGGGGCTTCAGGACGCGGGCAATGAAACTGGCGGTTATGCAACCCTATTTCTTTCCGTATCCGGGCTATTTTCAGTTGATGGCGCACGCGGACACCTGGGTTGTGTTTGATCATTGCCAGTTTGTGAACAAGGGGGGGTGGGTCAATCGCAATCGTGTTTTGCACCCCCCCAATCCGGAGAAAGGGTGGCAGTACATCACCGTACCCCCCCTGAGCAAAAGGGGGGGGCGTTTCGATTTCATTGATGACATTGAGATTGACGACAGCAGTGACTGGCGTAAAAGCCTCACAGGTAAGCTGGTTCATTATCGTCGCGCGCCGAACTATCGGAAAACCATGTCGGTTTTTGAATCAGCCATCGGGCGCCCAACGCTGTCCTGTCCAGATTTCTGACCCACAGTCTCCGGGTACTGGCTGATCATCTTGGCATCAATACAAAGATCCTGGTGTATTCTGAGCTGGACCTGGGGGGGATCGATCAGGTCGCCCATTCCGGGGGGGAGTGGGCGCTCAAGATCGCCAAGGCCATGGGGGGGGCGGAGCACTACATTAACCCAATGGGGGGGGCAGGCTCTGTTTGACCCTGCACAGTTCCGTGAGGCGGGCATTGGTCTCTCCTTTATGGAATCGACTATTCGCCCGTACGTTCAGAATGGCTACGATTACGTTCCGAACCTGTCCATCCTCGACGCCTTGATGTGGTGTGATGAGGGACGCTGCAAGACATATTGCTGAACGACTTCACCCTCCACCCAGCCTGAGTGTCAGTGATGAGTGACGATTATCTGCACAAGGAATACCCGAAACAGTTTGATCGCGACGCGTTCTGGCAACAGATCAAGCGGACGGTGAATGGCAAGCCTGTCAGTGAGCAGGATATTCGGATGATCGTGGATCAGATATCGGGGGGGGCGCTACAGTTTCGGCCAGGCGACGTTCTCCTGGACCTGGGATGTGGAAACGCCGCGCTGGCCAGCTATCTGTTTGATTCGATATCAGAATACCATGGCGTAGATTTTTCGGAGTACCTGGTTGGTGTGGCCCGGGAGTTTTTTTCGATACCGGGCAAAACGCATTTCTATTGTGGGGGGGATGCGGTAGAGGCGACCCTTGAGTTTACTGAGGCTTCCCGAATTACGCGGGTGCTCGTCTACGGTGTGATCTCTTATCTTTCCGCTGGCTCAGTGAGCACGCTGTTGAATACCATCTGGAGTCAGTACAGCGCCTGTGAGCGAATCTTTATCGGCAATGTGCCGGATAAAACGAAGGCGGCCGATTTCTTCCAGCGGCGCAATGTCGCGGATTACCGGTTGGACGACCCGAAGTCGCCGATTGGGGGGGTCTGGTGGAGCGCGGACGAGTTCGTTGCCCTGGGCGAAGCATGCGGTTTTAACGTAGACATCATGACGATGCCGAATGATTTCTACGGCGCCGGCTACCGATTTGATGTGCTTATGACGAGGCCAGTCTGATGTCTTCGACAGGCTTTCTCTCAACATCCAACCTTTACGAGCCTGAGAAAGAGCGCATTCTAAGGTATATAGATCAGTGGCTTGAAAACGGTGGGGGGAGAGTCGTCCGGGTTGGTTAGTGTCGTTACTTGAGAAACGTCTCTGTGAGTACCATCAGGCTGAACACTGCGTGGCCATGTCCACGGGTTTCTGGTCATTGGTGGCGAGCTTGCGGTTAAGTGCCCTTGATGCTCCAGAGGTCATTATCCCGTCGTTTACCTACCGCCGGCTGGCCGATGTTGTGTTCTGGGCCGGTAAGGTTCCCCCCCGTTTCGTGGACATTGATGAGTCCACGCTGGCTATCTCTCCCGAGTCAGTTGAGCGGGCTATTGGGTCAAACACCGCAGCCATCCTTGCGGTTCATCCCATCGTGAATTGTTGCGATGTTTCGCGACTGACAGAGATTGCAGCGAAATATGCCGTGCCAATGGTCATCGATGCCGTGGAGTCCGTTCACGAAACCTGGCAGGGAAAACGCGTAGGGTCTTTTGATGTGCCCGAGGTGTTCTCGTTGCACGCGAGCAAGCTGATCAATGGACTGGAGGGCGGCTACGTGTGTGTGAACGACAGCGCCTATGCAGGCAGGCTTCGTGATTTCAGATCCCGCGACAGAAGTAACGCCCGACGTCTGAAACCCGGGCACTGGCTCGCTTCGGACATGCCCGATATCCATGCTGCTTTTGCCCTTGCCGGACTGGACGAAATAGAAGAAAACGTCCGCCACAACCGCAAGATTTACCGGGCGTATCAAAGAGAGCTCAAAGGGGGGGTTGCCGGTATCCGGCTTCTCGCGTTTGATGAGGCTCAGCAAACGTCATTCAAAAATATTGTTGTTGAGGTTCCAGGCGTGAGCGGGGGGGAAGTGAGAGACCGCATTGTGCGGAATCTGAATCAGGCTGGCGTTCTGGCCCGGGCCCACTATTCACCGCCGCTCCATATCAAAAGCCATGAGTACCCGGTTTTGTGCCCGGAGCCTCTTCCCGTAACCGAACATGCTGCCCGGGCATTGCTCAATTTACCCTGTGGCTTCAGAGTCTCTGAAGCGGATGTGACGCATGTCGTCGCCATGATCAAGTCTCTACTATCGGATGTCCCCCCCGGGAGTTGTGATGGCTGAATACAATGCCCGTAAAGTGGTTTCCGATATTCTGGCCAACCGCTATTTTACGAACCATGGGCCTCTTGCCCGTGCACTGGAGCAGACACTGGAAGAACGCATGGGGGGGGCCCGGCACGCGGTGTTGGTCGGAAGCCTGGAGCTGGGACTTCTGGTGGCCCTGATTGCGTTGCGAACAAGGCAGCATTCACGCCTGGTCTATTACCCCCCCGGGGGGATGAAGATCCGTGCCTGGTACACGTAGGGGGGGCGTTCAGTGGTCTTTCGGTTCATGCTCTGGATACTACCGACCGTGTGGTTCAGGACACCGATGTCCTGTTTCGGACACTCAGGGAGGAACGCGGCTTGAACTGTGCAGCGGTTGGTCAGGGCCAGCAACAGCTTGTCGTCCATTATCCGGACTGGTCGAGCGCCCGCCCGGAGCAGGGGGGGATTGCCGATGGCTTTCCTGAGCCAGTCCTGCTGGAGTTACCAACAAGGCACGGTGGCGCGGTGTTACTGTTTAACTCTGACGAGCTCGCGGAGAGAGCCCGCAACGTTCGTAGCAGTTACGGTGTTCGCAAACAGGTACCGGTGTTTGTCACTTGCAACGGTCGGTATTCGGAAGCACAGGCCGGAACGGTTCTGGATTATCTGGCAAATTCCCTTGGCTGGTCATAGCCGCCACAAAGATTACTAGAGGTAAGACATGAGCGCTGAAATAGAACAATTGAAGGCCAGCGCCTACAGCGAGTTCGGAGCTGGCAACTATAAGCGCGCTGCAGAACTTCTTTTGCAGGTTGAGTCGGTCATCGGAAGCTACGATGCGTTGTCAAATGACATCGCGGTGGCGCAGTTCAAACATGGTGACTTCGAATCAGCCATCAATAAGTTCCGAGAAGCGTCAGAGTTGCAGGCAAACACGTCTCGCCTGATCCTCGACAACCTGGTTGAAGTCATGAAGGAGCGTGGCGGAGCTAAAGCACCGGTGATTCCGCCGGAGCAGGTGATTGCGCGTCACCTATCTCAAACCTATTGCCCCCCCCTGTGTAATGCCGTTAACCAGGGTTTCCGTGCGCTTCCGGAGTTCTACCGGAAGCATGCCGAGGACAATGGCTTCAAATATTTTGGCCAGGGCGAAATGACAGCCCACGATTCCTATACCTGTGCGTCTTGCGGTGCGTCGGACCGGGAGCGTCTTTATGCGTACTGGCTGTCTGCCCTTTTATGTCGAGGCGAATTGTCCCGTGATGCCAGTGTCATGCATTTCGCGCCGGAACCGGGTTTCTCTCGCTGGTTAAAACAGATTGCTTCGCCGATTACCAGACGGCCGATTTCGCCATGCAGGGAGTGGATCACAGGGTGGATCTGATGGACCTGCCTTTTGATGCGAACAGCCTGGACTTTTTCGTGTGCAGTCATGTTCTGGAGCACGTTCAGGACGATGCCAAAGCATTGTCAGAGTTGTTTCGCGTTCTGAGGCCGGGTTGCAGTGCGCTGTTGATGGTGCCGATTATCTGTGACCTTGACGAGATTGATGAGGACCCGGCTGAGGAGCGGGAAGCCGAGAGGTGGCGGCGCTTTGGTCAGGGCGATCATGTTCGTCTGTATAACCGGGAGGGCTATGTCTCCCGGGTACAGAACGCGGGGGGGTTCAGGTTGCAACTGCTGGATGTCGGGTATTTTGGTGCTGCCGTTTACCAGTCGCTTGGCCTGAAAAAAGAAAGCGTTCTTTACGTTGTAACCAAACCCGAAAAGAGTGACCAATGACAGATCAGCAAAACGAAACCCTGGCCGTAAGTTTTATCATCACGCTTTCAAGGCCAGGTTTCTGCGAGAGGCCATTGATTCCATCTACGCTCAGAAAGACGTTGAGGACTTCGAAATCCTGGTGATGGATGACTGTGCTGATAACTCGGTGGCTGATGTCGTCACTGGTTATGATGACGCTCGCATCCGCTACATCAAGTCCGCAACACAGTTGGGTGGCCTTGTCGGAATGGATTACGGCGTTCGCCTCAGCCGTGGGCACTACATCAAGTTCCTCAACGACGATGACATGCTGGCGGAAAACTGCGTGGTCAGACTCAGGTCGGCGCTGGAGCAGCCGGGCGTTATTCTGGCCACCTCACGGCGGAAGCTGATTGATGACTCCGGCAATGCGCTTCAGGATCGGCTCTTTAACCTTATGCCGGTCCGCGAAGACGCACGGTTACTTGGCAAAGACGTGCTCGAGTTTTTCCGGGTGTTTCCAATCAATTTCATTGGTGAGCCCAGCACTATCATGGTTCGCCGAAGAGACCTGCTGGGCGCGTATCCCCCCATTTGAGCGCCCTGAACAATCGCCTGATCACATCGGTCAACGACCTGGCTGTTTATGCCCGGTTGTTGATGGTGGGTGATCTTGGGTACGTGCAGGAGCATTTATCCTGTTTCCGTATTCACGCTGGTCAGAATCAACGCCACGCAAGCGCTCAGACACTCGGTGAAAATGGCCGCAAAGCCTTCCTGGCCCAGTTGGACGCAATGCTGGGCGGGGGGGAGATCAAACCGGAAGGGCAGGTTCAGGCCAAACCTCTTTGGGATCAAAACAGCAACTTCCAGAAAGTCGATTTCAAGGGCTTTTACCAAAAAGCCGGAGGTATTGATGACGCTGGTTTGATGTCCTTTTCCGACCTCGAGCGACGTACCGAAGAGTGTGGTCGCCCAGGCGGCGTGATAAGTCTCGATAACTGGTACGGGCAGCGTGAGTTGTCCATTCCTCTGGCCAAACGTCTGGAGACAACCGCGGCACGACAATCCCTGTGCCTGGTTCTGATCGATGAAAAGCCGGAGGATTACAACCTTAATATTTCTGTACTGGCATTCAGGATCGCACGCTACTACTGCCCCCCCTCACTGTCGTGTCTGGTGCTCACCCCCCCGGATGAGTCGTTCTACCGGAAGGAGCTGTTTCAGGACGTTTCCTTTGCCGAATACGACCGTTCAGACCTGATCTCGGTGCTTAACGGAGCGGCTGCCTCTGATCTCAAGAGTGACTGGTTGGTGGTGGCCAGAACGCCTTCCGAGTTGACCCCCCCGGCGGGCCTGGTGTTGTTGTTGGCTGAGCTTGAGTCTTCTGGTGCAGCGCTGGATGCCGCTTATGGTGACGAGCTGGTCGAAAACAATGGCAAGACCGAAAGCGGCTATTTCCGACCAGGCCTGAACCTCGATATGTTGCTCAGTTCACCGGCCGATATGTCCAGGCATTGGCTGTTTCGCCGGGCAACGCTGGTCGAGCTTGGTGGATTCAGCAAAGACGATGACAGTGCTTTTGAGCTCGGTTACATCCTGCGTCTTATAGAAGAGCGGGGGGGGTTCGGTTGTATCGGCCGTACCGACGAGCCCCCCCTGTTTCTGCTGCACGCGGGGGGGACGCAGACGTTCGACCTGGCCGCCTACGTACCAGTGATCCGAAGTCATCTGGAACGCCGAGGGTATGCTGGTGCCGGAATTGAGCCGGGCTTGACCTCAAGCAGTCTGCGGGTTCGCTACCCCCCCCATGCCGGCGCACCCCCCCTTGTGTCGATCATTATTCCTACCAAGGACCAGCTACATCTGCTGCAAACCTGTGTTGAATCTATTCTCGAAAAGACCGCCTACCCGAATTACGAAATTCTGGTGGTGGACAACAACAGCGAAACGCCGGAAGCGCGCGCATGGCTTGATGGCCTCAACAGTATGGGCCTGCCCAACCTTCGCGTGCTTCGCTATCCGAAGCCCTTTAATTTCTCGGCCATTAACAATTTTGCGGTAACGCAAAGCCGGGGGGGAGACTACGTTCTGCTGCTCAATAACGACACAGGAATCATAAAAGAGGACTGGCTCGACGCTTGATGAACCATGCTCAAAGACCGGAAGTGGGCATTGTTGGCGCTAAGCTGTTGTTCCCCCCCAACGGCAAGGTTCAACACGCCGGCGTTGTCGTGGGCATGAGGGGGGGCCGGCTGAGCATATTTGTATTGATGCTGAGGCCAATGCCCCCCCCGGTTATATGAACCGACTCATGGTCGACCAGAATTACTCGGCTGTGACTGGCGCCTGCATGCTGGTCAGAAAATCAGTTTACGAGCAGGTTGGAGGATTGGACGAGGAGGCCTTTGCCGTCTCCTACAACGATATCGATTTCTGTCTGAAAGTGGCTCAGGCCGGTTATCTGAGCGTTTGGACCCCCCCCATGCGCTGGTGATGCATGTTGCCAATGCCAGTCAGACCTCGGTCGATAAAACAGCCGACGAGCACAAGGTTCGTCGCTTTCAGAAAGAGCAGGAAGCGATGTTTCAACGCTGGTTGCCCTACATGGGCAACGACCCCCCCGCTTTCAACAGAAACCTGTCGTTGAGAGCGAATGGATTTGAGGTGGATCATCGTGTGGAGCTGAACTGGCAGCCACAGAAGGCCCTGGGACTCTCCACCATTCTTGCTCACCCTGCGGATCCCTGGGGGGGCTGTGGTCACTACCGGATCATGCAGCCGTTACTGGCCATGAAAGAAGAAGCCGTAGCAGGCGGCATGGCGGATTTTGACTGGCTTAGCATTGCTGAAATGGCCCGGTTGGATCCCGATGTCCTGGTGTATCAGCGACAGATCACCGATCAGGCTGTGGAGCACATGCAATCAGCCCGTCGGATACTGAAGAAGCCGACAGTCTTCGAGCTCGACGACTATTTACCGAATTTGCCGATCAAAAGTGCGTACCGGGAAAACATGCCCCCCCGGGATATATTGAAGTCCTTGCGTCGTTCCTTGAAGTATGTGGATCGGTTTGTTGTTTCAACTTACCCGCTGGCAGAGGCATTTTCAGGATTGCACCCGGATATCCAGGTGGTTGAAAACTGTTTGCCGGTGGCGTGGTGGGGGGGAGATCTGGAAAGCCTGAGGCGCCAGTCCGAAAAGCCCAGGGTGGGCTGGGCCGGTGGTATGGGGGGGCATACCGGTGACCTCGAACTGGTTGAAGCGGTTGTGCAGGAACTGGCTGATGAGGTCGAGTGGGTATTCTTTGGCATGTGCCCGGACAAGCTTCGTCCATTTGTCGCAGAGGTTCATGAGGGGGGGATCGAAATTTCGCGGTATCCGCGAAAGCTGGCCAGTTTGAATCTGGATCTGGCTATAGCGCCACTGGAAGACAACCTGTTCAATCGTTGCAAGAGTAACCTGAGACTGCTGGAGTACGGGGGGGCCTGTGGTTATCCTGTGGTGTGCAGCGATGTCGAACCGTATCGGGCACACGGATTACCGGTCACGCTCGTAAAAAAACCGCTTCAAGGATTGGGTCGATGCTATTCGAATGCACCTTTCGGATATGGAAGCGACCGCCCGGGCGGGTGACAAGCTCAAGCAGAGTGTGCGTGAAAAGTGGATGCTGTCAGGCGACAATCTGAAGCTCTGGCTGAATGCCTGGACTAAATTCTGATGTCTTACATTTTTTTTACAAAAGAAGCGAAATTTTTTCTAAAGGAGAGTCTGAGCGTGCCGTTAAGTGGAATAACAGGGCGGCGCTCCAAACTTGAATCGGGCGCCAGACCGTTTCAAGAGAAAACGACATCAGTCGAAGGAGAAGCATTATGGCTCTCGGTATTAACACTAACGTTGCTTCATTGTCCGCTCAGAACCAGCTGAACAAATCCCAGAACCAGTCCAATCAGGCTCTGGAGCGTTTGTCCTCAGGTCTGCGCATCAACTCTGCCAAAGACGACGCGGCCGGTCTGGCGATTTCCAACCGCTTCGAAGCTCAGATCCGTGGTCTGAACCAGGCAACCCGTAACGCCAACGACGGTATCTCTCTGGCGCAGACCGCAGAAGGTGCCTTGGGCGAGGCAGGTAACATCCTGCAGCGTGTTCGTGAGCTGGCGGTTCAGTCTGCTAACGCTTCCAACTCTTCCTCTGATCGTCAGGCTCTGCAGGACGAAGTAAACCAGCTGGTTTCTGAGTTGGATCGTATCGCAACAACTACCAACTTCAACGGCCAGAAGCTCTTCGACGGTACTTCGCTCCGCCCAGTTCCAGGTTGGTGCCAACGCCAACGAAACTATTTCTGCCTCTACCTCCAACCTGCGTACCGACAAGTACGGTAACAACCAGGTGATCGCGAGCGGTGCAGCAGCTGGCACAGCCGCTTCTGGTGGTGGCGCGGTGAATGGTGTGTCTTCCGGTTCTGTGGCCATCAACGGCTACCTGGGTTCAGAAACCATCAGCGTTGCGGCCAACGCGACATCCAAGGATATCGCTGCCGATATTAACTCCAAGACTGCAGACACTGGCGTAACCGCCACGGCCCGTACCGAAGTGGACCTGGCCTTTGCAGCTTCTGGTAGCTATACCCTGAATCTGACTGCGGACAACAGCGAAGCTCAGTCTGTGTCCTTCACCATTGACGCAACCAGCGGCCAGGATTCTCTGTCTGCTGCGGTAGCGGCGATCAATGACCAGTCTTCCAAGACCGGTATCACCGCAGAAGTTGCCGAGGATGGTGCCTCCATCGTCCTGACCAACGAAACGGGTGCGGATATCGTGGTTGGCGACACTGGGGGGGTACAGAACGCCGGTAACGTGACTATTACCAAGCAGTATCGCGATGACGAGGGTGCGCTCCAGGATGCAGGTGCTGCGGCAACCCTGACTGCGGACACCACCGCTGAAGATGTGGCAACCAGTGGCTATCTGCAGCTGGATTCTGATCGCTCCTTCGCGGTAGATGTCACAAGCTCTAATGCCTTCGCGGACACTGGTTCTGAGTTGCGCAAGGTGTCTGATCTGGACATCTCCTCTTTCGAGAGCGCGACCCAGGCCCTGAAGACCGTAGACGCGGCACTGAACACCATTAACTCCCAGCGTGCGAAGTTTGGTGCGATCCAGAGCCGCTTCGAAAGCACCATCTCCAACCTGGAGTCCACCAGCACCAACCTGAGCGCCGCTCAGAGCCGGATTCTGGACGCGGACTTCGCGGCTGAGACAGCCAAGCTGTCCAAGGCCCAGGTGCTGCAGCAGGCCGGTATCTCCGTCCTGGCTCAGGCGAACGCCCGTCCTCAGCAGGTTCTGTCTCTGCTGCAGTAAGGGCTTGGCGGTAACGGCCGGAACCTTCGGGTTCCGGCTTTACGCCGTTAGAGGAATAGCGAGGTAAAGCTATGAATGACGTTAACCTGAATAACCCGGATCTCAAGCTGGTGCGTTCCAACGCACAGGCTCCGGGGGGGAAGGCACTGTCGTCATCTCAGGCCGAGGGCGGAAAAGCCCCCCCTGACCTTGCTGCTTCAGGTTCGAGTGGCTCAGCAATTCAGAGCCCGCAGGCTGCGACTGAGACATCCAGAGCGAGAAGCTTCAGGCTCGTTCGGAAGCGCAGCGGGATGAATTGAATGATGCGGTGAGCAAATTGAATGATTTCGTGCAGAATGTGCAGCGGGATCTTCAGTTTGAGGTGGATAACGAGATGGGGGGGCAGACCATTGTTAAAGTGGTTGATCAGAGCACCCAGGAAGTCATCCGTCAGATCCCGGACGAAGTGGCAATGAGGTTGGCAGAAAAATTGCAGCAGGATGAACCGCTGACGTTGTTTAACATCAAAGTGTAAAAGCTTGCCGCTTTTACGCGGATGCCAGACAACGGTATTTCAGCACCGCCGCACCCTGACAGGGTCCGGCGGTGTTCTGCTTTATACGGTGCTAGACTGTCCGTTACAGGGTGTTACAAATTGGTGTAGTGGTTAGCCGAAATATAGGCAAAGTTTTGCCGCTGGCAGCCGATAAAGGACTAAGTGAGTGAAGCGCCCCCCCCTTGAGGAGGCATGGTTATGGCAAATATTTCAGCATTAGGTATCGGCTCGGGAGTTCTGAACTCTGATCTGGTTGACCAGCTCGTTGAAGCTGAGCGTGCGCCTAAAGAGAATCGGCTCGATACCCGGACCCAGAAGGCAGAGTTGCTCATTTCTGCCTATGGCACCTTGAAGAGTGCTATCACGGAGCTTCGGCTGCCGATGCGTCAGCTGAGCGCGCCCGACAATCTGAAAGCCTTTTCGGCAACCTCTTCAAATGAGGATGTATCGGTTACGGTAGACAGCACCAAGGCCAGCCGTGGCACCTACAACGTCAATGTGTTGAGCCTTGCGCAGTCGCAGTCCCTGGCGTCTTCCACGTTCGCTGACCGTGACTCTACGTCGGTTGGTACCGGATCGTTCACCATTTCTTCCGGTGATAAATCGGCGACGCTCACCATCGATGGTTCTAACAACACTTTGCAAGGGCTGGCGGACGAAATCAACGAAGCGGGCATTGGCGTATCGGCTGGCGTTATCGACACGGGTAGCGGCTTCCGGCTGGTGCTTTCTTCCGAAGAAACCGGCGAGGCAAATGCCATTTCCGTTTCGGTTACCGATGATGATGGCAACAATGACGACGCTGCCGGTCTGTCCCAGTTTGTGTTTAACGACACCACCCAGAACATGCAGGAGACCATCGCCGCCAAAGACGCGAAGGTCGAGATCAACGGTATTGAGATTACCCGTTCGACCAACTCCTTTACGGATGTGATTGATGGCCTGAGTTTTGAGGCAAAAGCAGAAGGTGTCACCTCCACCATCAAAGTCGAGCAGGATTTCGGTGCGGTAGCAGATCGTGTCGGAGCGTTTGTTGAAAAGTTCAATGCCCTCCAGACAACCATCAAAGGGTTGTCCGGCTTTAATGCCGAGACGGGGGGGCAAGGCGGTATTCTTTCGGGTGATACCACCATCCGCTCAATCCAGGCGCAGTTGCGTAATGTTCTGGGCCGCGTGGTGCCAGGGCTTGAGAATGCCAGTATTCGGACTCTGGCTGATGTTGGCATTACCACAGACTATGAAACCGGCGGTTTGAGCTTTGATCGTGCCAAGTTTGAAGAACAGCTGAAAAAGAACCCGGATGACGTGACTGCGCTGTTCGCCGAGCAGGGCCGTACCTCGAGCGCAGACGTTGAGTTCCTTGGCTCTGGCAGCGGCACAACCCGTGGAAACTACGCCATCAATATCACCCAGGCTGCCACTCAGGGTAGCCTGCTGGGTGATTCGGCGCTGGCTGACGGCGTAGTTATTGATGGCAGTAATGATTCCTTGGAGTTTGTCGTCGATGGCTCCACCAATTTTTCAATTCAACTGACCCCCCCAAAGACCTATGCTACGGCTGAGGAGTTGGTGGCTGAGATCCAGAGTCAGATCGACAGTAGTGTGCCTCTTAATGCAGCAGGCCAGTCCGTTAGTGTTGATCTGGACAGTTCAGGAGTCTTGAGATTTACCTCCGGTAGTTATGGTAGTAGCTCGAATGTGAGCATTATGTGGGCCGAGGGGGGGGTAATGATCTTGGTATTTCCGCCAAAACCGGAACCTTAGGCAAAGACGTTGCCGGTACGGTCAATGGCCAGGAGCAACCGGTGATGGCCGGGTACTGACCGTCACTGGCGCGGGCGGTGCCAAAGGCATGCAGCTTCAGGTTGCCGGCTATAAGGACGGCGATCTCGGGCGGGTAAATTTCATCGAAGGTATTGGTGAACAGGCCGTTAATCTTGTCACCGACATTGTGGGTGCCGACGGCATTCTCGATGCGAAAACGGATAGCCTGAGCCGTGATCTTGAGCGGATTCAGGAGGAACGGATCCGGCTGGAAGACAGGATTGCCTCCTACCGTGAGCGGCTGGTCAGCCAGTTCACGGCGGCGGATTCCCTGATTTCCCAGCTCAACAGTACAGGCGATTACCTGACACAGCAGCTTGCGGCACTGGCTCCGCAGAACAACAGTAATCGATAAGCGGGGGGGCAAGTCCCGGTAACGAAGAGGTTTATTATGAACGGTTTACAGGCATATCAGCGGGTAAACGCTCAAACCAGCATCACTGACGCTGACCCTCACAAGCTGATCCAACTGCTATACAGCGGTGCCCTGGAAAGGATTAATATGGCCAAGGCCCGGATGCAGGCCAATGACATTGAGGGTAAAGGCCGGCTCATCAGCAAGGCCATTGAAATCATCGGCGGCTTGCGCAGCTTCCTTGATTTCGAGAAAGGTGGCGATCTTGCAGAGCGTCTGGAAGGTCTATACGACTATATGGAGCGGACTCTGTTCGAGCGAATGTGAAAAACGATCCTGCCAAACTGGATGAGGTCGCTGAGCTCTTGCGTTCAATCAAAGAAGGTTGGGATGGCATCCGCGAGGAAGTGGTAAGCCAGCACTCCCAGGCCGCTGGCTAAACCAGTACTTTTGCCGTCCATGGCGCCCCCCCTATCCTTTGACAGGGTAGGGGGGGCTTTATAGCCATTCCCCCCCCGCCATCCCGTACAATGTTGCCCTTCTTTTCAACACATCCATTCTGTTCAGTCTGGAGCAAGGGCATGTCTGATATTAAAAAGGTGGTGCTGGCCTATTCCGGTGGCCTGGATACTTCCGTCATCGTTCGGTGGTTGCAGGATACCTATAACTGTGAGGTGGTAACCTTTACCGCCGATATTGGCCAGGGCGAGGAAGTGGAGCCGGCGCGTGCGAAAGCCGAAGCGCTGGGCGTTAAGGAAATCTACATTGAGGACCTGCGCGAGGAGTTTGTGCGCGATTACGTGTTCCCGATGTTCCGCGCCAATACCATCTACGAAGGCGAGTACCTGCTGGGTACCTCTATCGCCCGCCCGCTGATTGCCAAGCGCCTGATCGACATTGCCAACGAGACTGGCGCGGATGCCATTTCTCACGGTGCTACCGGTAAAGGTAACGACCAGGTTCGTTTTGAGCTTGGCGCCTATGCCCTTAAGCCGGGCGTGAAGGTGATCGCTCCCTGGCGTGAGTGGGATCTGAACTCCCGCGAGAAGCTGCTCAAGTACTGTGAAGAGCGCAACATCCCGGTGGAAATGAAGAAGGGCAAGAGCCGTATTCCATGGACGCCAACTTGCTGCACATCTCCTACGAAGGCATTAACCTGGAAGACCCGTGGGCGGAAGCCGAAGAAGACATGTGGCGTTGGAGTGTGTCTCCGGAAGCCGCGCCGGACAAGCCCACCTACGTGGAACTCACCTACAAGAAGGGCGACATCGTTGCCGTTGATGGTCAGGAAATGAAGCCCCCCCACGTGGTGCTGGAAACCCTGAACAAGCTGGCCGGTGAAAATGGTATTGGTCGCCTGGACATCGTCGAGAACCGCTACGTGGGCATGAAGTCCCGCGGCTGTTACGAAACCCCCCCGGGTGGTACCATCATGCTGCGCGCCCACCGCGCCATCGAGTCCATCACTCTGGACCGTGAAGTGGCACACCTGAAAGACAGCCTGATGCCGCGCTATGCCGAGGTGATCTATAACGGTTACTGGTGGTCCCCCCCGGAGCGTGAGGCCCTGCAGGCACTGATCGACCAGACCCAGAACTACGTGAACGGCACCGTTCGGCTGAAGCTGTACAAGGGTAATGTGGACGTGGTCGGCCGTAAATCTGACGATTCTCTGTTCGATGAGAAGATCGCCACCTTTGAAGAAGACCAGGGTGCGTACGATCAGAAAGATGCGGAAGGCTTTATCAAGCTGAACGCGCTGCGCCTGCGGATTGCCGCTGGCAAAGGTCGCAAGCTTTGATGGTTTGTTGATGCCCTGAAAACGCCCGGTTCATAACCGGCGTTTTTGTTTATACTTTTCAAATAATTCCAACAACGAAAGTCGTCACCATGAATGCGTTGGGCACAGCCTCCGTCGCCGCTTTGCGGCAGTATGTTCGCTACGCCGATGCCAAAGGTATCGCGGTTGATCCGCTGTTTGAAAAGGCGGGTTTGAAGCCGGAGATTCTGAATTCCGATGAGGGCCGAATCGGCGGCGAACAGCTCCAGGCGTTCATTCACCTGCTGGCCGAACATACCGGTAACCCGGTATTGGGACTGGAGACCGGCGACTATGTGCAACCCGGTTCCTACAGTGTGCTGGGTTACATCACCATGAGCTGCGCCACGTTGGGGGGGGAAGCGGTTACCCGTATTGCGCCCTATGAGAAGCTGGTGGGGGGGGATATGGGTACCACCCGCCTCAAGATGAAGGGCGATTCCGCGACACTGATCTGGACCTGCAATTTTACCGATCCTGTGGTGTGGCCCCCCCAGGTGGTGGACAATGTCTTTGCCTCCTGGATCAACTATGCGCGATGGCTGGCAGACAGCACGGACGCCACGCCGCTGGAAGTTCGCCTGAGGCGGCCTTCTCCCGGCCCGGAGCATGAGAAGGCCTATGCTTTGCGCTGGCAATGCCCTGTACAGTTTGATGCAGAGGAGGACAGTGTCACCTTTGCTCAGACACTGCTCGCAACCCGCCTGCGTCAGCCAGACCCGCTATTGCGAAAAACCCTGGAAGCACACGCATTGTCTCAGTTGGCGTTGCTCGACACCGACACGGATCTGACCAGCAAGGTAAAGCAAAGCATCCAGAAACAGCTCGCCGAGGGCATTACCCGCCAGGATATGGTCGCCGAGGATCTGGGGGGGATGACCAGTCGTACCTTACAGCGAAAGCTGAGTCAGGAAGGGGGGGTGTCTTACCAGAAGTTGCTGGATGAGGTGCGCCAGCAAATGGCGGAGGACTATTTGCAGAATACCGACATGAGTATTCCTGATATTGCCTTGCGCCTGGGCTACAGCGAAACCACGTCGTTTCACCGAAAGTTCAAGGCCGCGACGGGTAAGACGCCGGGGGGGGATTTTCGCAGGCAATAAAAAAAAGCCAGCTTATAAAAGCTGGCTTAAGAAATTCGGAAAGAACGAAAGTGCCTGAAAAATTCGTTGATCCTGAGGAATCCACTTGCGGTACCCATATGGCGGCGGAGGTACTACTCGGCTCCTCCGCCATGGGTGGATACTGCTTGATTCCACAATGTCAGAATAAGCCTGTTCGCCTTTCCTGTCTGTTTGTGAAGTGTGTCCCAGTGTTACTGTTTGTGATCGCTACACACCTTCCCGTATCTCCGGGGGGGTGGTTTCGGTGAAACGACGGGTTTCATAGGCATCTACCAATCCTTGCACGGCTGCGCGTTCCAAATCCTGTACTGTTGGCGTGCCGTCCTGGGCATCGGCTTTGCACAGGGCCATACCGGCCTCCACAGAGATAAAGCCGGCGGTGGTTTTCAGGGCTTTGTGGTTGATGCCGTCAAAAATGCGCCGGAATGCGGTGGTGGTGCAGTGATCACTGTTGGGAAAGTAGGAGACAATCGCAAACTGGTTATCACCTACCCGGCACAGGGCATCAATCGGGCGAATCAATGTGCTCAGGCGCCGGGCGATGCCGATCGACAGTTCGCTCATCACGCTGGGCGGATGTTTGCGCTTCAGCTCTTGCCAGTTACGGATGCCGCACATGACGTAGGCGGTTGACCCGCCCCCCCGGGATTCGGCGTGGCGCAGGGTTTTCTGCAAGCGCTGGCGCGCGTATTTATTGTTGGTCAGGCCGGTTTCCAGATCAATGATGTTGCTGGATTCCAGTTCCCGGTTGTTCTCCACCAGCAGCGCGTTGGCGCGCAGCAGGGTGTTCTGCCGGTCTGCCATGCGGTCCGCCGCAAAGATGCGAGGGATGAGCTGTTTGGTCATGTCTGATTTGTAGATGAAGTCATCCACACCCCCCCGGTCGAATGCTTCCGACAAGGCTTCCACGCTCTCGCGGGCGGTGAGCAGAATCACATAGGTGTAGTGGTTGTTCTGCTCGTCTTGCTGGCGAACCTGGTCGGTCAGCTGCAGGCCGTCCATTTCCGGCATCAGCCAGTCTGCAATCAGTACGCTGACGGGGGGGCGTTGTTCCATGAGTTTCAGGGCAGCCGGTGCGTTGTTGGCGATGCGTATGTCGCGGTATCCGGCATTTCGCAGCGTACGGCCCACCACCATACTGCTGAATTTGGCGTCGTCTACTACGAGAATGGGAAGATCGAGGTTTGGCATTATTTATCTACTTCTTACCAGTCCATTGTCAGATGCGGTTCGCCACAGCTCTTGGTATTCTTGGCGGTTTCGAACATCCGTAATCAAATTGTCGCCACAGTATACCCCCCCTCCGTGGCCTTTGGAGAATAACGACTATGCCTTCTTTTGACATTGTTTCAGAAATCGAAATGCACGAAGTTACCAACGCGGTGGATCAGGCCAAGCGTGAACTGGGTAACCGCTGGGATTTCAAGAATGTTGAGGCGGATATCGAGCTGGAAGACAAGCGCCTGACGCTGAGCGCAGAGCAGGAGTTCCAGCTGGAGCAACTGGTGGACATGATGCGAATGGCTTTTGCCAAGCGCAACATCGACACGCGTGCCCTGTCGGAAGATGGCGAAAGCAAAGCGGGAAAGCTGGTGAAGCAGCATTTCACCCTGAAGCAGGGTATTGAAACGGACATGGCCAAGAAGATCGTGAAGATGATCAAAGAGCAGAAGATGAAAGTGCAGGCCAGCATTCAGGGCGACAAGGTACGGGTTACCGGCAAGAAACGGGACGACCTGCAGGAAGCCATTGCCATGTTGCGTGAGGCAGAACTGGACATCCCGCTGCAGTTCAACAACTTTCGCGACTGATTCGGAGAGGCTCTTATTTATCTTCCCCCCCCAATGTTGTAGCCTGATTCGGGATACCGCCTACACCTACACCCGCTGGCAAGTAATTGCCATGTTGTTTCTAGGGTTCTCGGCGGGGGGGCTGCCCTTTCTGCTGGTGTTTTCCACCCTCAATGCCCGCCTGGCAGACGTTGGGGGGGTGGAGACCGCCACCATCGGTTTTTTTCAGCTGGCTTGGCATTACCTATTCCATCAAGGTGTTCTGGGCGCCGGTGGTGGACCGGCTGAAACTGCCGGTGCTGGACCGTTTATTTGGCAAGCGCCGCAGCTGGATTCTGCTGGCCCAGGCGGGCATTGCCACCGGGTTGTACCTGATGTCCCAGACGAACGCCCTGGCGGCTCCGGAGACACTGGCGCTGTTCGGATTGTTGGTGGCTTTTTCCTCCGCCACGCAGGATGTGGCCATTGATGCCTATCGCATTGAGATTGCTCAGGAGCGTCTGCAGGCGGCGTTAGCGGCCACATACATCTTTGGTTATCGGCTGGCGTTGCTGGTAGCTGGCGCAGGTGCACTGTATGTGGCGGAGTTCTGGTCCTGGGAAGTGTCGTACCAGGTAATGGCAGCGCTGGTGGGTGTGGGTGCCCTGACGGTGCTGATCGTGAAAGAGCCGGAAGTAAACCATTTTGCGGCTGCGCAGGACATTGCCCACCGAATTGAGGAAGAGGTGGAGAAACGAAGCACCTGCCGGAACGCCTGGCCAGGTTAACTGGCTGGTTCTATGCCGCCGTGGCTGGCCCGTTTCTGGACTTCTTCCGTCGGTATCGGGAGCTGGCGGTGGCCATTCTGGTGCTGGTGGCGGTGTATCGCATTTCGGATATTGCCATGGGGGGGGTGATGGCCAATCCGTTCTATCTGGATTTTATGGGTTTCAGTAAAACCCAGGTGGCCGATGTCACCAAGGTGTTCGGGTTTTTCATGACCATTGTTGGCTCCATGGTCGGTGGGGGGGTGCTGGTGGTGCGCTATGGCGTGCGCCGGATACTACTGGCGGGTGCGTCATGACGGCGGCAACCAATCTTCTATTCGTGCTGCTAGCCCAGCAACCACCGGATATCGCGGCGCTGGCCTTGGTGGTGAGTGCCGATAACCTCAGTGGCGGTATTGCCAATGTGGCGCTGATTGCCTGGCTGTCCAGCATGACCAGCGCCTCGTTCACCGCCACCCAGTATGCCCTGTTCAGCTCGCTGATGACGCTGCCGGGCAAGTTCCTGGGGGGGGCTTTTCCGGGATTGTGGTGGCGAACTTTGGCTACGCCGAGTTCTTCCTGATTGCGGGATTGATGGGCGTGCCTGCGATTCTTCTGGTGCTGTTTATGATGCGACACGGCGCCAGGCTGGATGCGCTGGCGCCAGTCAAACATGAGGAAGATGCCCTGGTGAAATAGCGGCCGCTCAGGAAGAGCAGCTGATGTTCAGATGTTTCCCCCCCCAATCCGGTGGCAGGGCAGCGTATTTCTCATACTCTGGTTGCTCATCAAAGGGCTTTTCCAACACCTTGAGCAGTTCCTTCATTGGCTCATAGTCGCCGTTCTGCGCCTCCAGGATGACTTGCTGGGCCAGGTAGTTGCGCAGAATGTACTTCGGGTTTACCCGGCGCATGGTGTATTCCCGTTCATCGTGGCCACGGGTTTCCTTCTGTAGTCTGGCTTCGTAACGTTCCAGCCACTCGTCAGCCACGCTGCGGTCTGCGAACAGATCACGAACCGGCGCGGTGCCATGGTCGTGCAGGTTGGACAGGCCGCGGAAAAACCGGGTGTAGTCCACGCGGTGTTCGTGGAGCATGCTGAAGGTGTCCATGATCAGGCCCATATCTGACCCATCCGCTTCCTCCAGCCCCCCCAGCTTGGCGAGCATCTGGTGTTTGAAATGCTCGTTGTAGGCGGTTTCATAGCGTCGCAGTCCCCCCCGGCGAACGGTATCTTCGTCCATGATCGGCAACAACGCATTGGCCAGGTACTGACAGTTGATAAAGCCTACCTGGGGGGCTGGCGGTTGTAGGCATAGCGGCCTTCGTGATCGGAGTGATTGCAAACGAAGCCGGCGTCGAAATCGTCCAGGAAGCGAAGGGGGGGCCATAGTCAAAAGTGTCACCGATAATCGACATGTTGTCGCTGTTCATCACCCCCCCATGCAGAAACCAACGGCTTGCCATTTCGCGATTAGTCTGGCGGAGCGTTCCACCACTTCCTCAAACCAGCGGGCGTAGCGTTGGTCCTCCGGCAAGCTGATCAGGTGAGGGAAGTGCAGGGCAATCACATGCTCTAGCAATGTTTTCAGGGCGTCCGGCCCTTCATGGTGGGCTGCAAACTCGAAGTGGCCAAACCGGATATGGCTTTTCGCTACCCGCATCAAAGCGGCGGCGGTTTCGATGGACTCCCGGCGCACCGGGTCTTTGGCGCTGATCATGAACAACGCCCGGGTGGTGGGAATCCCAGGCCATGCATGGCCTCACTGCACAGATACTCACGAATGGTTGACCGGAGTACTGCCCGGCCATCGCCGAAGCGGGAGTAGGGCGTGGTGCCTGCCCCCCCTTTCAGGTGCCAGTCCCAGCGTGTACCGTCCGGTCCCACGGTTTCCCAGAGTAAGAGGCCGCGGCCATCGCCCAGTTCCGGGTTGTACATGCCGAACTGATGCCCGGTGTACTTCATGGCGACCGGTCCATCCCCCCCTCCAGAAGTTCGCGCCGGCACCAATGGCCGCCCAGTCATTTTCATCCCGCACCAGAAATCCCATATCGCTGGCCAGGGCCTGGTTAAAGCAGACCATGCGCGGTTCAGACAGGGGGGGGAAGGCTGTACCCGACTGTAGAAGCTGTCCGGTAATTCCAGGTAGCGATGTTCCACCTGAAAGCTGTTGTTGCTCATAAAACGACCTGGCTTTGGTATGAATACTGCGTATGTATAGGGTTGAAGCCTAACAACAGATTGCAGAGCAGGTGAACCAAATGCAACCACACCTGATAGTTTTCACCGACCTGGACGGCACCTTGCTGGACCATCACAGCTACAGCTGGCGGGCCGCATCGCCGGCCATGGCAAAGTTGGCCGCTAACGGTATCCCCCCTTGATTTTTAACTCCAGTAAAACCGCCGCCGAGATGCGCCATCTGCAAAACGCGATGGGCATACGGGCCCCCCCCTTTATCGTCGAGAACGGCGCGGCGGCGGTTATCCCGGCGGGCTGTCTGGACCGCACCGAAGAACAGGTGATGAATTTTGGAGCAGATCACCAGCAGGTCCTTCGCACGCTTATGGTGCAGAGGAGGGCGGGTGCACAGTTTCGGGGGGGCTTTTCGGATATGGCGGATGCGGAACTGGCGGAGGTTGCGGGCCTGGATGAGGTGGAGGCCTCGCGGGCCCGGCAGCGCCTGGGTACGGAGCCGCTGATCTGGCAAGGCAGTGACCCGGAGCTGGACCAATTCAGTGCGGCACTGGGGGGGCGTGAGGGGGGGCTCCGTCTGGTGCAGGGGGGGGCGCTTCTTGCACGCCATGGGGGGGCGCTTCGACAAAGCCGAGGGGGGGGCCCGCTTTTTGCTGGAGCAATACCGGGAGCACTATAGGGGGGGCGAGCCGCTAGTTACCATCGCATTGGGCGACAGCCCGAACGACCAGCGCATGCTGGAGGCCGCGGATATCCCTGTGGTGATTCGCGGGGGGGTGAACAGTGATCAGGTCCAGTTACCATCGCAGAAGCACCCCCCCATGCGCTCCCTGAAGCCCGGCCCGGAGGGTTGGAACGAATGCGTACTCAATCTTCTTTTTGAGTACGGCTACTAGGCCGCCTGGCGTGGCCAAAAGCATAGGAGAGGCGCCATGGGCGACTTTTACCAGAATGGCATAGTAACGACCCTGCACAATCTTGTGCGACGACCGGTAGAAGACATCGAGGCCGACCTGCTTCAGTTCCGTAAAGCGCGGCCCATGTCACTGGTGTTGCCGTCGCTGTATTCAGAGCTGGAAGGCCCCCCCGCCCTGAAACACATTGTCCAGGAGCTGGCAAAGGTGCCTTACCTGGAAGAAATCGTGATCGGGCTCGATCGTGCCGATGAAGCGCAATACCGGCACGCATTGGAGTACTTCTCCGAGCTGCCTCAGCCGTTCAAGGTACTGTGGAACGATGGGCCGCGTTTGCGGGCCATCGACCTCAAACTTCGCGAGCAGGGCCTGGCCCCCCCAACTGAAATGGGCAAGGGGGGGCGGAATGTCTGGTATTGCTTCGGTTATGTGCTGGCCTCCGGGGGGGTGAGCAAATCGGTGGCGTTGCACGATTGCGATATCCTGACCTACTCGCGGGACCTGCTGGCACGGTTGATTTACCCGGTGGCCAACCCTGGATTCAACTACATGTTCTGTAAGGGCTATTACGCCCGGGTCGCCGACAGCAAAATGAATGGCCGGGTCAGTCGTCTGCTGGTCACCCCCCCGCTGATACGTGCCCTGAAAAAAGTCTGCGGCCCGAACGATTTTCTCGACTACCTCGACAGCTACCGTTATCCCCCCCTGGCCGGAGAATTCTCGTTCCGCACGGATGTCATCAATGACCTGCGCATTCCCAGTGACTGGGGGGGACTGGAGATTGGTGTGCTCTCGGAGATGAAACGAAACTACGCCACTAACCGCCTGTGCCAGGTGGATATTGCTGATGTCTACGATCATAAGCATCAGGATCTCTCGCCGGAGGACGCCAGCCGAGGGCTGTCCAAAATGAGTGTGGATATCGCCAAGGCCCTGTTCCGAAAGCTGGCCACCAATGGCGAAGTGTTCTCCAATGAGAAGTTCCGCACCATCAAGGCGACCTATTTCCGTATTGCTCTGGATTTTGTGGAAACCTATCAGAACGACGCGTGATCAACGGGCTCGGCTTTGATCGGCACAAGGAAGAAAAGGCAGTGGAACTGTTTGCCCAGAATGTGATGCGCGCCGGCGCCTACTTCCTCGATAACCCCCCCATGGACACCCCCCCCTTTATCCCCCCCAGCTGGAACCGGGTGACCAGCGCCATTCCGGACATTCGTGAGCAACTGCTGGAGGCTGTTGAACTGGACAATCAGGAATATCGGCCATGACTCAGCCACTGAAGAGCAAGCTGCAAGGTATGCTCGAGGTCGTCTATCCCTCGGTAGATTGTGACTTTCTGGCGGAGCAGTTACTGGCCACCATGGGGGGGCTGGCGCCCAATGCCGACGCCCCCCCACCGGCCCACCAGAACCATTGGGACGAAACCGATGTGTTGCTGATTACCTACGCGGATACGCTTCAGCAATCGGACGAGAAGCCACTGGTGACGCTCAAGCGCTTCCTGGATGACTGCCTTAAGGACTCCGTTTCCGCGGTCCACATACTGCCCTTTTTTCCCTTCAGCTCTGATGATGGCTTTTCGGTGATGGATTACCTGGCGGTGAATGAGAGTCACGGTGGCTGGCCGGAAATTGAGGCCATTGCCCGGGACTACAAGTTGATGTCCGATCTTGTGATCAACCACATGTCGGCCCGCAGCCGGTGGTTCGAAAACTATAAGAAGCGCATCGACCCGGGTAAGGACTATTTCTTTGAAGGCAACCCGAAAGACGACCTCAGCCAGGTAGTGAGGCCACGTACGTCGCCCCCCTGCTCAATCCGGTGCAGACCGACGACGGCGAGCGCTATGTGTGGTGCACCTTCAGTGAAGATCAGGTAGACCTGAACTTTGCCAACCCGCAGGTACTGTTGGAGTTTGCGGGGGGGATCATCCGCCAATACCTGGAACGGGGGGGTGTGATGATTTTCCGTATGGATGCCGTGGCCTTTCTCTGGAAAGAGCCGGGCACGCCGTGTATTCACCTGCAGCAAACCCACGAGCTGATCAAGATTCTGCGCTTGCTGATTGAACATCACACGCCGGACGCGGTGGTGATTACCGAAACCAACGTGCCTAACCGGGAGAACCTGACTTATTTTGGCAATGCCAACGAAGCCCACGCCATCTATAACTTTTCGTTGCCGCCCCCCCTGCTGATCAACACGCTGGTGACCGGCAATTGCCGACATCTGAAAACCTGGCTGATGAGTATGCCCCCCCCGGCGCAGCTGGCACCACCTATCTGAACTTTATCGCTTCCCACGACGGCGTTGGACTGCGGCCCACAGATGGCCTGCTGACCGAAGATGAAAAGCAACGCCTGATCAACACCATGGAGTCGTTTGGGGGGGGTAAGGTGTCCTACCGCCGGACGGCCGACGGGCGGGATCAGCCCTATGAGATGAACATTGCGCTCTGGGATGCCCTCAAAGGAACCGCAGAAGGCGGTGCTGACCACTGGCAGCTCGCGAGATTCCTGTGTGCGCATACCATCATGCTGGCTCTCGAGGCATTCCCGCCTTTTATATTCACAGCTTGCTGGCCACGGAGAACGATCAGGCGCGGGTGGAGCATACCGGGCGCTGCGCTCCATTAACCGCAGTCAATGGCAGTTGTCGCAACTGGAGGAAACCCTCGCAGATCCGCTGACCCACCACAGCAAGGCATTCCGGGAGCTGAAGCGTTTGATTGCCATACGCCGCGCTCAACCTGCGTTCCATCCGAACGCCACGCAGTTCACCTTGCACCTGGGGGGGTTGCAGTTGTTCGGGTTCTGGCGCCAGAGCATGCGACGGGAGCAGTCGGTGTTCTGTATCCATAACATCAGTCCCGAGGTGCAGCAGGTGGCGCTCAGTGATATCAATCTGATCGGCACGGATCGCTGGGTAGACTTGATCTCCGGAATGGAGGTGGATGATCTGGCTGGATCAATCACCCTGAAGCCGTATCAGAGTGTGTGGTTGTCCAACCAGCAGAGACGCTGAGCGTTAAGGCGAATGCCTCAGGAATGAGGCATGGTTGGTTTGTATTCTGCAGGTCGGTGGTTATAATCGGGGGGGCTGCTCAGGATGAGTCAGTTCAACATAATCTTCAGGGATCGAAGTCATGCCCCCCCAGGCAAGCGGATTGCAGTTCACCGCCCGTGTAGGCGAATTCCCCCCCTCGGACCACTTTGTCGTTGTCGGCTTCGCGCTGACCGAACGGCTGTCTGATCTGTTCCATGGCCGGTTGCAACTGGCCAGCACCGACCCGGATGTGGCCGCCGCCGATGTACTGGAACAA
>JDSH01000048.1_pt1 | contig 49691 bp, 76 predicted proteins | sample 199451 | NCBI WGS metagenome assembly JDSH01 (sample SAMN02584198, study PRJNA231836) | bioreactor metagenome | isolation source: continuous culture bioreactor electron acceptor NO2- transfer2 day 38 after... | place: Germany: Bremen | reverse complement strand
ATGTTGAACTGACTCATCCTGAGCAGTCCCGATTATAACCACCAGCCTCCGGAATACCAACCAACAAACCGATGGCCTGTTTTAACCAGTTCTCAGTGATGAAAACCCGCGCCTGCGACTTTTGTTGAACCCGGTGAACGGTTAACCTTGAACACCGTCTAACAACAAGAGCAGCACCATGGCACAGTACACCATTGAAATTGATGAAACTTTCGATGTCCCCCCCAGGCGCAAGGCTTTTGCCGTTTTTGCCGACCACCACCGCTTCGGCAAACTGGTCGGGGGGGCACCGGTCAAGCGCATCAAGGACAGCGACCAGGCAGACCCCCCCAACGGCATTGGCTCGGTTCGCAAGATCGGCATTGGCCCGCTGTCTCTTGAGGAAACCGTACTCGGTTTTGAACCCGACTCCCTGATTGAGTACACCATCAGCAGCATCAGCCCTTTGCGTAATCACCTGGGGGGGCGTATTCTGTTCTCCGATGCAGGCGAAGGAAGAACCCGTATTCAGTACTCCATCCGTTTTGAGGATATTGTGCCGTTTACCGGCAAAGCGGTTCAGGTCGCGCTGGAAAAGGGATTACGCCGTGGTATCAAACGCCTGCCGTCGATGGCGTAAGCCTGTGGGAGTGCAGGCAACAATCGGTAACTTGATGAATATCAGATAATTGACCTGAGGCAACAATTTATATTTGTCAATTCTGTACTCTCCCGCGCAGTTTGCAATATCCGGCCATCGGGCTATAAGTGTGCCTGAAGCCGAAGACCCTACTGCTTTGCGGGAGACAGAAATGGCGGCAGCACCGATTGTTCTCTTCGACAACGGACACCACAAGTGCCTGATGTTCGATTCCCTGGTCACTGGCGAAGGCGTTCAGTCCAACCAGTTCCTGATTGTTGATGGCAAACACGAAGCCCTGATCGACCCCCCCGGCGGAGATCTGACCTACACCCCCCCACTCTCCGTCGCCGCGTCCAAGTACATGAACATCCGCGATATGGACTATGTCTTCGCGTCCCACCAGGACCCGGACATCATCGGCGCCATCGACCGCTGGATTGTTCACACCCGGGCAAAAATCGTTACCTCAAAGCTGTGGGCGCGCTTCTTGCCACACCTGGTGTCCAGCTACGTCACCAACCAGCTCAGCGGCAGCGTCTACGACCGCATCGTCAGTATTCCTGACGGCGGCGCCAATGTGAGGTTCGGGGGGGAGACTTATCTGCAGTGCCTGCCGGCGCATTTCATGCACTCGGTCGGTAACCTTCAATTCTACGATCCGGTCTCAAAAATCCTGTTCTCAGGTGACCTCGGCGCGTCCATGGGCGGAGAAGACGACCACCAGCCGGTGAAAGATTTCGACAAACACATCCCGAACATGATCGGCTTCCACCGCCGTTACATTGCTTCCAAGAAAGTCTGTCGTCTTTGGGCCAACATGGTTCGAGACATGGACGTGTCGATGATCGTGCCCCCCCAGCATGGCAAGCGCTTTGAAGGCCCGGTGATGATTGATCGCTTCCTTAACTGGGTCAGCGATATGGATTGTGGCATTGATCTGGTATCCCAGGACAACTATCGCCAGCCGGTGGAATACGTGTAACAACCCGGTTCCGCAGGGACGCGGAACCACCTCCTGGCAAAAGCTGCGAAATCAGGCCTGTTGCAATCCGCTCAGGTTCAGTAAAATCCGCCTTTTCACTGAACCCTAGAGGCAGCGAATATGGGCAGAGCCTACCAAAACCGCAAAGAATCCATGGCCAAAACGGCCGCCGCGAAAACCAAGGTTTACAGCAAGTACGGCCGCGAGATCTACATGGCCGCCAAGGCTGGTGGCATCGACCCGCAAGCCAACCTTTCCCTGCGCGGCTGATTGAGCGGGCCAAGAAAGACCAGGTGCCCACCCACGTTATTGAAAAAGCCATCGACAAAGCCAAGGGTGGTGCAGGCGAAGACTATGCGCCGGCCCGCTACGAAGCTATGGCCCCCCCGGAAACTGCATGGTCATCGTGGACTGCCTGACTGACAACCCGAACCGAACCTTTGGCGATGTTCGCCTGGCGTTCACCAAAACCAAGTGCAAGATCGGCACCCCCCCGGGCGCCGTGGCCCACATGTTTGATCACTGCGCCATCTTTGCATTCGCCGGCCAGGATGAAGAGGCCGTACTGGAAGCCCTGATGGAAGCCGACGTGGACGTTACCGACATCGAAAGCGAAGACGGCAAAATCACGGTATTCACCCCCCCGAACACCGAATACGCCAAAGCCAAACAGGCTCTGGAAGCCGCGTTTGAAGGCATTGAGTTCGATGTGGACGAGATCCAGTTCCTGCCAAAAACCACCACCGTGGTAGAAGGCGACGACATCCCGATGTTCGAGAAATTCCTCGACATGCTTAACGATCTGGACGACGTACAGAACGTATTCCACAACGCAGAACTGCCGCAGGAATAACCTCTGCTGGCAAAGTGTAGTCACAGCGGCGCGACAGGGCGGAGGTAGCAGGCGTGGAAAAGCCAAAGGTTATTATCCTGAAAACAGGCTCAACCTACCCGCAGATACGGGATCAGTTTGGTGATTTCGACGCCTGGTTCCTCCGCAACCTCGACGGTGATCTTGACGTTACCGTGCTGGATGCCGTGCAAACGCCACCCACGTCTGCTCCCAACGACTGGGCTGGCATCGTCATTACCGGCTCGCCGGCAATGGTCAGCGACAAAGCGCCCTGGAGCGAAGAAACCGCCCGCTGGATAAAACAGGCGGTCGAGGCCAAGGTTCCACTTCTCGGAGTCTGCTATGGCCACCAGTTGCTGGCCCACGCTATGGGTGGCAAGGCGGACTACCATCCGAAAGGCCGAGAGACCGGGACGCACACCGTGCGATTGCTCGACAGCGCCAGTTCAGACCCCCCCCTGTTCAGTCAGTTGCCGGCAGAATTCCCCCCCGCCCACCTGACCCACAAGCAATCAGCACTTGAACTCCCTCCGGGCGCTGTACTGCTGGCCAATTCGGCCTTCGAGCCACACCAGGCGTTCCGGGTTGCGACCATGCCTGGGGGGGCGTGCAGTTTCATCCGGAATTCACCGAAGCCATCATGAAAGCCTATCTCGAAGTCCAATTTCCGGACATCGTCGCCGAAGGCCTGGACGCCCAGAGTCTGCTGCAGGGCGTGCGCCCCCCCGCCCCCCCTGATGCCAATCACTTGCTGAAGCTTTTCGCTGAGTACCTGAACGCCCGCGCAATGACCAAATAGTCATGGAACCCGAGCGGCTGTGTGAACGTTTTGTATGTTGAATGAGTACAGATCGCTATCTACTGTACTGGAATACAACAGAGAAAGGAGCCTCACATGAACGGTATCAGAAAGCACTTAAGAAAGTTCTCACTGACGATGGCCGTACTCCTCGCGTTTGCGACCACCTTCTCCATGTCCGCCAACGCAGGCATGGTGGGTACCGGTGAGTTGATCCAGCAACAGCAGGTCGATCTGGACCGGCAACAACTGCTGGAAATGCTTGAAGATCAGGACGTGAAGGCAAAACTGCAGCAACTGGGCGTGACAGAAGCCCAGGTTGCGGAGCGCATCCAGAATCTGACGCCGGCCGAACTGGCCGAGTTCGAGCAACAACTGGCCGAAGCACCAACCGGCGAGGGGGGGGTTGTCGGCATCATTGTTCTGTTCCTGGTGGTATTCATCATAACCGATATGCTCTGCGCGACGGATCTGTTCCCCCCCTTCGTGAAATGCATTCGCTGATTTGTAATGCTGAAAGCGAGCAGGTTTCCTGAACACACCACGGCCGTCATTCTGGCGGCCGTCATTCTGCTTGCGGGGGGGTGCGCATCCACCCCCCCGGATTGGCCAGATACCACGCCCCCCCGTAGCGCTGAATCAGCAAGCTCTGCCACACTGCTTGAGAGTGTTCCCTTCTATCCGCAAGAAAAATACCAGTGCGGTCCGGCATCGCTGGCCATGATGCTGAACGCACAGGGGGGGCTGGAGACCAATCCGGATATACTGAAAGAACTGGTCTACCTGCCGGGCAAGGAAGGCTCCCTGCAAGTGGAAATGGTTGCGGGTGCGCGGTCCCACGATATGCTGGTATACCGTTTACCACCAGAGCCCGAGGCAGTTCTCGCCGAGGTTGAAGCTGGCAATCCCGTTCTGATCATGCAGAACCTGCGCCTGGGCTGGTGGCCTCAGTGGCATTTCGCCGTGGTAGTCGGTTACGACACCGAGAAGCAAGTCTTGATTCTGAACACGGACACCCGGCGCCATTATGAAATGCCGTATAAAGTGTTTTACAACACCTGGGCCAAGGCAGACCACTGGGCTACCGTCATTCTGCCACCGGATCGGATACCCGCCACCGGTGAAATGCTTCCATACCTCCGGGCGGCCCACGATCTTGAAACAACAGGCCATACTCTCGCAGCTCAGCAGGCCTACGAAACGGCAATATCAAAGTGGCAAGAGCAGCCAACACCACTCATGGCAAAGGCCAATCTCCAGTACCAGCTAGGGCGTCATCAGAAGGCCGCTGACGGTTTCCTGGAAGTCATCAACAAATTTCCGGGGGGGTTCTCTGAAGGCTGGAACAATCTCGCTATCGCACTGAACGATGCCGGGTGCCCGGCTCAGGCTCGAAGGGCCTCAGCTTGTGCGGCCACGCTGGCGCCGGACCGGTTTGAGTCAGCCGGCGATGACATCCTGTCCAAGGGGGGGGCAAATGCGGAGGGATGCCCGGCGATCCCCCCCTCCTGTCCATCAGACACGGATTAACAACCGGTCAAACCGGTTTCCTCAGGAGTACAACATCTTTCGCCGGAATCTCGAGATCCCAGCCGTAGTGCTGCGCCAGCCAGTCAAAGGTGTACTCCCGGTAGAACACCACATGCGTCGGGTCACGCCGGTAGTGCCAGTTGTCAAAACGGTCGTCGTCGGTCTGAAAACAGGTCATGATGCCAATTAAGCCGCCAGGCGTAACAGGCGATCCAGCATTTGGAACACCTCGGCCGGCTGGTAAAGGTGTTCGACGACTTCCGTGCAGGTGACAAAGTCATACCGCTGCGTCAACAGCCGGTCGTCGGGATAGAAGAACGGATCGTAAAGAGCCACCGCCAACCCGGCCTCCTCCAGCATCTTCGCTAATGCCGGACCGGGCCCGCAGCCAAAATCCAGGCCGCAGGCGCCAGGTTCCATACGTGCCAGTAAGGGCTCCGCGAGTTTGGTGAGAAACCGCCGGTAACCCGGGTCAGACTCGCTATTCTCGTGCAACTCGTAAACGGCCCGCTCCCGGTCCTCGGCCAAACGACACTCCGGGGGGGCCATGACCGTTGCCTGACACAAACCGCAACGAAGATAGCGCTGATCTCCTATCGTCCGAAAAGGCGCCAACTGCCCGGTTCGGCAAACCGGGCAGTGCGTTTGAAGACATTTCTTAGGCTCCGGCTTTTCAATCATGCACTTTCAACCTGACAAAAGTTTCATTGTCATATCCGGCCATGCGGCAGGTTTGTGACCGGCTACGTAAAAGCCCCCCCCTTTCCCGCTGCCTATACTGCCGCAGAGTAGAGAGGAGCCGGATAGTACCTCTTGAATGATACCAACAGAACAATTCAAGCTAAGTGCCCGGAAGCCCCCCCCGGCTCAGAGACAGGAACATGGAAACGTCATCCGAACTTGCACTGGAAGTGCCGATCGTCTCGGCTCGTTATGCCCGCCGTTTTGTCCGTTTTATGGAACATCGAGGCGTAAAGCGGCACACCATTCTTGCCAATACCGGCATCACCGACGATATGCTGAATAACCCGGACGCCAGCTTGTCCATGCATCAGGTCATGGATTTGCTGCGACAGGCGGATTGGCTGATGACCGACGAACGCGCGGCGTTCGAATTTGGCCAACAACTGGACCTGCCCAGTCACGGCCTTCTCGGGTTCGCCATGTTGGGCCAGGAAAATCCGCGACGCCTGGTGAGCATGATCGTCCAATACCTGCGCGTAGGCCTGCCATTGATGGACATGGAACTGGAATCGACCGGCTCCACATTCCGCATCCGGCTGATCGATACCTGGGGGGGCGTGGAGGACTTGAGACCCTGCCTGACCAAATCTATATGGGCAGCATTCACCGTATCTCCTGCCAGGTTTGCAGCAACTTCAACTTCCAGTTTGATTTCCCGTCGTCTGCCTCGCTGGAGGACTGGCAACTCCTGGCCCCCCTGGATGCGAGTTCGAATTCGAGGCGCCGGTTGCTCAGGTCACCATGCCGTTGAAGGGCTCACCAGCCCCCCCTAAAAGTGAGGCTAACCTGGAGTTTCTGGTAGCCCGTACCCGATGCCATCGAAAACCGGGCAATCTGGAAGCCGACGAGACCGCCATGCAGGTTCGCGAACTGATCATGAGCCAACCCGGCCGCCCCCCCTGCACCACCGAAAACATTGCGCGGCGCCTGGATATCAGCCCGCGCACCCTGCGCCAGCATCTTGCCAGCGCCGGCACATCGTTCAGGGAATTGCGGAACGAAATTCGCGAAAGCTTCGCTACCCTTTATCTGAAAGACACCAACGTACCGTTGGAGTCCATCTCCGAAAAACTGGGGGGGTTCAGTGACCAGGCCGGTTTTACCAAAGCCTATCGATCCTGGACGGGCACAACCCCCCCTGGCGACGTTCGGCGGCAAGCCGCTCAAAAAAAGTGAACACAGCTCACTTTTCGTTTTGACACCGTTCACGGTTTAGACAATCCCTTCGCCTCTCTCCGCTTTGAACAAAAACGGTGCCGCGACAAGCAATGACCCGCGGCACCCTCTCCCCCCCGTCTAATAACGCTGCACTCATACGTGAACACGTATGGCAAAGGGATCTTTGCAAGTCCGATTGAGCAGTCCTTATCGGTGTTGTCTGCAACCCACTACAACAAATAACGACGTACAGAGGACGAACTCATGAAACTCAGGAACCTCAATACGAGTGTCCGCAAGCTCGGCCCCCCCGCGATTGCCGCGGCGGCTTTGATGGCGGGGGGGGCGCAGGTAATGCGTCTGCCGAGCAGGTTTCCCTGGAACTGGCCTTTGAATGCCCGTTCCCACTGATCGGCACCCAACCCATTCGCGCCCAGATCAGCGCCGACATACCGCCGGTCGCAACCGTTGGACAACCCACACCGCAGTTTCAGGTTGACGCCATTACCGTCGTTAATGACGACGCACGCACTGGTTTGAAGCTGGTCAATTCAGAGACCCTCGAGGGGGGGGTTGCCACCAGCATCAACGAAATCGTGACGGTCAACCGCACGTTTGAACAGATCGTAAAGCTGGACATTCCGCCAACCAACATTCCGTCCGAGACCGGAGAGTTCAACGTTCCCGCTGCAGGCACGGCTCCCGAGGTGCTGTTCACCGATGATGATATCGGTGAGGCTGAAATTCGCGTCGGCTCCCTGTCCCTGGATCTGATTGCTCGCACCGCCAATGGTGACATAGCGCCGGCGCCTATCGGCGAGATCACCACAGACTGCGTGCAGCTTCCAGACCAGGACAACCTGCTCCAGACCGTTCTCGTCGAAGGCGATACGGTTGAGGCGCCCCCCCGCATCAATGTCGGCGTTGAGGAGCTGGCCTTTGGCAACGTTCAGGCCGGCCTGACCGCCACGCAAACCGTTACCATCTCCAACACCGGCAATTCGGAGCTGGGCATCAATGGCATCTCCATTGGTGGCACAGATTCCACAGTGTTCACACAAACCAATAGCTGTACCACCATTGCACCCAGTGCCTCCTGTGATGTCGACGTAACGTTCGCACCGTCCACGGAAGGTACCCGCAACGCCACTCTGACTATCCAGTCTACCGACGCCGAAACACCGTCTGTGGACGTTGGGCTGACCGGCCGTGGAGTCCTGGCACCGGTTCCCGAAATCGGCGTCAATCCGGAGTCCATCGACCTTGGCCGGATACTCCTCGGTGAATCCGCCAGTGCGGAAGTGACCGTATCCAACAGTGGCAACGCTGCTCTGCAGATCGACAGCATTGCACTGGAAGGCGCGAACGCGGCCGACTTCACCCAGTCGACAGACTGCACCACCGTCGCGGCCGGCGAGAGCTGCGCTGTTCAGGTAGCCTATACCGCAGCTCGGTAGGCGTGAGCAACGCTAACCTGGTGATCCGTTCCAGCGATTCCGAGAATCCGGAGATCCAGGTTCCGGTCACTGCCGAAGCGTATGAGCAGACCGGAAATCCGACCCTGGAACTGTTGCTGGGCCTTGAAGGCTCAACCCTGATCAAAGCTACCGGCGGCACACTGCCCCCCCTGACTGGCAGCATTGCCACACTCCTTGATCTTGCTTCTGGCACGTTCGAGGCGGACCTGGATGTTGAACCAACCTCTGGCAACTTCTCCATCAAACTGCTGTTCAGCAAGATCCACGCCTCTGCAAACGTTGAGTTTGAACAGGCTGAAGTAACCACTGGTTCTCTGGTCGACGGCAAGCTGACGGCGAACTCTCACCTGTACGTGAAGGTGCCCAAGGTTGCCATCAAACTGTTCGGCCTGCCGGTGAAGATTGGTGGTGGCGAAGAGTGCCAGACCAGCCAGCCAGTTGATATCCAGCTCACCTCAGTTGAAGCTCCAACTTCTCGCCTGCCACCGGCGGCACGGTAAGCGGTGTCTATGAGCTGCCGGCACTGGAGAACTGCGGCTTGCTCACCAGCTTGCTGAATCAGTTCATGACAGGCCCGGGCAACACCATCGATCTGGAGCTGACTCCAGAGTAGTAAGAACTTCCGGCAATGCCGGAGGCGGGTCCATGGTCAGCGCGGCTGGCCGTGGACCTCATACGCAGTAAAAACAAAATCAAAAAAGGAACAATGCAATGAAAAGCCTGAAAAGAAATCTGCTAGCACTGGCTATCATCGGCGCGCCGTTTGCCGCGCAGGCAGAACTTAAACCAATCGACGATGCTCAGATGGGCAGCATCACCGGTCAGGCCGGTGTCACCATCGAGCTCGAAACCAAAGTAAACATTGGTGAATTCAGATACACCGATGAGGGCTCTCTCGCCATCAAGGACATCAGCATCGGCGGTGCTGGCGCCGGCTATGAAGATGAGATGTTCAAAGACATCGAGATTGGCAGAAGCCTGGCCTTCAAGGATTACACCGACCTGATCGACAACATCAAGATCGAGATCGACGTTGCCCCCCCGGATGGCGACGCCATCATCAACGTACTGCCAATCACCGCGGCCCCCCCGGTCGATTTTGGCGTGACAACCGGTGAATGGAGCCTGCAAGGCAACACAGACTCCACCCTGCTGGCAAGCAACTTTTCAATGAGGGGGGGTATCTTCAACAAGGTCGGCATCACCGTGGATACCGCGACCGACAAGCTCACCCTGAACACAAAGGTCGGTATTTCCGATCTGGATATCGATGTCGACTTCCTCGCGATCGGTATTCGTGACCTTCAGCTCACCAAGAATACCTATCTCGAAAAGGTTGCTGACAAAGCAACTGGTGGCAATGGCCCGACCATTCTGGATGCCGCCGCGGATATCGTAGTGGATGTCTACAAAGACCAACGCTTCGGCAGCTCAGACGATTCCCTGGCGATTGATCTGCAGCAGTTTGACGCAGACATGAAGATTGGCCAGGTTCTGGTGGGCGGAACCAGCATCGGTTCCCTGACACTGGACAACCTCTCTGTGCAGAACACCCGCATGAGAATCTACGGTCACCAGTAATGCACCGAGGGCCCGTTCCGGGCCCTCACTCTGCCAACCCGGCGGCGCGTTTCATTTCCAGATCCATATCGTTCTCTGCCAAAGGCTCTGAACTGATCAATTCAATCCGCGATTGTTCTCCCGGCTCACAGGGCTGAACGGTCAACGCACCTTCCACCTGATTGATCACGCGCCAACCATCCAGGGTATGCACGACGGCCTTGAACCGCACCAGACGTTCGTCCATCGCCGTTGCCAGTAGAGACGCCTCAGAGAATTGAATTTCCGGGTGGATGCGCCAGCCCAGGCTGTAATGCCCCCCCTGACCACGGTTGGTCATCCACTGCCAGGGCTGCTCGTCCAGAGACGGTGCCGGGGGGGGCGAAGATCAAGTGCAGCACGCTGTTGATGGGCATCCGGGCTGGATACCGGCTGACGCTCCATCTCACCGTCCAGCCACCCGGGCGCCAAATGCCCCCCCTGGCTTGTCGTGTAAACGGCACGCTTCGTCAGGGGGGGCAGCGTGGCAATCCAGTCTTCAAACGCCGAGAGTTGCTGTGCCGTGCACAGATCCGATTTGTTGGCGACCAGAATATCGGCAGCTTCGATCTGATCCCGGAACTGCACATTCTCAAGCACCTTCGGGTTCTCGAGCTTGCGTGGATCCACCAGAGTAATCACCGGCCCCCCCAACGCCAGGACATCCTGATAATGCTCTCCGGTCAGGGTATCGAGAATCTGGGAAGGATGACCAAGGCCCGTGGCTCAATCAGCAGACGATCCGGCTTGGCTCTGGCAATCAGTTGATTCAAGCCGATCTGCATGGGCAGCCCCCCCGCGACGCAGCACATGCAGCCACCCGGCACCTCGCGCACCACCGCCCCCCCCTCGGTCTCCAGGATGGCACCATCAATGCCCACCTCGCCGAACTCGTTCACCAGTACCGCCCAGGTTTCCCCCCCTTCCGGCTTCTGGCGTAGCAGGTCCAGAATGGCAGTGGTTTTGCCAACGCCAAGAAACCCCCCCAGAATCAGGTTGGTGGGAATCGGTCGGGAAATGCTGGACATAATTCGGGCCTCAAAAACGTTATACTATAACAACATTGACCAGACCGGGCTACGTCCCGACTAAGGAGGAGTTTATGCCAAGACTGTTCTTCGGGCTGGAAATTCCTGAGTCGATCAAGACCAGCGTCTTAACGGTAAAAACTGACATTAACGGTGCCCGCTGGCAAAGCGAAGCCCAGCTTCACCTAACCCTGGCGTTTCTGGGAGAGGTGGAGAGCGAACAGGTAACCCAGCTCGGGATAACGCCAGAAAGGTGGCCCATACGCCTTTTGAGCTGGAAGCCGCCGGGCTGGGTTGCTTCGGCAAGGAGGAGAGCCCGAAAATCCTCTGGGCGGGGGGGGTCTCTCACGAGGATGAACTGAGGGAACTGCAACGCACCCTTGCCCAAGGGCTCACCAACGACGGCTTCACTCTCCAGAATCCTTCATTCAAACCTCACATCACACTGAGCCGCTTTCGGGCTGGCGCGGGCTCGGTGGCCGAGCTGATCGAGCGTTATCGGAGCACCCGGTTTGGCAGTTGGTCGGTTCAGGACTTTGCGCTGTTTGACAGTACTCCAGGCCAGAGCGGCTCGGTCTATACCGTGCTGGAACGCTATCCGTTAACCACCTGAAGCCTCAGAATTGCTCAAGCCGGTTTGCCTCGTAGTCCTCAATCAAGGCTCTGGCGAGAACCCAGTCTTCGTCAGCGACATGCACGTTGGTAAAGCCGGCTGCGCCGATCTCGCCCAGCGCGCCCTGCAGATAATGTCCGCCTACGTGCGCCTCTATGTGATTGGCGCGCAGTAGGCCAGCAATGATGTGAGCTTCGGTAATATCCCGGGCCCGATAGGCTATTTGCAAAACGGCGCACTCCTATATGCTTAACGCTGTTTCGACTATAGTCGTCCCAATGCCCTGTGTCTCGCGCCCCCCCAAGGATTGTCCATGCTCTGGTTTCTGCTCGCTGTCGTTACTCTTGTTGTCCTGATCACATTGCTGATCTTCCGGGTAAAGGATCTTTCCGAGTACGACGGCCAGGACTGGGTTATGAAGGAGGTTGCTCCAAACCCGGCTCATGATGAGGTCATAGAACGCATCAAGGACATGGGGGGGCGCGCCTCCCGCGGCCTGAAAGGCAAAGCCCGGCTGATCGCCCTCCGCAATCACCTGGATAGCCTGGGTGAAGGCGTGGATATCGAATCGGACATCCGTCATCAGGATCATCCGCGTGGAGAATGGATATTGGCGCCCGGGGGGGCCGATTCCCGCCGACGTGTGCTCTATATTCACGGCGGTGCCTGGGCTGCTGGCAGCCCTCGCAGTCACCGGGCGATTACCGACCGTTTTTCCCGGATTGCCAATGCTGCCGTTTTTGCGGTTGATTACCGGCTCATGCCCGAACACCGGTTCATGGATGGCATTCGGGACTGCCGCCAGGCCTATGCATGGTTGCTGAATCATGGCCCGGACGGCGAAGCGCCTGTCGACTTCATGGTGGTTGCCGGAGATTCAGCGGGCGGCAGCCATACCCTGTCTCTGCTGGCGTGGATTCGCGACAATGGCCTGCGGCAGGCCGATGCCGCCGTTGCCCTGTCACCCTCCACGGATCTCACGCTGACGGCGCCTAGCAATCGCGAGAATATTCGCACGGACCCACTGCTGGGCCCGGTGTTTGGTGGTTTGTCCAAAATCCCGCTGCCCGTGTTGTGGTGGGGGGGAACACTTGCCGCGTTCAGAATCTCTCCCACCAACCCGGTTGCATCACCTCTGCGGGGGGGTGAGCTTAACAAGCTGCCACCCGTGCTTATCCACGCAAGCACCACGGAAATGCTGCTGGACAACGCCACGCGTTACGCCGCCAAGGCAAAAGCCCAGGGTTCACCGGTGGAGCTTCACACCTGGCAGAACATGGTGCATGTATGGCACATCTTCACGCCACTTCTCCCTGAGGCAGACGAGGCATTCGACGACATCGCGGCTTTTCTGAAGAAAGTGGAACAACCATAGTGGGCTGGTGCCGGCATTACTCAGCCGGCTTTCGCCTGACGTACAGCACCTTATGGACTCGGGCAACGACCGTTCCTGCCTCATCCACAACGTCGACATACCACTCCGGCAGGTACTTGTCGCCATCGGCGGTGGCTTCGCGTATTTCATCAAGACGCGCATCGGTCAGCTCGAAGCGGGCCTTTACCACGCCCTTGCCGGGGGGGCGGATAAAATCAATACTCGCGGACTTGTCCCACACGATGTAATCGTTGCCCAGTCGGCGCATCAGTAACAGCATATACATTGGGTCAACCATGCTGTAGAGAGATCCGCCGAAGTGCGTGCCCACGTAGTTGGTGTTGTACCAGTGCTGACGCATTTCCACCGTTGCAGAGCTGAAGTCATCAGCAATGTGAGTGACTTTAATACCCGCCCCCCCCAGGTAAGGGGGGGCGAAAGTAGAGAGCACTCGGCGCAGGGCGCCGGCACTGGCAAACCAGCGGCGAATGGTTGAATTCATAGGAACATCCAAACGGTTGAGAATCAGCCTGAAAACTGTGTAGCTGGCTATCTTCTTACAGCCACACTGCATTTTCAACGAAAATTCATACGACCGTTTGAATTATTTAGACTGGAAACATCAAGGTTTCACGCCGAACCACTGGGGGGATAGTTCAGCAGGCAGTACAGTGCGAGCATGTCATAAACCGCATGCCAGACCATCACCATGGGCAAGCTGCCCCCCCATACCAGGTAAGCGCCACCAAGAATCAGGCCCAGACACGTCGCTACCAGAAAATAGGTAAACGACACATAGTGCACCAACCCGAACAACACAGAGGCCGCCAGTAAGGCTGTCCAGGGCCGGTGTGCTGCATTAGCCAGCCCTGCACTGCACCACGAAACAACAGTTCTTCCCCCCCCACCCCCCGGCGAGCAGGCACAAGGTCAGCAATACCGGCCAGCGATAACTCGCCGCAAAACGGTAAAGGGCCTGCATTTGCGAACCAAGATCATCAGGGAACAGCCAGGAGAGCTGAGTCAGCAGCAATAGCACAAGGTAGGTGGTGCCAGCGCCCAGGATCCCATACAGCAGGATTTCCAGCAGATTCAGGCCGTTTAGCATTAACGGAATATCGAACAGCCAGATCGCGATCCAGCCTACCAAACCAATACCGCCCTGAAACAACAGGGCGGCGGTGGTGGATAGTTTGGCGCGACCTTGGGCCATAACTCAGTTTTCGAACAAGCCCTTGACCGGGAACAGATCGTCGTAGGCGGGCGCCTGCTTCTGGGCCTTGGCCTGGAAGGATTTCATCATGTCCGTGGGGGGGCGGAACATGCCGGACTGCCATGTGGCCATGTAGCGGAGGCTGTCTTCTACGCTGTGATCGCGGCTGAAGTTGATCATTTCTTTGCAGCCGGTCACCGCCAGCGGCGAATTGGCAGCGATCTGGGCGGCAATGGACATCACGCCCTCAAGCATCGCTTCCTGAGTCTCGTATACCGAGTTCACGAAACCCAGGCGATGGGCTTCTTCAGCACCGAATTTGCGGCCCGTATAAGCCAGCTCACGCACCACGCCCTCAGGCATCAGTTTAGGCAGCCGCTGCAGCGTGCCCACATCAGCTGTCATGCCCAGCTCGGTTTCCTTGATTGTGAAATAGGCATCGGAGGTGCAATACCGGCTGTCAGCAGCGCACACCAGGTCCAGAGCCCCCCCACCAATACAGCCCCCCCCGTGCACGGCAGCCAGCACGGGCAGACGTACTTTCTCCAGAGAGCTCAGAGTATCCTGCAGCTGCAGTACGACTCTTCGCAGGTTCTCCGCCATACGGCCAGGGTCACCACTCATGGGCACGGATTTCGGATCCGAGAACACGCCCAGATCCATGCCTGCGGAAAAGTGCTTTCCGGTCGAGGAGATCACAATCACCCGGGCATCGGTATTGGCTTCAATGTCCTGAACGCAGCGCGGCAGCTCCAGCCAGAATGCCTTGTTCATGGTATTCAGCGCCTCGGGGGGGCGACTGAACTGAACGTGGGCGATGTGGTCTTTTACTTCAATATTGAAACTTTCGTAGTTGGCGAGTTCAGACATGATGGATCCCGTATCATCTGAGAGCATGGTTTCGTATTATTAGGGTGCACATTACCGCGAAACGAGGCACGATGGAATTCACTTTCCTTGGCACATCGGCCGGAACACCAACCCGGTCACGCAACGTCACCGGCCTGGCGCTTTGCCTGTCGGGGGGGCCCAAACCCTGGTATCTGGTGGACTGCGGTGAAGGCACCCAGCACCAGCTGATGCGCACACGGTATTCGGTGATGCAGTTGCGCGCCATTTTCATCACCCACATCCATGGTGACCACATCTTCGGGCTACCGGGCTTGCTTACCAGCGCTTCCATGCTGGGTCGCACCGAGCCTCTGGACATCATTGCGCCGCCACAGGTACGCCGGTTTATCGATGCGGTCATCGAAAACAGTGACTCCAGCCTGAGTTATCCGTTGAACTTCATCAACTCGGAAGCTCCGGGTTTTTACTGGCAGGATGACCATTTGGGTGTTACCAACGTGGCGCTTTCACACCGGGTACCTTGCCGGGCCTACGTATTCACAGAGCGCAACCTGGAACGTCAGCTGCAAAAGGAGAAACTGGTTGCTGATGGCATAGAGCCTGGCCCTCAATGGGGGGGTGACCTGCAGAAAGGCAAAGATGTTCTACTGGATGATGGGCGCCTGCTGCGTAGCGACGATTACACTCACATTCCCAGAACCGCGCGAAAAATCATTGTCGGCGGTGACAACGACACCCCCCCGGAACTGCTGAAAAATGCCTGCCAAGCACCCACGTCTTGATTCACGAGGCCACCTACACCCAGGATGTCGCAGACCGGGTTGGCCCCCCCTGGCCCCCCCAACACAGCTCGGCGCAGCAGGTGGCCCGGTTCGCACAGGCAACGAAGCTGCCCAATCTGGTACTCACCCACTTCAGCTCCCGCTACCAATCGGCCCCCCCGGGTGGCACACCGCACATCAATCAGCTCGCCGCCGAGGCGTTGCAGCATTACACGGGCCACCTTTTCCTGGCCCGGGATTTTGACACCTACCGTCTGGAGAAAGACTTCCAGCTACACAAAGTTGATCACAGCTAATCAGTCGCTATTCTGGCCTGGCGGCAGTACCACCCATTCAGGGTCTTCAAATTCACCCAAAGGCCGAATCTCAACAAACGGAGCGGCGCTTTTAATGATCTCCGCGATCCTCGGGTCCTTCCGGGCATCCATGGCATCGCGGTCGGCCTTGCTGTCCCAGCTGGCGATAGCGATCAACTTGTTCGGCTCACCAATCTTTCGGTGTAGTTCGGTACCACGGGCACCGGGCGCCTGCTGAATCAGCTCACTGGCCCGGACCCAGGCATCGGCATACTCCTCGGCAGAGTGCCCGTCTTTCACCGTGACCTCGAAAATATACTTCATCGCATCCTCCCGATTTGCAGCATCCTGAGGTCATGGTCCAGACTTGAAGAGTACAGATCAAATTCTGACCACAGGAGACGGACGCATGTATCAGAAAATACTGGTTCCCGTCGATCTTGCCCATCTCGACAAGATACCCAAAACCCTGAACACCGCCATCGACATGGCCAAACACTACCAGGCCAGCCTGTGCTACGTGACAGTCACCAACAGTACCCCCCCGGGAGCCGCGGCCCACAACCCGAAGGAACTGGCAGACAAACTCACGGAGTTTGCCGAGGAACAGGGTAAGAGCCACGGCATTCAGACCGAATCCAGGGTGCTGGAATCGGTCGATACCGCCGTTGAGCTGGATAAAATACTACTGGGCGCGATCAAGGATACCAAGGCCGATCTGGTAATCATGGCCTCCCATGCACCGGGCCTCGGCGACACCCTGCACCTTTTGCGGTCTAACGGGGGGGCAGAAATCGTCAAACACAGCGACATTTCGGTGTTCGTGGTTCGCTGAGCCTTGCGGTAGACTGGCCGGACATTCACAGGGAAGTCACCAATGTCCGCACCGCTTGTTTTTGCTGTTATCGCCAGTGCCCTGATTGGCGGCTCGCTGTTCTATTTGTTTTTCTACCGCAACTGGCGACGCCAACGCGAACTGCAACAACCGTTTCCTGCGCAATGGAGACAACACCTCCAGAGCAGTGTCCCCCCCCTCTACAACCGGCTCGCCGACAGCCACAAAACCCGGCTGGAGAATCTGGTGCAGCTCTTTATCTCGGAGAAGGAATTCTACGAATGTGCCGGTTTTGAAATCGATGACCGGGTGCGAGTGACCATTGCCGGCCATGCTTGCCTTTTACTGCTTGAACGCGGGTTTTACGAATACGATGACGTCAAAAGCATCCTGGTCTATCCCGATATCTACCGAGTAAAGGACACCGAAAGCGATGGCCTGGTGGTCAGCGCCAGTGACGAAACCCGGGCCGGAGAGGCCTGGTCCCACGGCCGGGTGATTCTGGCCTGGAGCCAGTGTGAACAAGCCAGCGCCAATCCTCATGGCCCGCACAATGTGATTCTCCATGAATTCGCCCATCAGCTGGACTACCTGGATGGCACCGCGGACGGCGCGCCACCACTGAGTGGCGATGAGGCGGCGCACTGGCAGAAAACCATGACCGAAGCCTGGGACCACCTGCAGCATCGACTGGAACACCACCACAAACCCTGCTTGACCCCCCCTACGGCGCCACCGAACCAGCCGAGTTTTTCGCGGTGCTGACCGAGGCCTTCTATCAACAACCGCAGCACTTGAAACGTGAACAACCTGACGTCTACGCTGCCCTGTGCCGTTTTTACCGGATCGACCCGGAGCACATGCGTGCCTGCCAGCCTTGATGATCAGCCGCCTAGGCCGTTTCCCTTGACGCCGAGACGATCCAGGTACAGATGCAGCTCTTCCTCGCTGATATTCACGTATTCCAGTACCCGGCCATAGAGCATCACGGTAGGTACATTACGCCCGCCTAACTCCTTCTGGGTCTCGCTCAGGACGTAAAGTATCGTCCGTTCCGTTTTTGTGAGACCATCCCGCGCATCGGGGGGGATTACCTCGTCTGTTCCGCGTAAACTGCTCATATTTCTGAATCCGGTAAGCTGCCCATGGAAATCAAAGTCAATTATCTCGACAACCTGACTTGAGGCCAAGTTTGACGATTTTACCGTCGTCTCAGACCAGCCCGTCCGCTACAAAGGCGATGGCTCGGCGCCCGGCCCGTTTGACTACTTCCTGGCCTCATCTGCCATGTGCGCGGCTTACTTCGTAAAGGTTTACTGCAACGCCCGGGATATTCCCACAGATAACATCCGCCTGTCGCAGAACAACATTGTAGATCCGGAAAACCGCTACAAGCAGATTTTCAAGATTCAGGTGGAACTGCCGGAAGACATTTCGGACAAGGACCGCCAGGGCATCATCCGCTCCATCGACCGTTGCACCGTGAAAAAAAGTGGTGCAAACCGGCCCGGATTTCCAGATTGAAGTGGTGGAAAACCTGGACGAAGACGCCCAGGCCCTGCTCACCGCAGCCCCCCCGGGCGGCGACGGCAACACCTATATTGAGGGCAAGGATCTGCCCCCCCTGGAGCAGACCATTGCAACATGACCGGCATCCTCTCGGATCTCGGCATGAAGATCGAGATTGCTCCTGGCGCAACATCGTGCCCCCCCACGTGTGGTCTCTGCACGTGCGCGACACCGCGGCCCACATGTGCTTCACCAACGGCAAGGGTGCCACCAAGGAAGCCGCCCTGTGTTCGGCCCTGGGTGAGTTTATCGAGCGGCTGAACTGCAACTTCTTCTACAACGACCAGTACTTCGGCCAGGACATCGCGAACAGCGAGTTCGTGCACTACCCGAACGAGAAATGGTTCCAGCCCGGCCCGGAAGGCGAGCTGCCGGACGGCATTCTGGATGACTACTGCCAGGAGATTTTCAATCCGGACGGCGAACTACTGGGCACGCACCTGTTCGACACCAACTCGGGCACGCCCGAGCGTGGTATCTGCAGCATTCCGTATGTGCGTCAGTCAGACGGAGAGACAGTTTACTTCCCCCCCTCCAACCTGATCGAGAACCTGTACCTGAGCAACGGCATGAGCGCCGGTAATACCCTGCAGGAAGCGCAGGTACAGTGCCTGTCAGAAATCTTCGAACGGGCAGTCAAGAAAGAGATCATTGAGAACGAAATCGCCCTGCCGGATGTTCCCGAGAGCGTGTTGGCCAAGTACCCGGAGATTGTCGAAGGTATCAAGGCCCTGGAAGAACAGGGCTTTCCGGTACTGGTGAAAGATGCCTCCCTGGGCGGTCAGTTTCCGGTGATGTGCGTCACCCTGATGAACCCCCCCAAAACAGGCGGTGTGTTTGCTTCCTTCGGTGCACACCCCCCCAGCTTCCACGTTGCCCTGGAACGCAGTCTGACCGAGCTGCTGCAGGGTCGCAGCTTTGAAGGTCTGAACGACCTGCCGGCGCCCACCTTCAACTCCATGGCGGTGACCGAGCCCAATAACTACGTTGAACACTTTATCGATTCCAGCGGCGTGGTGTCCTGGCGCTTCTTCAGCGCCAAATCCGACTACGATTTTGTGGAATGGGATTTCTCCGGCAGCAACGAAGAAGAAGCCGACACCCTGTTCGGCATCCTCGCGGACATGGGCAAGGAATGCTACATGGCAGTGTTCGAAGACCTCGGCGCGCCGGTCTGCCGAATCCTGGTGCCGGGCTATTCCGAGGTGTATCCGGTGGAAGACCTGGTGTGGGACAACACCAACATGGCCCTGGAATTCCGCGAAGACATCCTCAACCTGCACCGTTTGAGTGAAGACGAACTGGCCAATCTGGTACAGCGCCTGGAAGAGGCCGAGCTGGATGTGTACATGACCATCGTCACCCTCACCGGCATCGAATTCGATGAAAACACCGTGTGGGGGGGCCAGCTCACCATTCTGGAACTGAAACTGCTGATCTACCTGGCATTGGGCGAGCTTGAAGAGGCCCAGGAGCTGGTGGAGATGTTCCTGCAATTCAATGACAACACCGTTGAGCGCGGCCTGTTCTATCAGGCCATGAACGCGGCTCTGGAAGCCACGTTGAACGAAGAACTGGAACTGGACGACTACCTGTACAACTTCCGCCGGATGTTTGGTGACGAGGTAATGGATGCCGTAGTGGGCTCGATTAACGGTACGGTCCGCTTCTTTGGCCTGGAAGAAACCGGCATGGACCTGCGCGGTCTGGACCGGCACCTGAAGATGATCGAGAGCTACAAGAAGCTGCACGCGGCCAGGGCCCGCAAAGCCGGGCTCTGACCGCTGCTGGGCAGGTGCGGTGCCCTCAAGGCGCCGTTATGCCGCCACTATCGTTTCAAAACCGCCATAAATCAGGCGTTTGCCATCAAAGGGCATAGGATTCACATCGGGTTGCAGGCGTGGATCATCCATGATTTTCGGCATGGCGTGGTCCCTGATCGCCCGCGAAGGCCACTCTATCCACGAAAACACCACGGTTTCCTCCGGCTGGCACTTCACCGCCACCGGAAATGAGGTCGTTTCGCCCTCCGGCACGTCATCCCCCCCCAACACTCGACCATTTTCAGTGCGCCATATTCCTTGAACACCGCGGCGGCATCACTGGCGTGTTTGATGTATTTTTCCTTGTTAGCGGTTGGCACGGCAGCCACAAAACCATCGATATAGCTCATGATCTGTCTCCCTATTCAATCCTTCGGTGGTAGTTCCCGCACCGGCCGCACTTCAATGCTGCCAAAGCGAGCTGGTGGAATCCGGCTGGCCAGGTGCAGGGCTTCATTCAGGTCTCTGGCTTCCAGCAGATAAAAACCCGCCAATTGCTCTTTGGTTTCAGCAAATGGACCGTCGGATATCAATACTTCATCATCCCGAACCTGCACGGTGGTCGCCGTGTCCGTTGGCTGCAGAGGCTGTCCGGCCACATAGTTTCCCTGTTCGGTCAGCCGCTCGACTCCAGCCACACACTCCTGATTCAGATCATGCCATTCCTGATCAGTCATGGCGTTGATAATGCTCTCCTGGTAGTACACCAGAGCCACATATTTCATCTATCTTCCTCCCTGTACTTTCCAGACGCGGTCTCGCCTGGCTCCTTAAATAAGTCGCTCGACAATCGTGGAAATCGACACAGACAAACATCTTTTTACACGGGAAAACTCAATTCCCGAAGCCTGCGTTCCAGAAAGCGCCGTTCCGGGGGGGTTTGTGTCGCCAGTGCTAACGCACGCTGGTAGGCGAGAGCAGAAGCATCCACATCCCCCCCTGCCCTGCGCAGGAGATCGGCCCGGGCGGCGTGAAACAGGTGATAGGACAGAATTTCCTTGTTGCCCACCAGCCCATCCAACAGAGCCAAACCGGCCTCCGGGCCATCACACATGGCTACGGCAACCGCGTGGTTCAAGGCGACAACCGGTGACGGGTGCTGGCGATATAGAGCCGCGTAAAGTCGCGAAATGCGGCACCAATCTGTTTCATTGGAATCGTCAGCGCGGGCATGCACTGCCGCTATGGAAGCCTGCAACGTGTATGGCGAAGCTGGCGTTAGCGTCAGTGCCTGTTCTAGCCACTTCAGCCCCCCCCGGTCAATCTGGCTCCGATTCCACAGAGAACGATCCTGCTCCTCCAGCGTAACCAGATTGCCATTCTCGTCATCCCGGGCACCGCGGCGGGAATCGTGCAGCAGCATGAGCGCCAGCAAGCCAAACACTTCCCCCCCTTCGGGCAACAAACGAGTCAGATTCTCAGTGAGCCGAATGGCTTCATCCGACAGGCTCATGTCGGTGACCGACTCACCATCACTGCGGGAATAACCTTCATTGAATACCAGATAAATCACTCGCAACACACCGGGCAAGCGTTCTGGTAGTTGCCGGCGCTCTGGAACCTCGTAGGGAATCCGGGCCTCTCGAATTTTTTTTCTTGGCACGAACAATTCGCTGAGCCAGAGTCGTCGGCTTCTGCAACAGGGCCCGGGCAACCTGCTCGGTGGTCAAACCGCACATCTCCCTGAGAGTCAGAGCAACACGGGCATCCAGGGACAACGCAGGGTGACAACAGACGAAAAGCAGTCGTAACTGGTCGTCCTCAATGGCCTGCCAATCATCGCAGTCTGCGCCTTCTTCCTGCTCGCCTACCAGGTGAGCGTATCGTCGGGCGGTCTGTCCACGGCGAATGTGATCAATGCCTTTGCGGTGGCCGGTTCGGATAAGCCAAGCCACCGGGTTTTCCGGAATACCTTCGCCTGGCCATTGCCGGACCGCCGCCGCAAAGGCCTCTTGCATGGCTTCCTCAGCCAGCTCAAAACTGCCCAGCAGGCGAATAAGCGTAGCCATTACCTGCCGGGACTGATCCCGGTATATCCGGGCAATCGCCGGGTTATCTGCTGGCACCGTACCCTCCTGTGTGGATCACCTGCTTGCCGATCACCCGGATAGCCTCAGGCCGGCAGGTTGCATGAAACGGGGGGGTTTTACCGGCCACGTCGCCATCCACCGTTACCGTCTTGGCGCGGGTGGTTTCTACGTGGCACCACTTGCCCTTGATCTGGATGACGGTGCTGGTCCGGCGCGGCGTCTTGCGGTTCAGGCGCACCATCAAAAATGCAAGTAACAGCTGCGGCAACGGGCGCGGTTTAACGGCAATGACATCCAGCAAACCATCGTTCGCAGAGGCCTCCGGTATTTCATGGCCGCCACCGAAATAGGCCCCCCCCGTGGCAACGGCAATCGATAGCCAACGACCACCCAGATTAGAACGATCAGTACGTATATGGGCGTGGAATCCCCCCCGCTGGGCGCCCAGTTGTCGGAACAGTGTGGCCATGTAACTGAACTTTCCAAGAAACCTTTTGGTGGGTGAACTGGCCTGGCGTGAAGGCAAAGTGCCCAGGCCAATGTGGGCCACGTTGAGATAGATGCGGTCATCAAACTCCGCCACATCAATCATCTCGGTGCTACCGTCCGCCACCAGACGGGCCACCTCTGCCGGTTCAGACGGAATACCCAGGTTGCGAGCAAAATCATTAGCGGTTCCCGAGGGAAGAACCGCGAGAGTCGCGCCGGTGCGCAGGCAAAGACCGGCCACACCGTTCACAGTGCCATCCCCCCCACCCGCGGCCAACAGTACGTCGTTGCCAGTCACCAGGCGCAGCCACTGTTCAGCCTCATCCAGCCTGCACTCGGTTACGTTCTCGATGCCCTGCTCGCGCAGATAGGGCAACCAGAAATCCGCATCCCGGCAGCCATCACCGGAACCGGGGGGGCTATCCACCAGCCAATACGCCATACCATTCCCTCTGGAGAAAGAAACTGTCCCCCCCTTCATTTGATAGCATGGCTGATCGATTTCTTCATGCAGGAAGCATTACCGTATGGCAACGCGCATTACTCTCCATTACTGCACCGGCTGTAACTGGATGCTGAGATCCGCTGGATGGCGCAGGAACTGCTGACCACCTTCGACGGCATGGTCGACGAGCTCACCTTGAAACCCGGCTCCGGCGGCATCTTTGAAGTCTGGGTAAACGATACCCGAATCTGGTCCCGTAAGGAGCAAGGGGGGGGCTTCCCGGATATCAAGCAACTGAAACAGCTGGTGCGGGATCAGATTGCCCCCCCGGAGCACTCACTGGGGGGGCACTCAGACAAGCCGGTGTAGTACATCTACGAGGGTGGCTACCCGCTCCCATATCTTTTCGCTACCATACGCCACCCTCAAAACGCCCGCCCGCTGCGCCATGCCCGTCTGCAGCTGCTGTTCGCCAGAGGTGATCCAGTTGATTTCTGCAGAGGCTTTCCCTTGTCCATCAATGCCTTATATACCGACTTGTCGGGCTACTACGATCTGATGTGTGCCGATATCGATTACCCGGCCCAGAGTCTCGGGATACAGCGGTTACATCAGCTATTTGGCAATGGCGGCAGGCGTCATCTGGATCTGGCCTGTGGCACCGGGCCGCACATCCGGCATTTCCTGAACCTCGGTTACCAGTGCGAAGGGCTGGATATTAATCAGCCCATGCTGGATGTAGCCCAACAGCGTTGCCCGGAAGCCGTCTTCAGTGTTCGGGATATGTGCGAATTCCGGTTTGATAGTCCATTTGATCTGATTACCTGCTTCCTGTACTCCATTCATTACAGCGATGGTATCGAGAAGCTTCAGGGCTGTATCGAAAGCGCCCACCAGGCGTTATCAGCCAACGGATTGTTCTGTTTCAATGCCGTAGACAAGACCCGAATCAACAACAACCTGTATGTCAGCCACTCCGCCCGGCACGATGGCAGTGAGTTTACCTTTCGGTCTGGCTGGCATTACGTCGCAGTGGTGAACGGCAGTCGCTCCGGCTTAGCATTGATCGCACCACCAATGGCATCAGTGAATCCTGGCAGGATGAGCACCCCCCCATGGTGGCACTGAGCTTCCGGGAGCTGGCCACCCTGTTACAGCCCTGGTTCGACGTGACCATCTTCGAGCACGACTACGAACGCATCGTGCCCTGGGATGGCGAATCCGGAAACGCACTGTTTGTCTGCGTAAAGCGTTGAGCGTTACCGGATTTCGCTGAGAAGAATAGTGGTTAGTGCTTCATGCCGGCGTGGTCGTTCATCGCCGGGGGGGCACCGTCAAGGGGGGGGCGCACCATCAGTTCGATATTCAGGTCTTCCGCGCCATCAAAATCCAGTCTTACCGGAATTCTCTCGCCCTCAACCAGCGGCTCAGGCAGCCTTTCAAGCATCAGGTGATAACTGTGCGGCTTTAACTCCACGGTTTTGCCGGCGGGTATGAGAAGACCACCATCTACGGCTGCATACGCATGACCCCCCCCTCATGCATGGAAGTTTCGTGAATCGAAACGTTGCCGGCTCTAGGGGGGGTTTCTGCGTCCACCAGAGTGATGGCCTGTTCACTGTGGTTGGTGATCGCCATATAGCCCACGCCCATGGGGGGGGTACCCGGCGGTGTTGGCCGGCTCCAGGGGGGGTGATTGATCTGTATCGGATGGCTCTGGTGGTCGTTACCGTGTGCGTGATCGGCGGCAAATGTGGCCGGGGGGGCGACCAGGGCTGCGCCCAATGCCAGAGCAATCATGGGTTGTTTCATTCGGCGTTCCTTGTTTTCTGACAAATGTCACTACTGTAGCGGCCGGCCGCGACCACTTCAAAGCCATCAGGAGCGACGAATGGTCGCAGGGGGGGTATTGTCCGTGTTTGCCGTGTCAGTGAGCACCTGACGAACGTCCGCCATGGGCACCGGCCGGCTGAAATAGTAACCCTGGAAGCGCAGGCAGCCCATTTTGATCAAGGCCTGGGCCTGAGCCTGCTCTTCTACACCCTCAGCGATCAGACTCATGTTGTGGCTGCGGGCGATGGCGACGATGCTGCGCACCATATTGGCGGCTTTTTCATCTTCAACAATACCGTCCACAAAGCTTTTGTCGATTTTAAGCTCATCCAGAGGTAACTGGCGCAGCAGGCTGAGGGAAGAATAGCCGGTTCCGAAATCATCCATGGCCAGGCGTATACCGTGGCTTCTCAGGTTGCAGATGGTTTGCAGCACCTGATCGAAATTGCCCATGAACAGCGTTTCGGTAATCTCCAGAACCAGAGAGGACGGCGAGACATCGTGGGTTTTCAGGGCGTTGAGTACTGTATCCACGAAGCCTGGCTGGCAGAACTGAATCACTGAGATGTTGATGGCCAGATCCAGCGGCTGTTGCACCTTGTCTATCAGTTGCCGGAATTCCCTCAGGCTGGTGTCCAGCACGAAGTTACCCAGAGGAATCATCAGACCGCTTTTCTCGGCCACATCCACGAATTCTGCCGGCGAAACGAATCCCAACTCTTCATCCTGCCAGCGCACCAAAGCCTCCAGACCAATGGTATCGCCTGCATCGTTCACCTGCGGTTGGTACACCATATAGAGAGCATGAGAGGCCAGGCCATAGCGCAGCCTCTGTTCCACGTTCAGCCGCCGTAGATAAGCGGTTTCCATTTCTGCCTTGTAGACGCAGACGGCATTCCGGCTTTGTTTGGCCTCATACAACGCCAGGTGGGCACTACGAATCAGCTTGCTGAGGGAGTCTCCGTCTTCGGGGGGGTACCGGGCCACCCCCCCGACACTCGCGCCCACCTGGAGACGAAGCCGGCCCACTTCAAAGATTTGGGCCAGATCTTCTACCAGCGCCCGGCAAGCATCGGTCAACGAGGGGGGGATGTTGGTATTGGGGGGGGTCACGATGGCGAATTCATCGCTCCCGAGCCTCGCCAGATCGTCGTGTCGTTCCGCCAACCGCTCAAGTCTTCGCCCGAATTCCACCAGGGTGTGATCCCCCCCGTACTCCAGCCCAAAGCGGTCATTGATACCACTGAAGTTATCAATGTTGATCACCACCAGACTGAACGGCCTCGCCTGAGAAAGTCTGCCTTCCAATCGGTCCAGGAGCCCGGCGCGGTTTAACAGGCCGGTGAGATCGTCATGTCGAGCCCGGTACAGTAACTCTTCCCGACGCTCTCCCTCGGCACGATCAATAACCCGGAACAACAGGTAGAGCAACCAGGCGCCCAGTACAAAGCCAATCACGTAGGGTACGAGGGTTCCCATAAAATCGCGGTAAAGAGGGGGGGCAAAACGCGTCTCGGACACTGTCCAGATCTGATACCGAGCGTCGAAGGTGGCGGCTGTCAGATAATCTCGCTGGTCGCGGGACATATGAAAAGAAACCGCCTCCGGACTGGCCATGATATCCGCCATGGTCTTTCCGGTTCCCTCCTCAAAATCACGCCGCTGTGCGCTCAAGCGCTCCTCGTTGACCTGCGAGGCAGAATATCGCTCAGGCGTTGCGCCCTCTCGCGACATAAACTGGACGTATTTGTCTGCCTCCCGAAAAAGGATGACACTGTCCTCGGGACCATCGTGCAGATCCTGCCCAAGAACTGAACCTTCGGCACCAATCTCCAGTCCGGCGGTCATTACTGCAACCACAGAACCATCGTCCGCTCGCAAGGCCTTTCGTATCGGGATTAACCAGGCACCAAGCGCCTCCATATAATAAGTACGCCCTACCACCATCACATCCGACTCAAGGGCTTGCCTGAAACCTTCTGCGGTACTGGGGGGGTTCTCCAGGAGATTGGGCAGGCGGCTGGCATCCATATTGGTGCTGATACGAACCAGCGTGCCGTCCGGGCGGGCCAGGCCAAAACCAACGAGGGCCGGGTTAACCGAAAGGATACTGTCCAATAAAGGCGTTTCCCTCCGCTCTTCCAGCGGTTCGCCACTGTCGAGGAGTTCGCGCCCAACGACATCGAGCACCAGTTCCTGAGTCCGGAACAGACTGTGAACGGATTGGGATATGAGCTCAGCCCTGGACAACTGATGCGCAGTTTCGTCAGACAGGGTCTCCTGCCAGCGCTGCTGGAGAGACACCCCCCCTAAAAGCGCAACGCCGACGATTACGATCAGAAAGTACAGCGTCCAGATATTGCGTTTCAGAGCCGCCAAGTAGTCAGTCCATTTATCCCGGTGAATGGGTTAATTTCGCTAACCATGATTATAGGATGACGCTGCAAATACGCACCCTGTTTTGACACAACCTTACCAAAAAAAGATGATGCCAAAAGGAACTTTGCCGTCGTTATCCAGACAATCTGTTCATCTGGCGTTCATGCCGGATAGGGTTTACTGAGGCTAGAATCAAAACCGAAGCCAACGGCAACCAGGCGGAAAAGGAGCCAGACAATGAACGTAATGTCAGTGCTGAACCAGATCATGAACCAGGCCCAGGGCGGTCAGTCCCGCCAGGGCAGCAGGTGGAATGAACGTAAACCAGATGATGGGCAACCTTGGCAACCAGCTGTCTGGAGGTAAAAGCGGCAGTGGCATTGACGTAAAAAGTCTTCTGGGCGGCGGAGCACTGGGGGGCTCATGCTGGGCTCCAAGCGTGGCCGCAAAATGGGCGGCAAGGCACTGAAGTATGGCGCCCTGGCCGGCGTCGGCGTACTGGCATGGAAGGCCTATCAGAACTACCAGAGCACCAATCAGGGCCAGGCACAGCCCGCCCCCCCGGTGCAACAGGGCCACCCCCCCCTTGAGCAGTTGCAGGGAGCCGACCAGGAGCGTCGTGGGCTGGAAATTCTCCAGGCCATGATTATGGCCGCCCGTGCCGATGGCCATATTGATGCCAATGAAAGACAACTACTGACTCAGGAAATCGAGCGACTGGGCCCGGACGACGAACTCCAGGCATGGATCCAGCAACAATTCGATGCACCACTGGATGCCAGTGCTCTGGCACGCAACGCCGATTCGCCCCCCCAGGCAGCCCGGGAAATCTACGTCGTCAGCGCCGTGATGATTGACGAACAGAACCGATGGAGCGTGCCTGGCTGGAACAGCTGGCCGGTGCCCTGAAGATAGAACCCAATCTGGCCAAAGAACTGGAACAACAAGTGCTGGCTGCCAGTTAATCAATCACAGCAGACGGCACCGGACTCCCCCCCGGTGCCGAATCCAAGTCAGGCCTTCTTAACAAACTCCGACTTGAGCTTCATGGCCCCCCCCACACCATCAATCTTGCAATCAATGTCGTGATCGCCATCCACCAGGCGGATGTTCTTGACCTTAGTTCCCACCTTCACCACCAGGCTGGAACCCTTCACCTTCAGATCCTTGATTACGGTGACGGTATCGCCATCCTGCAGCTCATTGCCATTGGCATCACGAACCACCTTGCCTGCTTCAGCCGCTGCCTGCTCGGCCTCCGTCCATTCATGGCCGCACTCCGGGCACACCAGCTGAACGCCATCTTCGTAGGTGTATTCAGAACTGCACTTGGGGGGGCAAGGGGGGGGCAACTGAGACATTATCATTTCCTGTTAACTGAATGAGCACAGGATTATACCACTATTGCCCCCCCGGCGCCACCCACGTCAGAATGTCCGGGTTCTCCGACAACGGCAACGCCAGAATCACCCCCCCTTCATTCGAAGCCGGAAAAATGCCCGTCAACGCCGTCAAATTCACCTGGTGTGAGACCATCACCACCGGCATGCCGGGCCCAAGGGCATTCACCAAGTTGATGGTTTCACGGGTCTGTTGCGGGCCATCGCCCCCCCGGTTGCGAAAAAAATGAATTCAGAGCCGGCCACTCAGTCACTGGCCCCCCCATATTCATTTCCTGGGCGGTCTCAAGACATCGACACCACTGGCTGGAAAACACCCTCGCCTCATCAATTCCATGTTCTGCCAGAAACGCTTTCCACGCCCGGGCCTGCTCACGCCCCCCCGTGTCGTTCAGGTTCCTCTGGGTACTGCAATCTCCGAGCACAAACCCGACTGGATCACCGGTGCCTGGAGCCAGGGCATGACGCAGCATCAAAACGGCTCTCCCCCCCTCTCTAAGGGCAGCCCAGGCGTCCTTTTCTGAGGCATGGGTTTGAGAAAACCCCCCCAAAGCGCCGATGGCCATCAAACAAAACACAAACGCTTTCATAATGATTCCTCAAAGATTCCGTCAGCGCGCATATCGCGGCGGTATCACCAGTGCCAGATCTGTGTCATTGGGGGGGGTTACTTTCCAAAATTTCGAAGGCCATGGATGGCCTGAGAGAAGCGCACATGGATGTGCTCGTAGCGGTTTTTGGAAAGTAGCCCCCCCCAATGACACAGGCACCCAATGTCTTACCGCCTAATAGCCAATACGCGGAACCAAACTAACAGGCTCACCCCCCCATGAAAGGTTAAACTGACCAACAGCCAAACCAACGAAGGAAAACCGAAATGCCAATCTGGGTCGACGCCGATGCCTGCCCCCCCGTTCCCATCCGGGAAATCCTCTGCCGTGCCGCTACCCGCTGGCAAATCCAGACCACCTTCATCGCCAACCACGCCATCAGCCTGCCACCAAGCCCACACATCAGCCGCCGGCAAGTCCCCCCCCACGGTTTCGACGTTGCAGACAACGAAATCATGGACCAGATGAGCAAAGGCGATCTGGTGATTACCCAGGACATTCCCCCCCTGGCCGCCGAAGCCATCGAAAAAGGCGCCGACGTCTTCAACCCCCCCCATGGGCAGGCCTTCACCAAAGAAAACATCCGCCAGCGCCTTGCCATGCGCAACTTCATGGAAGAAATGCGCAACGCCGGCCAGGTAACCGGCGGGCCGGCCCCCCCATTCAGCCAGGGAGATCGAAAAGAGTTTGCCGACCAACTGGACCGGTGGCTGCAAAGAAACGCCCGCAAGTGAAAATGATTCTGTTTTAAAAAACGAAAGAATCCGCTACCCTTCCCGCCTCTGACAACCAGACAGCAGAAGGAAGCGGAACATGACCACACGCGCCCAGCACACCAGCAGCTTTGCCGCTCTCGGCCGCCTGCTTCGATACGCGCGTGGTTACCGGCGCCAGATCATCGCCGCCACCACCTGCTCCATCATCAACAAGCTCTTCGACATTGCCCCCCCGGAAATACTGATCGGCGTCGCCATCGATGTAGTGGTGAACCAGGAAGAGAGCTTCGTTGCCGGCCTGGGCTTTGAGACTGCGCAGGAGCAGATCACCATCCTGGCGGTGCTCACCTTCTTCATCTGGCTGGTGAGTCGCTGTTTGAGTACCTGTTCCAGATTCTCTGGCGCAACCTGGCCCAGCGACTGCAGTCCGATCTCCGACAAGACGCTTACGAACACGCCCAGCGTCTGGACATGAGCTTCTTTGAGGCCAACAGCTCCGGACAATTGGTAGCCACCATGAACGACGATGTAAACCAGCTGGAGCGTTTCCTGGATGGCGGCGCCAATGCCATGATTCAGGTAGCGGTTACCGTAGTGGCTGTGGGTGCCGTATTCTTTGTGCTGTCGCCACTGATTGCCCTGTTGGCGTTCACACCTATTCCCCCCCTGATCATCTGGGGGGGTGCCTTCTATTTCCAGCGCAAAGCCGGTCCGCTGTACGCAGACGTAAGGGAGAAAGTAGGCGACCTGTCCAGCCGCCTGGCCAACAATCTGGGTGGCATCGCCACGATCAAGAGCTTCACCGCCGAACAGCGGGAAGCCAAACGCCTGAAGGACGCGAGCGAAGCCTATGTTGATGCTAACCGCCGCGCCATTCGTATCAGCTCCGCATTCATTCCGGTCATTCGCATGGCCATTCTGGCCGGCTTCCTGGCCACCTTTACCGTTGGCGGTATGATGGCGCTGGAAGGCAGCCTGAACGTGGGCGCTTACGGGGGGGTGCTGGTGTTCCTCACCCAGCGACTGCTCTGGCCCCCCCTGACCGGGCTGGCGGAAGTGATTGATCTGTTTGAACGGGCCATGGCCAGTACCCGACGGATTCTCGATCTGCTCGCCGAACCGGTAAACGTCCGGGATGAAGCCGGCAAGTCCCTGGAACAACCCGTTCGCGGAAAGGTCTCATTCAACCAGGTGAGCTTCCGTTACGCCGGCAGCGGCGCAGGCATACAGGACATTACCCTGAGCGTTCCAGCAGGCAATACCCTCGCGTTGGTGGGGGGGGCGACCGGCTCCGGCAAGTCCACATTGATCAAGCTGTTATTGCGGTTCTACGACCCCCCCGCCCATGGAGACATCCGGATTGACGGCCAGCCCATTCGAGAGGTCAGTCTGAAGTCCCTGCGCGATGCCATTGGCCTGGTCAGCCAGGATGTCTACCTGTTTGAGGGCAGCATCCGCGACAACCTTGCCTATGGCAAACCCGATGCCAGCGAAGAAGAGATCATGGAGGCCGCTCGGACTGCCGAGGCCTGGTCCTTCATTGAGGGACTACCGCAAGGTCTGGACACCCCCCCCGTCGGTGAGCGGGGGGGCATTCGCCTCTCGGGCGCCAGCGTCAAAGACTGTCCCTGGCCCGGGCGCTGCTGAAGAATCCACCCATTCTGGTTCTGGACGAAGCAACCAGCGCCGTGGATAACGAAACCGAAGCCGCCATTCAGCGCTCACTCAAGCGCATTGGTCATAACCGCACCGTCATTATGATTGCCCACCGGCTTTCCACCATTGTGGATGCGGACACCATTGCCGTGGTCGAGAATGGCCGGATTGTTGAGGAAGGCGATCACGACAGCCTGATACGCAATAACGGAGCCTACGCCGCGCAGTGGCGCGTGCAAACAGGTCAGGCGTGAGAAGGTAATTCTGTTCACCACTTATTATTGATAGGTATTCGCATTTAGATTATCCTGCCAGCCACAGAAACAGGGGGGGAATCTGAATGTCCGCGTTTTTTGATGTCCGCGATCTCGCCGTTCACATTGGTAGCACGGCTATCCTTCATAACATTAACCTGGCCTTTAACGAAGGCCAGGTGACCGCCCTGCTTGGCCACAACGGCTCGGGGGGGAAATCCACTTTGTTAAAGACACTGGCCAGGCAGATTCCAGCCAGTGCCGGTGATGTCAGGCTTGAGGGTAACGCTGCCAAAAGTCTGGGCGCCCGCGCTTTCGCCAGGATTGTCGGCTACCTGCCCCCCCAGCACCCGCCGGGCACCGATGGACTGACGGTCCGGGAACTGACCGAGCTGGGCCGCTACCCCCCCTGGCGAGGCCCGCTTGGCCGCTACAGCGATGCGGATTACGCGCTGATTGATCAGGCTATCGCAGACACCGACCTCAAACCTTTTGAACACCGCTCTGTCGACACCCTCTCTGGTGGCGAGCGCCAACGCGCCTGGATTGCCATGTTGCTGGCACAGCAAACACGCTGCCTGCTGCTGGACGAACCCATCTCCGCCCTGGATGTAAAGCATCAGGTAGAAACGTTGCGCCTTGTGCAGCGCCTTGCCCGCCAGCGCGAATTGACCGTGATTGTGGTACTGCATGATGTCGATCTGGCCTCCCGCTTCTGCGACCGGTTGGTGGCCCTGAAAGCGGGCCAGGTGGTGGCCGATGGCACTCCGGCAGAGATCATGGACAGCCAGATTCTTGAGTCCATCTACAGCGTTCCCATGGGGGGGGTGATGGAGCGGGCGCCGGGACAATGGGTTTCCTATGTCCATTAACACGAAAGCATGATGCTCGGCGCGCTGCTCTTTCTGCTGCCGATCGCAGGAACCGCCCGGACCTGGCAACACGAAGGCGGCACACTAACCCTTGAAGAGCCCCCCCCTGAACGCATTATCGCGCTGAACTGGGCCGCCACCGAGACGCTGCTATTACTGGGTATCACCCCCCCCGTTGGCGTGGCAGACAAAGCCGGCTATCACACCTGGGTTCAGGAGCCGGAACTGCCTGGCAGCGTCGCCAATGTCGGCACCAGGGTCGCGCCCAGCCTGGAGGCAATCGCAGAACTGAAACCCGACCTGATCGTCACCAGCACCGAAATGGCTCCCGCGGCCGAACTGTTGGAGCGGATTGCGCCAACCTACGTCATCAGCGTGTATAAAAAAGACGCCCGTCCATTCGACAGGGCCCGGGAAATGCTGATAACCCTGGGCGAAATCACCGGTCGGATCGACCGGGCCGAATGGGTACTGGCCGATATCGAACAAACCCTGAACCAACAGCGGAAACGACTGGAGCAAGCCGGCATCACCGACAAGCCGGTTGCCCTGGTGAACTTTATGGATGACCGCCATGTCCGCATCTATGCCCCCCCCAACGGTCTGTTCCAGACTGCCCTGGATAACCTTGGGCTTACCAATGCCTGGTCAGATCCAGGCAACTACTGGGGGGGGTTTTCAGCCATAGGCCTTGAATCTGTGGCAGATGCACGAAACAGCCGAATCGTGGTGATAGAGCCACTGGTTCCGGGCCTGGCTGACAGTCTGGCTAACAGTCCCTTCTGGACCTACCTGCCACCGGTACAGAACGACGAGATCTACCGGATTCCCGCTGCCTGGCCTTTTGGTGGGGGGGTTTATCCGGTGAAGCGCCTGGCCATTGCCCTGACCAACGCTCTGATTGAAGGGGGGGGCAGTGACAATGTCCGCCGCTGAATCCGCTCTGCACACCGCCAGTCGCCCGGAGATTCCAGCCAGGCTCCCGATTGCGGTCGCGTTACTCTGGCTTACCGCATTCAGCGCCAGTGCCTTACCCTGGTTCGACCAACTGCACTTTTCACAGCTTCTCGCCGCATTCTGGACCTTTGATGGCAATCAGTACGCCTCCGTTCTGGCCCACTTCAGCTGGGCACCGAGGGTCTCCATCGCGATACTGATTGGCTGCGCACTGGGATTGGCAGGAGCTGTTACCCAACAGGTACTTGGCAACCCATTGGCCTCACCCACTACCCTGGGGGGGGTCGAAGCCGGAGGACAGTTCGGTGTTACCTTTGCCACCCTGTTTGCACCAGGTTTGCTGGCTTTCAGCCTGATCTTGCCGCAGTAGCCGGTGGCTTGCTCGCCATCGGCCTGGTAATAGTGCTCACATGGCGGCTTGGCTTCTCACCTGTGACCGTGATTCTGGCCGGGCTGGTGGTTACCTTTTTTCTCGGCGCCATCAACATGGCCTTCCTGCTTCTGAAAGGTGAGTGGCTCGGTAATCTGTTTATCTGGGGGGGCGCGGGATCTCTGGTACAGAACAACTGGACCCCCCCATTCTTTGATCTGCTTCCCCCCGGGTGCTGGTTATTGCCGCGCTCATGCTGGCCCTGATGCGCCCGCTACAGCTGCTTCAGCTTGGTCAGGCCTCAGCAGATTCGCTGGGAGCAAAGGTGTCGTTACTTCGCGCCGCTGCACTTTTCCTGGTGGTGCTTATGAGCTCCGTGGTGGTGAGCCGGGTTGGTCTTGTCGCATTTGTTGGCCTGGCAGCACCAGTATTGGCAAAACTGCTGGGCGCCAGAACACTGACCGAACGGCTGTTCTGGAGCACACTGGCTGGTGGCGGCCTGCTGTTACTGGCGGATACTCTGGCCCAATGGGCGACTGCCTGGGATGGCGGCTCGCTGGTGCCGACCGGTACCACCACCGCTCTCATTGGCGGTCCGGTTATCCTTCTGGCGCTTCAGGGGGGTTCCGAAACACTCACCATATGCCTGACCAGGGCAACGGACCTGCGGGCTTTCTGCCGCGCCGCAGAAGCCCGCTGTTGGTTGCCGGAACTCTGTGCTCTCTGTTAGCCCTGACGATCATTCTTTCCATGAGTTGGTCTCCGGGTCTTGAAGGTTGGAACTGGACCCCCCCGTTGGCGCAGTGGACAGACGCCTGGGTATGGCGAGGCCCAAGATTGATGGCTGCTATCCTTGCGGGCATGGCTCTGGGCATGGCCGGCACCCTGATTCAGCGGATGACCGGCAACCCCCCCATGGGCAGCCCGGAGCTGCTGGGCATCAGCGGCGGTGCAGCGTTGGTGATGGTGGTTATGGTCCTGACAGGGCTTGAGATTGGCCGGCTTGGCCAACTGGCGGCGGCCACGGCGGGTGCCGCCGGCGCTCTGGGCCTGTTACTGTTGCTGGCCCGCAAGCACCAGTTTGCGGGCAACCAGCTGTTGCTTGGCGGCCTGGCACTGTACGTTTTCATGGATGCCGGCCTGAGACTGGTGATGGCCTCTGGCGGCACCGTTGCAGCACGCCTGCTGAACTGGATGTACGGCTCCACCTGGCTGATCTCGGAATCCGAAGCCTTCGGTCTACTGGCACTGGTGGTAGGCCTTTCGACCTTGCTCTTGCTTGCCCTGCGACCGCTCACACTGCTGCCCCCCCTGGGCGAAACATCCGCCTCTGCCCTGGGACTGCGGGTGCCACGGGCGCGACTTCTTCTACTGGTGCTGGCTGCCGTGCTGACCGCGGCGTCGACTGTAGTGATCGGGCCATTAAGCTTCGTCGGGTTGATCGCCCCCCCGCACCTGGCCCGGGTACTGGGACAACAGACCGTGGGCCGGCAAATGCTGGTCGCAGCCCTGGCAGGGGGGGGCCTACTGCTTTCACTGGCCGACTACCTGGCCCGGTTCTGGTGTATCCCAATCAGCTACCCGCGGGGGGGCTGCTGGCCGCCCTGGTCGGCGGCTTGTACTTCCTGTGGGGGGGGCTAAGCGTCATGGTCGCGGCTGAGACAGCAACGCAATGGCTGACGGATTACCACAATCTGTTGGCCCGCCACGACCTTGACGCTACCACTCTGATGGACAGCGCACTGACACCCGCCAACCGCGAACAACCCGCGTTGTTCTCCCTGGCCCAGCTACTGGCAAATCCAGACCTTCTGCAACAACAGGTCCTCAATGACTATCAGGATGCCGATCATCCGCGACTCCGCAAGGCGCGGCTTTCTGTCCTGCACCAGAGCCTGGCACTTCAGATTATCGGACCATTGGTGATCCGGCTGTTCAGGGATGGCAGCAGTGCTGCACTCGATCCCCCCCGGCGGGTTTTCCTGTGCCCGACAACATCAACACCAGCGGACCCGTCTCGCTGGCAATATGCGGCCAGTGAACAGGAGATCCTGGAGCCTGAGGCGTTCATAAGAATTCTCAGTGAGCAGATGCAAGACTGGTACGGCGTGTTCCGCCACCATTTCGGGGGGGTTAGTCCGGGGGGGGCCTATTGGAGCAGCGTCGGGCTGGCGCTGGGTGCGCCCTATTCGGTGGTGTGGAACCGGGTTAATCCGGCAGAGTTGTGTAAACAGGCCGGCAGCTGGCTGGCGCAGTTCAAATGCGAGGCCAACCGATACATTGACTGGATTCCGGCAGAATTCAGCCAACAGTGGTGTGCCATCCCTCAGCGCAAAGGGTGCTGCCTCAAATATCTTTTGCCCGGAGGCGGCTATTGCGGAACGTGTGGGATCTATCGGAAAGAGCGGATCAGCTAGCTCCGAGCATCGAAACCAGTATCACTCCCAACGCAATCAATCCTATGACGGCACCTGAACCTGCCGCCAGCTTCAATCCATCGAGTATTTCCTGTTCCGGATTCATGCTCACTCTCCTTGAGGCTTGATCAACAAACCGGGGGGCAGCCAGCGCAGCGCCGACTGCCCCCCCACCCTGTGATTAATACACCCAGGAAACGGTCAGGCTGGCATTGGCCGGCTCACCGTAGAAACCTGGGCTGAGGCACCAAATTTCTTCAGGCTCTCGATGTACTTCTCGTCGGTCACGTTGTTTACGTTCAGGGTTGCATTCCAGTGTCGGGCGAAATCATAGCTTGCCATCAGATCCAGCACCGCATAGCTGTCCTGCTCTGTGACGATGGTCTCACCGGCATTCGGGCCGGTAGTCGCAACACCCTGTTCCTGGGTAATCTCAGACTGCCAGCGTACCTTGCCACCAAGCTTCAACCCTTCGACCCCCCCAGGCACCTTCCAGGTAGCGCGCAACTGGGCTAGATGCTCTGGCACGAAGGACTTGGCCCCCCCTTTACCATCCTTGTCCTCAATATCCACATAGGTATAACCGGCGAAGAGCTGAATTCGGTCGGTGAGATCACCCACTATTTCGGCCTCCACACCCTGGCTGGTCAACCCATCCACAGCGGTGTAATAAGAATCATTGGTTCCGGAGAACACTCCTTCTGCCTCGGCTACGTTCTTCTGCTCAGTCTGGAACAAAGCAATAGTGGTGTTCACACGGTCGTTCTGAAACTCACTTTTCAGGCCCAGCTCATAGTTGACCCCCCCGTCAATAGGATCCAGTCGATCACGATTGATGTCCACCTCAGTCTGGGGGGGAGTGAAAATCTCGGTATAGCTGGCGTAGACCGAATGATCGTCATTGATGTCGTAGATCAGACCTGCATAGGGTGTTTTCACGGCATCGTAGCTGCTTTCCTTGGTCGCTCCGTAGCTTTCGCCCTTGTTATCCAGCCAGGTCAGACGGAGCCCTGTAATGGCGGTGAGTTGATCGGTCAGCGACCAACGAGCGGCAGCATAGGTGGACGTTTCGCGGTCGGTCCAGTCAGAGCCGCCAACTCCATTATCAAAAGCAGGCTTGGGGGGGTAGTTCCCATCCCACTCATTGAGCGGTGGCAAGGGATTCCCGATGCCGCGGCCATAGCGAGACTCATCCACCGTCTCTGAACGAGACCAGGATGCCCCCCCCAAAACCAGCTCATGGGTTCGATCAGCCAGTTGGAACGGGCCGGTAGCGTATGCATCCACGACCCACTGCTCTACATCCAGGTCGTACTGACTGGGGGGGTAGGCTTTAAGTCCCTCACCCGTTTGGCGATCCGGAGTACCATACTGATAAAAGAGTTCGGACTCACTTTCATTCTCCAGCCGGAACACCGTGCCCGTGGCTCTCCAGCCACCAGCAAGCTCCTGACGCAATTCAACAAAGCTGTTGTGCTGGGTGTTGTCCCAGTAGGACCAGTCTGAAGCCGTGCTGGTTGAACGCGCAAAATCCGTCGCTGAGCCATCGGAGTAGAACAAAGGCAGCGCACCCCCCCACAACGGACTGTCTGTATCAGACGTCTGAACGGCGTGGCCAAGGGTCAGCAACGTGGTATCGGTCAGGTCTGCTTCCAGCACCCCCCCATAGAACATCTGCTTTTCGTTGTTATACCGGTCAAGGTAGGACCTTTGTCCTCATAACCGGCAACCACACGGCCGCGCACCGCCCCCCCGGATTCAGACACGGCACCGGAAACATCACCGACAATCCGTTTTTTGTCCCAGGAACCACCAGTCACCGCAACCGAGGCATTGGTGTCAGCGGTTGGGCGCTTGCGGATAAAGTTGACTGTGGCGGCCGGGCTGCCGGAACCGGTCATCAAACCGTTGGCGCCCCCCCGAACCACCTCCACGCGATCAAAGAAAGCGGTGTCCAGCTCACCCTGAACGTTGTCATATACCGCCGGCATGCCAACACCGTCGTACTGGAAGTTGTTGATATCGAAACCACGTGAGGTGTAATACGTGCGGTCTGTTTCCACCGACTCTACGGTGACACCGGTGGTGCCTTCCAGAACATCGTTAATGTCGTTCTGGGCGAAATCGTCCATCTGTTCGCGGGTAATGACCGTGACGGCCTGGGGGGGGACCTCCCGGTGTGACAGCTCCATCTTCATGGAGGTTGTGCTGGCTCCGCTAATGTAACTCTCCGTCGCTTCCGAGGCCACCTGGCCACGGCTTGCGGTAACATCCAGGGCTTCCAATGCCTTCGGTTCGCTGCCCTGCGCTGCTGCCAGTCCTGGCAGAGTCGCACACATCATGGCAGTGATCAGGGTTTTTCTTCTAAATCGGGGGGGCTCCGGATTCAGAGACATCTAACGGCTCCTTGGTTGATTAAGACCACGTCATTTTTAAACCCCCCCACTATGTTAATGCGAATGGTTTAGATTTGAAACACCAAATGCAAATGATCCGAAATTATCGCGAAACTCTATATCTCCAGAGGCTCGCATCGGCCGCAATACCACGACCTGCTATGGTTATTGCAGGTGCTGAAGATCTCTAAGAACAACAGAGAGGCGGAGACGGATATGTTCAAGCGCAAATTCTGGAAGTGGCCTCTGGCCAGCCTACTGGTCTCGGCAGCCCTGGCCACACAGGCAAACCAGACCTTTCAATCTGATAAGGCAGACTTTCATCTGGAAACCGTAGCCGCGGGGGGGCTGGAACACCCCCCCTGGGCCATCGCTTTCCTGCCCGACGGATCTGCACTGATTACCGAAAGGGAAGGCCGTTTGCGAATTCTGGAAGATGGGCAACTTCGCAGTGAACCAGTCAAAGGCCTGCCGGAGCTAGTCGTTTCGGGCCAGGGTGGTCTGCTGGATGTACTGCTGCATCCGGATTTCGAGGCTAACCGGCTGTTATTCCTTAGCTACGCGCATCGTAATCGCGAGGGCATGACCACACGGGTTGCCCGGGCAACTCTGGCTGACAACTCTTTGCAAGATGTCGAGGTGATCTTCGAGGCTCTTCCCCCCCGCTCAAACACCAGCCGGCACTTCGCAGGCCGGATGCAGTTTGATCGCGACGGCAATCTATACATCTCAGTCGGTGACCGGGGGGGTGAAATGGATCGTGCTCAGGATACCGCAGACGATGCCGGTGGCGTTCACAGAATCACCATCAGCGGTGAGCCGGCAGAGGACAACCCCCCCTTTGCCGATCAAAGCGGCTTCAACGCGTCTTTCTTCACCTATGGCAACCGCAACATTCAGGGTATGACCCGGCACCCACAAACCGGTGAGATCTGGAGCCATGAACATGGCCCCCCCCGGGGGGGCGGCGATGAGGTCAACGTCCTTCGCGCGGGTAATAACTATGGCTGGCCCAAGGTCACCTACGGCATTGACTACTCGGGCCTGCCGATCTCCAGCCGTACCACGATGGAAGGCATCACAGAACCATTGCATTACTGGGACCATCCATTGCGCCCTCTGGCATGGTGTTCTATACCGGAGATCTTTTCCCGCAATGGCAGGGCGATCTGTTTGTCGGCGCCCTGAAGCTTCAGAAACTGGTGCGCTTGTCCCTGGACGGAGAAAAAGTCATCGAGGAGGAAGATCTGCTCACCGACGTGGGTGAACGTATCCGCGATGTGCGTATGGGGGGGCCAGACGGCGCACTCTGGCTGCTGACCGACTCCGATAACGGCAAGGTATACCGGATGGTGCCGGCGGATTGAGGCTCAGTGTGGGTCGTTGGTTCTTTCGGTTTTTTTCGAACTGCGGAAGGTTGTCGGTGATCTCGAACCAGTCGGATTTCGACCCCCCCACATAAACGTGCTGGGCCGCCTGTTTTCCCAGCGGCTCATTGATCACGCCAATTCGCAGCCGGAGGATGCCCGGAATAGCGTCGACCCGGCTGTAAAGAGGGCTTCCACAACGGCTACAGAAGGCCCGGTATTTGCCGGGTCGGGATTCAAATTCGGTGATCCGGTCCTCACCGGCCGTAAATCGGAACCGGACCGCCTGAACCGGCGCACTGGCTGAAAAGGCACTGCCATGATTGCGACGGCACTGGCTGCAATGGCACAGCGCTATAGGCCCAATCGGGCCATCGTATTCAAACTGGATATCACCACAAAGGCACTGGCCGGTATACATAACACTCCTGGCTCCGCGAAGCTCACTGTTCGCGCAGATGATACCGGCTGGCAGCCGGATTAGCAGCCCCCCCGGTTCCGCAAACTCGTTACCCGTAGTTTTTTTCCAGATAAGCAAGAATGCGAGCCGATTCAAACAACCCCCCCTCCCCCCCGCTATTGGGATCTTCCAGATAGGGCACCTGCACCCGGCCATGTTGCTGGAAAAACGCGTCCCGCTTGCCGCCAGGAATGGGCCGGTACGGACCGGGTTTGATGCGCTGTCGGGCAGGTCCGACTTCGGTCCAGTGTTCCTTGCCCAGATTATGCAAGGTGTACGGAATCTCGTTTTCGCAGAGTCGTTCCCGAATCAGGCGCGAGAACGGGCTGCCTTCGAAACTCCACAAGTGAAGCCCCCCCTGCTCAGGCGCCGGGCTGGCCGCGCACGCATCCCGCGAAGTTCACTGGCCCCCCCGGAGCCTGCAGCGCCGAGTGCCGGTTGCAGGGACGGCCCTGGTAGTAGCGAGGCACGGAACGATGCGCATACTGGCGGAACAGATACTCGATAATCGCCTCGGATTCATACAACACTTCGCCGGTGTTCTGGTCATGCAGCAGGGGGGGAAACTGCTCCTTGCCCCCCCCAGGGCCTCGGCTTCCGGGCGAAATACCCGACCACCCTTCGGGCAAGGTCTGATCTCAACGTCCAGATGCAATGCCGTCAGTACCTCACGAACACGTCGGCAGTATGGACAGGCTTCAATGTCGTAGAGAACCAGCGGCTTCTCAGGTTGCGGAACAGCCTTGATAACCAGGCACCCGCGCCAGGCTGCAAAAGAGGAAGTGGCCACCGATTCCAGCACATTCACCTGATGTCTCAGCGTTTTTAACATGATCGTTCCCTTGTTTTCGTCATTTTCTGCATTGTCCCACAGGATAATCTGTGCCCATTGGCCCGCAGGCCCCCCCTGTGCCGGCGTCATACTAACTCACTGATTCTTCAGGCCACTTACTCGATGTCACAAAAACTCAATATAAACAAAGACTCTACTGCCATTTTTTTTAACGTCATGTATAGCTTTTCTGCATAGTACATACGCAAAGAATGGGCTATTGTACAAAGAGAACACAACAACGGATTCCGGTCATGAATACTCAGGGGGGGTTGCAGGCGGGCAAAAGCCTTGCCACAGGCAGATTTGCGTCAGGAGCAGTGGCGCTGGCCATCGCGTTGGCCAGCGCCCCCCCGCTCGGCCAGGCTTTCGCTCAAGAACAGACCTCTGCGGAAGAGGCCTTTGCCAGCTCCCGTCACTGGGCCAGCCAGATCCGAAGTTACGCCAGCAAATCCCTGAACAGCGATGAAGCTCTGAGTGTTGCCGTTATTCCCCCCCTCAACGGCCCCCCCGGCATTGAGCAGTATGTAAACGCTGACACACTGATGAGCCCGGGCTCCATCATGAAGCTGGTAACCACCTATGCTGCCCTGGAACTCCTGGCCCTACCCACCACTGGAAGACCGATTTCCTCACAGACGGCATGATGGTGGGCGACAGCCTGAAAGGAAATCTCTACGTACGCTTCGGTGGCGACCCCCCCAAACTGACCCTGGAACGGCTCTGGAGCACCCTGCGTGAACTCAAGAGCATGGGCATCAACCGTATTGAAGGCGACCTGGTCCTGGATGGCAGCTATTTCCGGGTCGACGGCGGCTTCCCTGCGTTCGAGGATAACGGCGACAACCCCCCCCACGCGCCCTTTCTGGTGGAACCCTCCGGCTACCTGACCAACCTGAATCTGCTGCATTTTCAGGTGCGCGCCGATGAGCGTGGTACACAGGCCTGGACAACCCCCCCGGATCTGGGCGAAGTCTCCATTGATAATCGGGTAACGGCGTTACCGGAAGGTCCCTGCCCTGCCCGCAGCCGGTTTGACTGGGAGCCGGTATTTCATGAAAACCATCAGGTAACGGTGCGGGTAACCGGGCAGTTACCGCAAGGCTGCCGCACCACCACCTACCTGTCTCTGCTACCGCACGAACGGTACTCGGCCTCAGTGATTCGCTCCGTGCTGTCTGAAATGGGCATTATTATCAGTGGCGGCGACCGCTTTGAGAGCGCACCGAAAGACGCACGGCTGGTCATGCGCACCACCTCCCCCCCAGATCTGGTTTCCATGGTGCGAGACATCAACAAATGGAGCAGCAACGTCATGGCCCGCCAGATGCTGCTGACCATTGGCGCCGAGTTCCGCAAAGAAGATGACAAAGACGATCGGGTAGCCGGTATCCGCACGGTGTACGAATGGCTGGAGAATATGGGTATCAACACCGCTGGCATGGTGATTGACAATGGCGCCGGGCTAACCCGCCATGGTCGCATCACGGCCCGGCAAGGCGCCCAGATACTGCAGCAGGCCTGGGACAGTCCCTACGCTTCTGACCTGATGGCCTCCATGCCGATTATCGCAATGGACGGAACCATGGCGCGCCGGCTTCGCAACACCGGCATGGATGGCGAAGGCCGAATCAAAACCGGTTATCTGGAGAATGTTCGCTCAATCGCGGGGGGGTTCACCCGGGACGATAACAACACCACCTGGGCCATTGTCGGCATGGTGAACAACGATCCGGCCTGGAACGGCCAGGCGGTTCTGGATCGGGTTCTCTACTCTCTGCATTTCCGGCCTCCCGTGGGCATGACCTTATCCCAGTCTGCCGACGAAAATCCGGCTTCTTCGATTCAGTAAGTCAATATAAAAAGGCCGGCTGCAGCAGCCGGCCTGGCATTCATACTTTGTTCAAAGAAAGCGTGTTTCGGCTGTCAGTCGACTGTAAAAATTACCTCGTCGATCACATGAATCACGCCGTTAGACGCCTCAACATCAGCTTCGACGACGGTACTGCCCTCGATAACCAGAGCGTTGTCCTGTATATCAACGTTCAAGTTGTTGCTGGCCAATGTTGTGACAGTTCCGCCGTTAGAAGCGTATGCCGTAAGAGAGCCGACCGTAGTTCCGAGAATATGCTGGCTCAGAATGGCTGGCAGATTCGGATCATTGAGCAAGTCGCCGGCTGTAATACCGAGATCCGTCAGTAACGCCTCAAAAGCGGCATCTGTTGGCGCGAACACCGTCAAGGTTGCATCAACGTCCGCAGCTGCAGTGAGCAACGCTGCCGCACCAGGGGGGGTCTGGAGTGCCGCAAGTAGCGTTGTAAACTCCGCGTTTTCAGCCCCCCCTGCCAGCGCGGTTACGATTTCTGCAATCGTTGAGTCTGTATCACTGAGATCGCTCGGCGGCGGAAGCAGCACTTTGTCGATAATGTGAATAACACCATTGGTGGCGTCTACATCTGGCCCCCCCGTTACTCGAGACGTGTTGACGTATAGCACGTCTTCTCCGCTTTCCTGTGAAATAGACAGCGCGACGTTTTCACCATTCACGGTTGGAACGAGGTTTTGTGGGACCGGGCTTTGCGCGACGCTGATCGCAGCGGCAGCCTTCACTTCACCCACAGACGTTGCAAGGACATGGTAGGTAAGAACCGTGTTTAATAACTCCGTGTTGGCTAACAACTGTTCCGCCGTAAGTCCCAGGTCGCCCAGCAGGGCTTCAAAGGCGGCGTCGGTTGGTGCGAACACCGTTAACTGATCATCTCCGCCGAGCAGTTCCGCGATGGATGGATCGGCTTCAAGAACGGCAGCTTCCAGAATGGTCGTGTTTTCATTCTCAACAGCGATTTCCAGAATGCTTTGGGTTGCAGCATCGGTGCTGCCGTTATCGTCGTTATCATCGTCATCAAGCCAACAACCGGATAGCATGACACTGCCCGCTAAAACCATCGGTAAAGCGTATTTTGCTTTCATTTTTCGTGCCTCGTCTGGAGGGTTGATTACCAGGTTAAAGTGGTTCGAACCTGCACTGATTCAGTCCTTGACCAGTGTCGAAAGCAAATTACGGTGAGGCGAGAGAAACGGATTTACAGATTTTCACATTTAGGCGAACAATTGTAAGGTGAATAGCAGCAATACACTGGCCTTATCAGTCTGGCCGGCGTTCTTTGGAAAACAATCGGGCCATGGTCCAGTCCGCCATTTTGCCTGCCATTGGTGCGATAAAGCTGACCAGCGGGAAGGCCACCGTCCAGGCGACCACAAATGCTGCGCCCCCCCAGCGATGGAAATAGCCCTCGGTCAGGCCGGTATTGATCAGGGTGATAATCCCAGACATCAATAGCGACATGATGCCGGACATGTAAAAGGCAAAAACAAACTGGCGCACACGCGTTTGCTTGTAACTGGACATGTTTTCCTTCCCGGTTTTAACGTATGGAACACTGCCGAATCCAATCAGGCGACCGCAGCGTAGGAGAAAAGACACTGCCGCCGATGCTGGATCGCAACATCTTAGTGAGCATGCAACATTTTTCCATACGGCTTTTTACCAAGGAGCACAGGTAATGGATGACCCAACGCCCGGAACACGCCGTGCCCGCTGGATCGTCGGCTGATGTTACTGACGTTTTTGGCGGGCTGCAGTCAGACGCGCCTGGCCTACCGCTACGCCGACTGGGGGGGCGTCGTCTGGTGGGTAGAGGATTACATCAGCCTGACCGGTGAACAAGAAGCTCAGTTGAGTCAGGATCTGGAAGCGCTCAGACAATGGCATTGCTCAGCAGAGTTGCCCCCCCGTTACCAGCAATGGTTGGCAGTCCTCAAATCAGATCTGGCGGAAGGGACGCCGAGCGAGGCCACGGTTCTGTTCCACCAGGAACAACTCATGGACTTCTTACCCGGATTGTTGGAACGGGCCACTCCGGTAGCCGTTAATCTGCTGTCTTCTCTATCGGATGAGCAGGTAGCGCAACTAGCCGACAACATGGCGGAGAAGCAGCAGGAGCTGGAGCAGGAAATGCTGGAGGGAACACCCGCTCAAACGGCACAGGCGCGCTCTGAACGGACTATTGAGCGTATTGAACGATGGCTTGGCGACCTGAATCAGCAACAGCGGGCCATCGTCGAAAACTGGTCAGCGAACCGTGGCCGGCAAACGGAAATCTGGTTAACAGGGCGGAGAAACTGGCAATTGGCATTGCTCGACACGCTGGAGAGACGACGCCAGTCCGGCTTTGCTGAACAGGTGAACGAGTTGCTGGTTCACTCAGAGCGCGCCAGAGGAGCGGAATACCAGGCCATGCTGGCCGAAAGCCGGGTGGCGATGGCCGGCTTGATGCACGATCTTCTGCAGGCTGGAGATAGCCGGCATCAAGATCAGCTGCTGGCCAGGGCCAGTGAGCTGAAAGGAGATTTTGCAGCGCTGACCTGCAGCTAAACACGGATCGCGATACCAAAAAAAAGGGCCGGATGAATCCGTATCATCCGGCCCTTTTTGCGTCTCGATCTGTGTCAGACCGTCAGGTAACCACCATCCGCATTAATGCAGGCTCCTGTGGTATAGCTGGAAGCGTCAGACACCAGGTACAGCACAGTACCCGCCATTTCATCGGGATCCGCCACACGCTTCATCGGGATGTGGGCCATGGCCTGCTTCTTGATGGCCTCATTGGTGGTCAGGGCGCTGGCAAATTTGGTATCGGTCAGGCCCGGCAACAAGGCATTTACCCGCACATTCTGCTGGCCCAGCTCCATGGCGAAAGATTTGGTCATGGAAATCACTGCTGCCTTGGTCACCGAATAGATGCCCTGGAAGTGGCCGGGGGGGTTTACGCCGTTAACCGAGGCCACGTTCACAATGGAACCACCACCGTTCTTTTTCATCAGCTGAGCGCCACGGGCGCACATGAAGAAGTAACCACGGATGTTCACATCTACGGTTTTGTGGAAAGCACCCAGGTCGGTGTCTTCCACCGGACCGAAGTATGGGTTGGCGGCTGCGTTGTTCACCAGGATATCCAGTTTGCCGTGCGCTTTGGCGATGTGCTCCCACACCGCTTCAATCTGGTCCATCTCGCCAATGTGGCAGGCGAAGGCTTCGGCGCTGCCGCCGTCTTCACGGATGCTACTGGCCACGGCCTCACAACCGTCAATCTTGCGGCTACTGACAATCACGTGAGCACCGTAATGAGCCAGCGTACGGGCGATACTCTCGCCGATACCGCGGCTGGCGCCGGTTACCAGGGCGACTTTGCCAGTCAGGTCGAACAGGTTTTTGTTGCTCATGGAATTCCCTCAGCTTATCGGAATGTCACCAGGGCGGGGGGGTCTTCCGCTTCCAGGTGGCTATAGTTGTTGAATACGGCCAGGCTGCGCCGGGGGGGGCCGGAATACAGAATGCGGGACACGCTGGTGTTGGCAATCACATTGTTCATCTCCAGCGCCTTGCGGTCTGACAGTTCAAGCAGGCGCTGGGCAATGACCGCAATGGGGGGGCCGCCAGAGGTGGACACAATCACATCGGCACCATCGGCCAGTTCAATCAGCTGATCCAGTGCATGGCCAACCCGCTGCCGGAATCCGTTCCAGGTTTCGCTGTATTCCTGGTCGAACTCGCCACTCACCCAGCGGGTCACTGCCTTCTCGAAAGCCTGCTGGAAGGCTCTAGCAGGTTTGGGAAAGCTGGCGAGGTCCCGCGCCATCACCTGTTTATCCGCCCATTCCGGACGCAGGCGCTCCACCACTTCCAGATGATCAAACTCGTTCAGGCCTTCCAGCACCTGCATATCCGGCAGGCTGACACCGTAACCGGTAGTGATCGCCTCCACAGTTTCCCGATGGCGCTGCAGGTTACCGCCAAAAACAGCACCCGGCTCCACCTTGCCCGCCAGCCAGCGGCCCAGAATCCTGCCCTGCTCCCAGCCTCGCGGCGAGAGCTGGTCGTAGTTTTCCTTGCCGAAACTGGCCTGACCGTGGCGCACCAGATAAATCGTGGCCATTACAGGGTGCTCTCGCTAATCAGGCGCTGGCACCGTTTCTCCAGATAGTTGGCGGCGTGGCCAAAGGCGGCGAAGCGTTTGTCTTTGGTCTGGCGTGATAAAAGCGGTAGTAGATTTGCTGGATGATCACCGCCAGGCGGAACAGCCCGTAAATTTCATAAAAGTCGAACTTTTCCGCCCGGAAGCCGGATTTCTCCATGTAGTAGTCCACCACTTCTTTACGAGTCAGCATGCCCGGCCGGTGCGTGGGCTGGCGCCGCAGCATCTGGAACGGGCCTTCATCGTCGGCTTCGATCCAATAGGCCAGACTGTTGCCCAGGTCCATCAGCGGATCACCAATAGTGGCCATTTCCCAGTCCAGCACGCCAATCACTTCAAACGGGTTGTCCGGGTTCAGCACCACATTGTCGAAACGGTAGTCGTTGTGAATAACCACCTGAGCGATATCATCCGGCATCTTATCGTTCAGCCAGGCCATGACCTCTTCGAAGTCACCGACATCGTCGGTACGGGCCTTGCGGAAGCGGTCGCTCCAGCCGCCAATCTGCCGCTGCACGTAACCCGCACCCTTGCCCAGCTTGTCCAGGCCTGCGGCCTTGGCGTCCACCGTATGCAGATCCACCAGCTTGTCGATCACGTTCAGGCACAGTTTGCGAGTGTCTTCGGCGCTCAATTCCAAATCCTTCGGGAAATCCTGGCGCAGAATGATGCCCTTCAGGCGCTCCATTACATAGAAATCACACCCCCCCAGTACACTGTGATCGTCGCAAATGGCAACAATGTTGGGCACGTAGGGATAGACTGGCTTCAACGCTCCATCACCCGCGCTTCCCGCAGCATGTCGTGGGCGGACTTGGCGATCTTGCCGAACGGTGGCCGGCGCAGCACGTATGACTGGTCGCCATAATCCACCTGATAGGTCAGGTTGGACGCACCACCGGGGGGGTACTGCTTGATGCTCGGCTGGCCTTCCAGGCCCGGAATGGCCTTCTTCATGAACTGGTCGACGGCGCTGATATCCAGCTCTTCGCCTTCACGGATGTCTACGGCCTGGTCGATCTGTGTCATTCAATCTCTCCTGTGATGTGTTCAGGCGTTCGCCTTGCTACCCATCTTGCTCATCCAGCGCTTGGTTTCCTGGTGCATCAGCCAGTCAAACGCCCAGGGGGGGGCGTGGCGCTTGAGCATCCACATGCGGCGCTCTTTGGCGTGGGGGGGCAGTACCCAGAAGTCTTTGTCTTTCACACTGCGGAAGATATCCTCGGCCACGTCTTCGGCGGTGATGCTGGAGCGCTTCATCAGCTTGTTCACGTTCTGTTGAATACCGGGAATATCCGAACGCATGGTGCTGGCCAGGTTGGTCTGGAAGAACGCCGGGCACACGCAACTGACGTGAATGCCGGAATCACGCAATTCCTGGCTGAGGGTTTCCGACAGGGCTATCACCCCCCCGGCTTTGGAAACATTGTAGCTGTCCATCAATGGCGCCAGCATAAGCCCGGCCATGGAGGCGACATTCACAAACGCGCCGGAGCCTTGTTCCTTGAACAGCGGGGGGGTAAAGGCTTTGCAGCCACGCACGACGCCAAGTACGTTGATGTCGAGAATCCATTCCCAGTCACCGATGGTGGTGTCTTCAATGGAGCCTGCGGAGGCAACGCCGGCGTTGTTCACGACTACGTCCACTCCACCCCCCCATTTCTGGACCAGGTCATCACGGACTTTCTCGAAGTCGCTCAGGCGGCGCACATCGCATTCCACGAAATAACCTTCGCCACCGGCCTGGTTCAGTTCCGCCTCAACGGCGACGCCCTGCTCCGGGTTAATGTCACCGATGCAGACTTTGGCCCCCCCTTCTTTGGCATACCGCAATGCAATCGCCCGGCCCAGGCCACTGGCCCCCCCGCCGGTTATAAATACCCGTTGTGTCATCGTTGTTTCTCTCCGTTATGTTTTGGAGTTCCTGTTCTTGTGATTGGGCGCAAGAGTTGGCACCAGAAGGTACTTTCCAAAAACCGCTACGAGCACATCCATGTGCGCTTCTCTCCGGCCATCCATGG
>JDSH01000047.1_pt1 | contig 49716 bp, 66 predicted proteins | sample 199451 | NCBI WGS metagenome assembly JDSH01 (sample SAMN02584198, study PRJNA231836) | bioreactor metagenome | isolation source: continuous culture bioreactor electron acceptor NO2- transfer2 day 38 after... | place: Germany: Bremen | reverse complement strand
TTTTCACAATCAAGCGTGGCGCAGCCACACCGCCGGATCACGCCTGTTTCGCCATATCCGCCGCGTCATAGGCCTCGATGATCCGGGCCACAAGCGGATGACGCACCACGTCCTTGGCGGTGAAGTAGTTGAAGGCGATCTGGTCGATGCCCTTCAACAGCCCTTCGGCATCGCGCAGCCCGGACTGAACCCCCCCGCGCGGCAGGTCCACCTGAGACCGGTCACCGGTGATCACCATGCGCGAGCCTTCGCCCAGACGTGTCAGGAACATCTTCATCTGCATGGTGGTCGCGTTCTGCGCCTCGTCCAGCACCACGAAAGCATTGGACAGGGTGCGCCCGCGCATGAAGGCAAGCGGCGCAATCTCGATCCGCTTTTCTTCAATCAGCTTCGCCACCTGCTTGCCCGGCAGGAAATCATTCAGCGCGTCGTAAAGCGGCTGCATGTAGGGATCGACCTTGTCCTTCATGTCGCCGGGCAGATAGCCCAGTTTCTCGCCCGCCTCCACGGCGGGGGGGCGGCTGAGGATGATCCGGTCCACATGGCCGCCGATGAACATGTTCACCCCCCCCACGGCCACGGCCAGATAGGTCTTGCCGGTGCCCGCAGGCCCGATACCAAAGGCCAGTTCATTCTTGTAAAGGCTCTGCACATAGGCCTTCTGCGCCTCGGTGCGTGGTTCGATCAGCTTCTTGCGCGTCTTGATCTCGACCCGGCCGCCCTTGAACAGCTCCATCTGGTCGCCGTCCCGTGCGCCGGTATCGGTTTCGGACCCGCCCATGCGAATCTCGCCGTCGATATCGCCAGCCTCGATCGCCCGGCCCGTTTCCAGCCGCTGATAAAGCGCCTGCAACACCGCAGCCGCCTGGCCGCGCGCCTCGCCTTCCCCCCCGATCACGGCCAACTGGTTGCCGCGGCGGATGATCTGGACCGAGAGCTGATGTTCGATCTGGGCAAGGTTGCGGTCAAACTCACCGCAAAGGTCGATCAGAAGCCGGTTGTCGGGAAACTCCATCAGGGTTTCATGCACATGTTCGGGTTGCGTTTCCGATTGCGGCGGGGGGGTCAGAGCGTCTATGCCCAAATCTTTCTCCGTTCAAGAGTGTTGTTTCCCCCCCGATGGTGCCAAGCCCGCCGGGGGGGGCGCGCAAGCCCGCAAAGTGAAACTTCACAGGATTGATGCAAGAACGGCCGCCGGAGGTCCCGGCGGCCGCTGTTTCTGGCGATATGTAAGCGGATGCCCACTCAGTTGCCGTTATCCGGGACATAGTCGCGAATGCCGGGGGGGTTGTCCGACTGGTATTCGCCCACCACGGTGCCCGGCGGATGATGATTATCACAGACCGGCAGGCCGGATTTCGGATCGAAGCGACGCCCGGCATAGCCTTCGACACCGTCGTCAATCATCCAGCCTGGCAGCCGTCCGGATCATAAACAATCGCAGCCTGGCCGTCGGCAATGTTGGCGCTGTCGGACCCACGGTCCTGGTTCGTGGCAATGACCGAATCCGGATTGCCGTTATACGCCTGCAGTCCGGGCCCTTCGACACAAGCCGACAGGGTCAGGGCGGACCCGATCAGGGCAAAAGGAAGAATACGCTTCATCATTTGTCATCCCACGTGTAGCACACCACCTCGACGCGGCGGTTCTTCTGCATGTTGGCGGCGCTGTCATTGGGCGCAACCGGGCGACGTTCGCCGAAGCCGATCTCGCGTTCGACCACGGCCCCCCCGACGGAACGGGCCACCTTGGCGACCGACCGGGCGCGGCGCTGCGACAGACGCATGTTGTATTCATCCGAGGCCCGGCTGTCGGTATGGCCATAAATGGCATAGCCGAAAGCGCCGGCGCTGCGGAAGAAGCTTTCAAGCCGCGCCTTGCCCGATGCGGTCAGCCGGTGGCTGTCGGTCGCAAACAGCGTATCCGTGTTCTCCACCAGGCAGACATTCTTGTCCAAACAGACCGGACGCCCGGTTTCCGGGTCCACACGGTCCAGCATGTAGCCTTCCAGCCCACCATCAGCCCACCAATGCATGCAGCCGTCATGGTCCACCCAAAGACCCCCCCAGTTCACACTGCCCGCAGTCGGCGGCGGCGAACTTTGCGCCTGGACCGGAGCGGCCATTCCCAGCGTCAGGGCCGCAACAGCCATTGCGCCGGACATTACTTTGCCAATTCTCTTCACCACTATCCCCCCCCATCTGATCTAATCCCCCCCAAGGGCGATGTGCCTCGGGTCAGCTTTGTCACGATGTGTGGACAACTTTAGCAAGTTTCGTGAGTATTGGAAGAAAGTTTTACCAGATATTGTGGCTAATTAGTTAACGATAACAGGTCGAAGCCGGAACTGTTTCCCGCTCCAAGACCAGTTTTTCCGAAGTCTCATGCGGTTGAAACCAGCGTGATTTTCGCGCCCCCCCTGACGACCACAGACCAGTGGATTCGCACCAGAGGTGGCTCAGCCGACCAGTTCCCCCCCACCCAGCGAATTCGGTCCGCTTTCGGTAATACGCACCCGGCGCAGATCGCCCTTCCGCACATCGGAGGCCTGCACATAGACCGCGTGCAGATGGTCCGACTTGCCGACCATCTGTCCCTCCAGACGACCGGGTTTCTCGAACAACACACCGACCTCCTGGCCGACCATGGCATCCTGCACCGCGCGCTGCTGTTCGGTAATCAGCGCCTGCAATTCATAAAGCCGCTGGCTGGCCACGGCATCCTCCACCTGCGCGCGTTCCGCAGCCGGGGGGGTGCCAGGACGGGTCGAGTATTTGAAGGAAAACGCCTGGCCGTATTTCACCTCGCGGATCAGGTCCATCGTGGCCTGGAAATCCGCATCACTTTCTTCCGGGAAGCCGACGATGAAATCACCCGAGATCAGAATATCAGGCCGCGCGGCCCGAATGCGTTCAATCAGGCGCAGGTAGCTGTCAGCCGTATGCGAGCGGTTCATGCGTTTCAGGATGAAATCCGAGCCCGACTGCACCGGCAGATGCAGGTAAGGCATCAGCTTCTGGCACGTGCCATGCGCCTCGATCAGCGCGTCGTCCATGTCATTGGGGGGGTGCGAGGTGGTGAAGCGGATGCGCTCCAACCCATCCACGTCGTTCAACGCCCAGATCAGCTGCGCCAGCGACCAGTCGCCATCGGGGGGGCCCTGCCCGTGATAGCCATTCACGTTCTGGCCCAGCAGGGTGATTTCGCGCACGCCCCCCCGTTCGACCAGCTCGTTCGCCTCGCGCAGGATGCGTTCGACCGGGCGGCTGACCTCGGCCCCCCGCGGGTATAGGGCACGACGCAGAAGGCGCAGAACTTGTCGCAGCCCTCCTGCACGGTCAGAAACGCGGTCGGATTGCGCTGCGGCAGCGGGCGTTTGGGCAGGTGTTCAAACTTATCCTCTTCGGGAAAATCCGTATCCAGCGCCTTTTCGCCCTTCTTCACCTGTTCCATCATCGAAGGCAGGCGGTGATAGGTCTGCGGTCCGACCACCAGGTCGACCATCGGCTGGCGGCGCATGATCTCTTCGCCTTCGGCCTGGGCCACGCAGCCCGCAACGCCGATTTTCAGATCCGGCTTCTCGGCCTTCAGCCCCCCCTTGTAGCGGCCCAGTTCGGAATAGACCTTCTCGGCGGCCTTTTCGCGGATGTGGCAGGTATTGAGCAGGATCATGTCCGCGTCATCGGGATTGTCCGTCTGCTCATAGCCATCCGCGCCCAGCGCTTCGGCCATGCGTTCGCTGTCATAGACATTCATCTGGCAGCCATAGGTGCGGATGAAGAGCTTTTTCGGATCGGACATGTGACGGTTCCCCCCCGGCTTGGATCAGGCGGCGGTTCTACGGGAATTCCGGTTTGCGTGCAATATCGCGCCGGTGCGGGGGGGCATTCCGTTCGACACCCCCCCGAACAGCTCCGGCACATGCCTCTGCCCTTGCAAACCCCCCCTTGGATTTCATGGAATTTTAACCACGTATCTGCCACAAGAAGAACTGCGGCAGAGGTGGGAGCACACGCATGTATCATACCGGTCTGAAAGAGTTCCTGCGCGACGGCAAGGCGGCCCTGGCCAAGGGGGGGCCGGTTGCGATGATCTTTGCCGAGGACCTGATCGAGGTCGACACAACCATTCGCCACCACCAACTGGCGGGGGGGTTCGCCCAGGTGCTTCTGTTCGCCCCCCCGGATGAGCTGACCCTGCCCGAGGATATCAGCGATACGATCCACCGCATCCGCTATGACCTGTCGCATGAAACGGCCCTGACCAACGCGGTGAACGCGATCATCGACGCCGCCGAAGGTCTTTGGCTATATTACTGTTTCAACGCCGAATATCTGTTCCATCCGTTCTGCGAGACCCGCAATGTCTGTGAAATGCTGACCTTCCACACCGAGGAACGGCGCGACGCAGTGCTCACTTATGTGGTGGACCTCTATGCCGACGATCTGGACGCTTCCCGAACGCGGTTTCGCTGGAAAACGCCTGGCTGGACAAATCCGGATACTATGCGCTGGGGGGGCGGCCGGACGAGAAAGGCCACCCGAAGGAGCGCCAACTGGACTTCTTCGGCGGGCTGCGCTGGCGGTTCGAGGAACATATTCCCAAACACCGCCGCAAGATCGACCGCATTTCGCTGTTTCGCGCCCGGAAAGGGCTGCGCCTGCGCCCGGACCACACGTTCAATGACGAGGAATACAACACCTATTCCTGCCCCCCCTGGCACCACAATGTCACCACCGCCATCGTCAGCTTCCGCACCGCCAAGGCGCTGAAATCAAACGCCGGATCCACCTTCGACATCCATACGTTCAAATGGCACAACTCGACCGAGTTCGACTGGTCCTCGCAACAGCTTCTGGACCTGGGGGGCTGATGGAACCGGGGGGGCAGTGGTTCTGAGAGCGCCCCCCCAGCCGAAACTTGCCGTCCCAACTAACCGGTTTACATCCCCCCCGCCCCCCCGGCCTCTATCCTGCTTTGGTCCATACGAGCACCCGGAAGGACCGGCCTCGTTCATCCCATCCCAAAATACGAGGTAACCCATGACCGAAGTGAAATCGGGCGACAAGGTGCGCATCCACTATACCGGCAGCCTGGAGGACGGATCGGTTTTCGACAGTTCCGAAGGCCGCGATCCGCTGGAGTTCACCGTGGGGGGGTCCGGCATGGTCATCGTCGGCCTCGACCGCGAGCTGCCCGGCATGGCCGTGGGCGAAAAGAAGAAGGTCTCGATCCCCCCCGCCGCCGACGCCTATGGCGAACACGACCCCCCCGAAGGCCTGCTGGAGATCCCGCGCGGTGAAATCCCCCCCGCCGAAATCCCGCTGGAAATCGGCACCCAGCTGCAGATGCGCAGCCCCCCCGATGGCCGCGCCATGCCGGTGACCGTCGCCAAGGTGACGGACGAGACCGTGACCATGGACGCCAACCACTTCCTGGCCGGAAAGACCCTGATCTTCGACTTCGAAGTCGTTTCGGTCGGCTAAGCCCGACCCCCCCGTCCGGGGGGGTGCCGCGGGGGGGTGGGAGGCCACGCCGCAAGCCCCCCCGAGTGAGACGTGATTTAGGGTGGGAGCGGCGCACCGGACGGGCCGCCCCCCCAACCCGAAAAGCCGGTGAATTTCTGCAAAGATCACACCGGTTGCGCGCGCCAAAGCGTCAAAACCCACCCCCCCATCTACGCGAAATATTATTTCAAAGGCGCGCAATATTGTTGCGTCAAGATCACAAGGGTTTTCGTTGGACTCACCCCCCCGTGATTGAGCGAAGCCCGATGCTATCGCTATCACTGGCCTCCCGATCCAAGCGGAACGGACCCTAGCGGGATGAGGTCGCCCCCCCTCACCCGGTGCGGGCGGCGCTGCCTTCCCGTATGCCAGGGCCGGAAAGCGCGCTCGGGGGGGCCACGATGTAGCTCAACGGGTAGAGCATCAGACTGTTAATCTGACTGTCGCGGGTTCGACTCCCGCCATCACATGGAACGTGGGAAACCACCGGGGGGGTTCGACTCCCCCCCATGGCTTAACGCCACCGGCTTTAGGTGCCGGACCGCCTTCCAAGCGGTTCCTTTTTCGGGTTCCGGGGGGGTTCGTCCAGCAGGGCGGGCCCGCGTCAACCGCCCTTCGGGGGGGTGCGCGACACCGGCCCCCCCGCGCTGCTCTGGCCCCCCCAGGCCGGAGGGGGGGCAGATGATGGTCCCGCCACCGGGCAGCCAGGCAAAGGCGCATGCGCCCGCGCCCCCCGCCGCCCGGTCGCGCCCCCCCTCTCGCCGCGCCTCCCGCCCAAGGTCACGGCGCGGACGGGCTCCGGTTCCCTTTCTGCCCCCCCATCCGGGGGGGCCAACACCTGCCGCCCATCTTGGGCGCAACCCCCCCCTGAAACCAAAAGGAGTTCGCACCTTGCGACGACGATAAGCATTGTAAAACGGAGTGAAGATGATGCGTATGTTCGAAGAAATCCTGGGCCTTACCCGGCTCACTGTCACTGAAACCGAACGTGTCCTGGCCCTGCGCCACGGCCAGTTCGAGGCCATCCTGGGTCCGGGCGAGCACCGGATGCGCAAACGTGGCCTGAGCACCGAACGGCATGATCTGAACGCGCTGCGTTTCACCTCCAACCTGGAGCATGCTTTGTTCCGCACCCGCCCGGACCTGGCCGACGCGCACCTGACCGGGGGGGTCGAGACTGCGCGCGACGAGGTGGCCGTGGTGCTGCGTGACGGGCGTCCGATCCAGGTGCTGTTGCCCGACACCCGCGAGGTGTTCTGGACCGATGCGGGCCCGTGGGAGGTCGAACGCCACCCGGTCGGTGACACCCTGTCGGTCGACACGGGTCTGATGCGTCGTCTCGTACGCGCTGGTCTGACCGGCGAATTCAGCCTTGCGGATGTGGCCGAGGGCCACGTCGCATGCTCAGCGTCGATGGGATCGCCAAGGGGGGGCAGCTTGCCGCCGGGCGTCACGCCTTCTGGCGGGTTGGCCGCCGGGTCGAGGTGCGCCAGGTCGACCTGCGCCATCGCAGCCATGAGGTTGTCGGCCAGGAGGTCCTGACCCGCGACCGTGTGACCCTGCGCCTGAACCTGACCGCGGGTTTCCGCGTGACGGATGCCCAGGTCGCGACCACGGCGGTGAAGGACTTCGAAGAGGCCCTGCACCGCGCCCTGCAGCTTGCCCTGCGCAAGACCGTGGGGGGGGCGCTGACGCTGGATCGGCTCTTGGCCGAGAAGGCGGTGGTCGAGCCCGACCAGCTGACCCGCCTGCGCGCCGAGATGGCCGCAATCGGGATCGAGCTGGGCGATGTGGCGTTGAAAGACGTCATCCTGCCCGGCGAGATGCGCGACATCCTGAACGGGGGGGTGGTCGAGGCCGAGAAACAGGCCGAGGCCAGCGTCATCCGCCGCCGCGAGGAAACCAACGCCACGCGGGCCCTGTTGAACACCGCGAAGCTGATGGCGGACAACCCCCCCGTCATGCTGCGCCTGAAAGAGCTTGAGGCGCTGGAAGGCATCGCGGGCAATGTGGATCGCCTGACGATCCACAACGGCGCGCAGGGGGGGCTCATGTCGGACCTGGTCCGGCTGAGCGACTAAAGCAAGGCCCGTCCGGGAAACCGGGCGGGCCATTTGCGCGGCGGTGGAGCGGTTTGCCCGTCAGCTTTCGTGCAGGATCACCTCGAACCCTTCAAACTGAGGGTGGCCCATGATCGGGCTTTCGCCGCTTTTCTTGCGCCCGCCTTCGTTTGAATGCGAGGCGCGGAATTGTTCCGAGGTGGTCCAGGCTTCGAAATCCTCGCGGCTGTCCCAGACCACGTGGCTGGAATAGAGCCGATAGCCGTCACCTTCCGGGCCCTTCAGCATGCGAAACTCGCGAAAGCCCTTCAGCTCGCCGAGCTTGCTTTCGCGATTTTCCCAGATGGCGACGAATTCGTCTTGCAGGTCCAGGCGCACCTTGAACCGGTTCATGGCGATGAAGCTCATGCGTGTCTCCTGTCGGATGTTCGGGGGGGGTGGCTGGCGGTGCATCCGCGTGGCTTCGCCACGGTCTAGCGCAGGGCAGAGGTCCGGGTCAATCGGTCCAACCCAGCGCCCCCCCGGTCAGGCCGCGTAAAGGCGCAGTACCTCCAGCGAGACCACTTCCAACGCGCGGCCATGGGTGGCCTCCAGCACCACGCGCGGCGCGCAGCCCTCGTCATGGGCCTGCAGGAAACGCGCGGCGCACAGGCACCAGTGTCCCCCCCGGCCATCAGCTTCGAAACCGAACTCGGGCCGGGGGGGCGTGGTCAGGTCGTTGCCGACATATTTCGAGAAGGCCAGAAATTCATCGGTCATGATCGCGCAGACCGTGTGGTTGCCCATGTCGGCGTCACAGGTATTGCAATACCCGTCACGGAAATAACCGGTCACCGGATCGCGGCCGCATTCGATCAGCTCGCCACCCAATACGTTGATCGGCTTGTCCGGCTCGGGTTTCATTCAGGCGCGCCTCCAGCGTTTCGGCGATGCGGCGGAACATGGCGATATTGCCGACTGTCACACCGCTTTCCTTGAACAGCCTATCCGATGAATTCATCGCAATCACCACCCCCCCACTGGCCGATCGACATAGATATATTGGCCGTAGACGCCGATGCCGAAGAACTCGCCGTCACGCGCATCCTTCGGTGCCCACCATTGGTAGCCATATTGCAGCGCACCCGGCGCAGTCGGCGCGCTGGGGGGGGTGGTGGAGGCAGTGACCCAGTCCGCAGGCACGATCTGCTGCCCGTTCCAACGCCCGCCGTCCAGGAACATCTGGCCAAAGCGCGCATAGTCCCGCGTGCGCAAGTTCAGCCCGCCCAGCACGAAGGCCACGCCGTATCCGTCGGTGACGTAGTAAGGCCCAGCCTCCAGCCCCCCCATGGGCGCAATGATCTTTTCCTGCATCAGCTCTGGCACGGATCGGCCGGTTGCGCCCCCCCGGATCACCATGCCGATCACATGGGTGTCGATCGACACGTACTGCCACTGGCGACCCGGCTCGACGAAGGTCTCGGACAGGCCCGCCGCGAAACCGTCCATCGACCCGCCCAGCGCCAGAACGCGACCCATCTTGTTGATATCGCTCCAGAAGTCCAGGTAATCCTCGTCAAAGGTCACACCAGAGGACATGTTCAGCACGTTGCGCAGGGTGGCCCCCCCGTCATAGGCGGACCCCCCCGTCAATTCCGGCACATATTTCGTAACCGGGTCATCCAGGCTGTCGATGGCCCCCCCCTCGGCCATCACGATGCCAAACAGCGCCGATAGCCAGCTTTTGGCCACCGACCAGCTGATGCGCAGGTCTTCGGGACCGGTGCCGTTGTAATAGTCTTCAAAGCGGATCTGGCCGTCCTTCAGCACCACGAGCGCGTTGACGGAACGGTCGGCAAGCCAGCTATCCGCCCCCCCCTCGGGCAGGTCTATCCTGGCACCGATGGGCAGCTCGCTTACCGGCGCGTCACCGCGCGCCATCGGGCGGGTCAGGAACATCGTATCCATGTTCGAGAAGTTGCCGGTGATTTTTTCTTCTGCAAACAGCGAATTGACTGCCAGCAGCCGGGTCAGTTGTTCGCGTTTCCAGATCCCGACTGTAATTGCCGCCAGCAGAAGAAGCAGAAGAAGCCGCCCCCCCAGGACTTTGCCGAATGTACGCATGAAACCTCACAGTTGTCGGGCCAAGTTTCCGGTCAGCCTGCCTGCCAATCAATCCAGCGTCCATGAAAATCCATCCGCCCCCCCAGCACGGTGACCTTGCGTCCTGGCCAGAGCGTCACGGTGATCACCGCGCCCTGCCCCCCCCGCTGGCCGTCCGCTTCCATCGACAAGCGGGCGACGGGGGGGCCGCGTTCACCGGCGGCCTCCATCGCCGCAAGGCAGCGGGCCTGCGTATCGTCCGGGAAATACTGCCAGGCAATGGTGTGGTAGATCAGCTGCAACTGGTCGGGAGTGTTCCCGGCCAGGCGACCCTCCAGCCAAGCCGCCGCATCACCCTGATCCACCCAATCGCCAATCAGCGGCAGGGCAGCGCGGGTGCGGGCCAGCCGTTCGGTCTGATCGGCCCAAAGATAGGACATGAGTCTCAGCGCATCCGGGGGGGCGTGGTGCACGTCCATCGGTTTCAGGTCCACGCCACGCCGGTCGACAATATTTAACCGTCCCGTGGGCGGTGGGCTGCCGCGCCATTCCGGGGGGGTCAGGACCACCGGTGTATCCTCCGGCCCGATCCGACCGGCAGGCGTGTCCAACGCGTATTTGTCCCAGGCCAGGTTGAGCCCGGCTGACGCGCCCAGCTCGCTCATCAAGACCGGCAGGTCAAAGCGCTCGGCCAGCCATGCCCCCCCGCCGGTGATCAAAGCCGCAGCACGGCGGATTTCATTGGTCTGTGGCGGATTATCAAGCCAGAGGTTCAGCGTGTTTTGATGATGGGCCAGCGCATGATCCAACGCGGCCGCCAGCACGGCATCATCAACCACATTCGGCGGATAGACGGCGACCAGTTCGGGGGGGGCCTCCCCCCCGGTCAGCACCAGCGCGTGCAGCCCGCCCAGCAGGCGCAGCGGCAGCTGTCGCCATAGGGGGGGCCGATATCACCCTGCCAGGCAAACATGCGGTCAGTTAGCGGGGGGGTTCCGGGCTGGACGCGCGCGGCCAACAGGCGCAGCACGCGGGCGGTAAAGGGCGAGCCCAACGCCTTGTTGTTCATCGCCTGTTCGGCCAAGGCCGCGCGCAGGGTCACGAGAACTTGTCCATCAGTTTTTGTAGCGGCGAACGGGTGTCCTCCTGCGCAGGTTCCGGGTCAGGCTTCGGTGCCTCCGCCTTCTTGACAGGTTTCTTGCGCGGTGGGGGGGTCATGCGCAGCCCGATCGCGTTGGAGAACTTGGCCCCCCCGTCCCCCCCATCCGCCAGATACGGTACCCCCCCGTCCGAAATGCCGCGCATCAGATCATCCAGCCAATCCTGTTCCGCCTTGGCGAAATCGCGCAGCACGTAGCCCGATACGGCGTCCTTGTGGCCCGGATGGCCAATGCCCAGCCGCACCCGCGCATACTCGGCCCCCCCGATATGCTGGTGGATCGAGCGGAGCCCGTTGTGCCCCCCCGCGTGCCCCCCCCACCCTGTTTCAGCCGCACCTTGCCCGGTGCCAGGTCCAGTTCGTCATGAAACACAGTCACATCGGCGGGGGGGGTCAGCTTGTAAAACCGCATCGCCTCGCCCACCGATTGGCCGGAGAGGTTCATGAAGGTTTCGGGCTTCAACAACAGCACTTTCTCGCGCCCCCCCAGCCGACCTTCGGTCATTGATCCCTGGAACTTACCGCGCCACGGGGGGGCAAAGCCGTGATCCTCGGCAATGCAATCCAGCGCCATGAAGCCGATATTGTGACGGTTTCCCGCGTATTTGGGGGGGCCTGGATTTCCCAGACCGACAAAGAGTTTCATGCGCGCGCTCCATGGACTTTTCGCGCGCGCAGCGTAATGGTTCAGGGGGGGCAGGAGAGGCAAGAGCAGAGGAAAACACCGTGGCGAGTTTCAACATCGACGGGATCAAGCTGCGCGTGCCCGGCAACTGTCTGACCCCCCCGCCGCTGATCCGCGATCTGGAAAGCGGGCACTACGAGTGGAACGAGAAGGCGGCGCTGAAACGCCACCTGGAACGCGGCGACCGGGTGTTGGAACTGGGCGCGGGGGGGGCAGGATATCTGTCGATCCTGTCAGCCCAGCGCATCGGCGGCGAGAATGTCACCAGCGTCGAGGCAAGCCCGGCGATGCTGGAGGTGCTGCGCAAGAACCTCGACAGCAACGGCGCGCGCGAGGCCGATCTGCGCCACGGGGGGGCCGTTGTGGCGGATGGTTATGGCGAGGACGTTGTGAGGTTCCATGTGCGCGCCGCCTTTTGGGCCTCGGCCGTCGCTGATGACTCGGAAGGGGGGGGAACGGTGGTCGACGTACCGGCCCTGCGCCTGACCGACCTGCTGGCTGAAGTGCAGCCAACGGTGGTGATCATGGATGTGGAAGGCGCGGAGGTGGACCTTTGCGACTGCGACTGGCCCGCCTGTGTGCGTCTTCTGATCATGGAAATCCACACCAAGCTCTACGGCCCGGCCCAGGTCAAGGCGATGTTCGATGCGCTCAGCCGCGCAGGGTTTACCTACATGCCCTGGGGGGGCACGCGGGGGGGCGAGGTGGTGACATTGCAGCGGGTGTTGGATAAGGCTGATGCCCCCCCGCCGCCGCGCGCCATATGGAAAACACCTGACATAGGAAACCGCGCTGCCCGGCGCGGGCGGGGGGGTGGGAGGCCACAGGTCTGATCACTTGCGCAGCGCTGTCCAGAATGGGAGCCCGTGCCGGGCAGCGGCGCAACAAAAAACGGGACCCGAAGGCCCCCCGTATTGATCACTCCACTGTCCGTGAAGATTATTCTTCGGCGGCGACCTCTTCGACGGCCTCTTCACCACCTTCAGCCTCTTCTTCATCCGAAGAACGCAGCGAGCTGGGTGCCGAGATGTTGGCGACAACGAAGTCGCGGTCGATGGTCGTCTTTGCGCCTTCCGGCAGCGGGATGTCCGAGATGTGGATCACGTCGCCGACTTCGCGGCCGGTCAGATCGCAGACGATCTTTTCCGGAATGTCGCCAGCGGTCACACGCAGTTCGACTTCCGAACGCACAACGGTCAGAACGCCGCCCTTCTTGATGCCGGGGGGGGCTTCTTCTTCGTTGATGAACTCGACATGAATGAACAGGTTCACCTTGGTGTTGCGGTGCAGACGCATCAGGTCCACGTGGGTCGGCAGGTCCTTGACCACGTCACGCTGCACACCGCGGCAGATCACGCGCACATCTTCCTGACCTTCGACCTTCAGGTTCCACAGGGTCGACAGGAAACGACCGGCTTTCAGCTTCTTGAACAGGTCGTTGTATTTCAGGTTGATGGGCTGGGGGGGGTCAGCTTCGCCACCGTAAACGATGCCGGGAACGAGGCCTTCACGACGCGCCTGGCGAGCGGCGCCCTTGCCTGTCCCCCCCGCACGCACCGTAGCTTCAAGATTCGGAATCTCACGAGCCATTGGTATATATCCTTCAGTTTGGGCGGGGGGGCTCCTCCAAGGCTGTAACCCCCCCGCATGAAGCGCTGCCTATAGCCGGGAATCGGGTGGAGGGGGGGAAGAGCTTTGTTGCTCAGCCTTTTTCCAAGCCTGTTGCAACGCTCCCTGCACCTTTGGCAGGTTCTCCACCCAGAAGTTTTTGAATTCGCTTATCGCCTTTGCGCAAATTGCATCCACCGTTACTTCCGCCTTATCCATCCGGTCGATCTTTCGCTTGTCTAGGAGGGTATTGGACAAAAAGACCTTGATCCCTCCCGACCCGACTTCCGCGCTCTTCGTGCAAGACAACTGCGCCCGTAACGCCGTGAGCGCGTCAAATAGGGTCTCACGTGACGATTGCTCTCCGGGTCCAATGGTCAATTTCGTACGGACGCTCCGGCTTTTAACTTCAAGTTCGATCAGCAACAGGTCATCCGTCTTGACCCAACTGCGACCCCCCCCATCGTCCATGCATGGCTTGCCTGCCACGTGTCGACAGCGAACCGCAAGTGGCGGAGGCTGCTGGCACCGTCCTGAAAGCGGAGCACCTCCCCCCCGGTTTCTAACTCGACAGCCAACCTTTCGGGCCGCTTCCTCAGCACGTCCGCAATCTCCCTTTCCAAATCTGGCCGGTGCTCCATCAACAGCTCCAGCGCCGCACCATGACTACGCCATAGCTTGCGAATACGCGCGTCCACTTCGGGATCAAGCATGATGTACCTCTTCAACATCTGTTCGTATTGCAAAAACAACCCTGTCCCATCCGCATTGGGCGACGCCTTGGCCACCGATGCGAAAACGTTGACCACATCCCTCAACGACAGAGCGCTCCAATACTTCGCTTCACCTTCAATGGGGGGGGCGTCTCCCTCAACCGTAAGAAAAATCAGCGTGCGGGTTGCCTCGCTGAACTCACGCGCCAATAATTCGCGGTAGCGTGTTAACTGCCCCCCCGCGCCCTCACTTGCACGGATTTTCTGCTCAACCGCCACTATTCGCTCCGGTTTCCCAGGGATGCGGATAAACAGGTCGATGTGATTCCACTCGCGCAACACCTCAACTTGGCACAGGGAAGCTGGCAAATCAGTCAGACCATAACACATCTTGTCATTCACAAGGTCTAAGAACGCTCGCAGCATACGACCACTGAATCCATGCGGTTTCGACGGGTCCAGACAATAGGCCAGGAAGTTCGAATGTCTGATTTCCTGATGGATCATGCCAAGCGCTTCGAAGGGGGGGCAGAAGACACCTCTGTCCTTTCCGAGAGCCTTGAAGTCGGGATCCGCCTCAAGGCGATTGATCTGCGCTGAGGCCTCCTGACTTTCGCCTTCCACCGCGTCCTCCCATCTTTGGTCGAACGTAGCTCCCTTAGCGTACAGGTCAACTTTGAAACTTGCTTTGGACAAGTTCCCGTGCCAGCGCTTGGCGCATGAGCCTTTCGACCGCCTTTCGCCTGTCCCGCCGCACCCTGCCCGCCTTCGCCGCCGAAGGCATCTTCTGGGGGGGGCCTTTGCCGCCTTTGCCCCCCCAGTGCTGAAGGCGGGGGGGATCGGCGCGTCGGATGCCGCGTTCGGCTGGGTGCTGTTGGCGTCGGCCACCGGCGCGGTTACGGCAATGTGGCTGGCCCCCCCCGCCTTTGACGCCCGGTTCGGCCGTGCGGCCATGGCGCTTGCGGCCATCCTGCTTGGGTTGAGCTTCCAGGCCCCCCCGATGCATGTCAGCTCTATCCTGCTGTTCGGCGCGCTGATGATCTTTGCCGGCGCGGCCTCGGGCCTGTTGGACGTGGTGATGAACGCCCGGCTGTCGCTGATCGAGGCGCGGTCGGGCCAGTCCCTCATGAACCTCAACCACGCGATGTTTTCCTTTGCCTATGCGGCGTCGGCCTGGTGACCGGGTTGGCGCGAGAGGCTGGCGCGACGCCTGCGCAAGTATTCGGCGGGCTGTTCGTGGTGGTTCTGGCCCTGGCCTGGCGCGCGCTGCAATCGCGCATCGAAGACACCGCGCAGCAGGTCACCCCCCCGGCCCCCCCCGGTCGCCTGCCCGCTGCGGTCTTCTGGGGGGGCGGGGGGGCCATCATCTTTGCCGGGTTCATGTCGGAAAACGCGGTCGAAGGCTGGTCGGCCCTGCATATCGAACGCACCCTGCACGGCGGCGCGGCCGAGGGGGGGGCACTGGGCCCGGCCGTCCTGGGTCTGACCATGGGTTTTGGCCGGTTTGGCGGACAACTGGTGGCCGCGCGTGGGCGGCCTGCGACGGTGGTGGTTCTGGCCGCACTCTTGTCAGCGGCGGGATCTGTCACTGCCGCGATGGCCCCCCCAACGCCCTGGGTGGCCTATCTGGGGGGGTTCGGCGTGTTGGGGGGGCTGGGCGTCTCGGTCATCGCGCCGATGGCCTTCGCCATGGTCGGCGCGCGGGTGGCCGATGAGATGCGCGCCCGCGCCATCTCCCGCGCCGCTGTCGTGGGCTACTTTGCTTCTTCATCGGCCCGCCAGTGGTGGGGGGGTTCATTGCCGAGGCGACCAGCCTGCGCATTTCCTTCTTGTTCATCGCCGCGGTGCTGGCGGCGGTTCCTGTGCTGAGCCTTATGCTGCGACGTTCAGAGCGAGTATAGAGCGCGGGGGGGAGCAGCGGCGACGCGCCCGACCCTGGGGGGGGCGTGTCGCACCAGTGTATTGTGTCAAGGGTTTGCAACGAGTGAACCGCCTGTAGGGGGGGTTGATACGTTGGAAAAGCGCCCTCCCGTGGGGGGGAGGGTCGGGCGCGTCATGCCAAAGGCATGCTTTCAGCATGACGCTGCGCGGCTCCAGGTGAACCACTCTCGAAGCGCCGCGCCCCCCCTCAGTCCTGCCAATCCCCCCCCACGAACCCTTTCGGAATGCGCAGGATTGAACGGTCCACGGTGTTGATATCCGTGTGCCCGCAGAAGGCCATGGAGATTTCCAGCTCCTTCTGGATTACCTCCAGCGTCTTGGTCACACCGGCTTCACCCATCGCACCCAGGCCATAGACGAAGGCGCGCCCGATATAGGTGCCCTTGGCCCCCCCCATCGCGACCGCCTTCAGCACGTCCTGGCCGGAGCGAATGCCACTGTCCAGGTGGACCTCTATCTTGTCGCCGACGGCGTCCATGATCTCGGGCAGGGCGCGGATCGAGCTCAGCGCGCCGTCCAACTGCCGCCCGCCGTGGTTCGACACGATGATCGCATCCGCGCCGACGTTCAGCGCCTCGCGGGCATCCACCGCCTCCATGATCCCCCCCTTGATGATCAGCTTGCCGTCCCACATCTTGCGGAACTGGCGAATGCGGTCCCAATCAAGCGAAGGATCAAACGCCTCGGCGGTCCAGGTGGCCAAGGATGACGGATCCTCGACCCCCCCATGGGCGTGGCCAACGATATTGCCGAAGAAGCGCCGCTTGGTGCCCAGCATGCCCAGCCCCCCCCAGCGCCATTTGGTGGCCAGGTTCAGCATGGTGGGAATGGTCAGTTTCGGCGGGGGGGCGGACAGCCCGTTCTTCAGATCCTTGTGGCGTTGACCCAACATCTGCAGGTCCACCGTGATCACCACCGTATCGCAGCCCGCCGCCTTCGCCCGGTCGAACAGACGCTGCATGAAGTCGTCATCCTTCAGCGTGTAGACTTGGAACCAGAAGGGTTTGGTCGTGTGCTCGGCCACATCCTCGATCGAACAGATCGACATGGTCGACAGGGTAAAGGGCACGCCGAACTTCTCGGCCGCGCGGGCTGCCTTGATCTCGCCATCCGCATCCTGCATGCCGGTCAGCCCCCCCACCGGGGGGGCCAGGGCCACTGGCATGGACACGTCCTGCCCGATCATCTGCGTGGCGGTCGACCGCCCGTCCATGTCCACCGCCACACGCTGGCGGAAGTAGAGTTGATCGAAATCCGAGCTGTTCTCGCGAAAGGTCTGCTCAGACCAGCTGCCGCTTTCGGCATAGTCGTAGAACATCTTCGGCACGCGGCGCTTGTAGATGCGCTTGAGGTCTTCGATCTCGGTGATCACGGGCATGGGCGACTCCCCCCCTCGGAAAATTGGTCAAGTTTTCTTACCAGAGACTTTCCGCGCAGGCAATGAATTGGTTTGCCCCCCCGTGGCAAAGCGCCCCCCCGTTTTCGACCAGCGGACGGGGGGGGTCATCCCGCTGTTGAGGGCCGACCGAATTGTACGGAGCGACGGCGTTAGAGCGTCTTTACCGCTTCATGCCGAGGGCAGGTCACCAGGTGATCATTCACCAGGCCGCAGGCCTGCATCCAGGCATAAACAATTGTCGGACCGCAAAAACGAAACCCCCCCGCCTTTTTCAAATCCTTGGACACGCGCTGCGACAAGGCCGTCTGTGCGGGCACCTCCTCCAGGGTCGAAAAACTGTTCTGGATCGGCTGCCCGTCCACATAGCTCCAGATCATGTCGCGAAAGGCCTCCGCCCCCCCACCCAGTTCCAGATAGGCCCGCGCATTCCCGATGGTGGCCTCGATCTTGCCACGATGACGCACAATACCGGGATCAGCCAGCAGGCGAGCCACATCGGCTTCGCCCCCCCAAGTCGCGATGATCTCTGGCTGAAACCCTTGAAATGCATCGCGAAAGGCCTCCCGCTTGCGCAGGATGGTGATCCAACTGAGCCCGGCCTGAAACCCATCGAGAATCAGCTTTTCCCACAGGGCACGGCCATCGCGTTCGGGCACGCCCCCCCAGTCCGTATCATGATAATCGCAATACAGCGCATCTGCGCCACACCAACCACAGCGTTCCATCTTTTTCCCTGTTTTCAATCCCTTACCCCCCCGAACGACCGGAAACCGTTAAAAATAAGAGCAAATCCCATCTTTTACAGGTTCTTAGCAGATAAGGCGCAATGATGTCCCAAGTTGAATTGGAGTTACGTCGGATGAGCGACCACAGGAAGATGGAGGCAGGTGATCCCGAAGCGGTCTGGAGCAGCCCGCTCGATCACGCGATCAACCAGCGCGACAAGGACACGTTGGAAATGGTGCGCAAGGCGGTTGGTGCCAAGCAGATCGAACTTGCCTATCAGCCGGTTGTTCAGGCCGCCCGGCCCGAACAAGTGGCATTTTATGAAGGGTTGATCCGGGTTCTGGATGACAGTGGGCGCGTGATCCCTGCCAAGGATTTCATCGACGTGGTCGAAAACCAGGAAATCGGCCGTGTGCTGGACACGCTGGCGTTGGAAAAGGGCCTGATGTCCCTGGCGGATGAACCCAGCCTGCGTCTGTCGATCAACATGTCGGCCCGCTCGATCGGTTATCCGCGCTGGAACGAGACGATGAAACACTGGTTGGCCCATGATCCGCTGATTGGGGGGGAACGTCTGATCCTTGAAATCACCGAACGCACCGCCATTGTCATGCCGGACCTGGTGCAGGTCTTCATGGCCGATCTGCAAGCGCGCGGCATCTCCTTTGCACTGGACGACTTCGGCTCGGGATACACCGCGTTCCGATATCTCAAGGATTTCTATTTCGATATCCTCAAGATCGACGGCGAGTTCATTCAGGATATCCACTCCAGCCCTGACAATCAGGTGCTGACCCAGGCGCTGCTGTCGGTGGCCCGGCATTTCGACATGTTCACCGTGGCGGAGAATGTCGAGACACTGGAGGATGCGGAATTCCTGGCCTCAATCGGCGTGGACTGCATGCAGGGCTATTTCTTCGGCGCACCGACCATTCGCCCCCCCTGGTGGAAACAGGAAGATCACCGCCTGCAGGCCTGATCCCGCAGCCGGTGTCTGTTGGGGGGGAATGCCCTCCAAACCGTCACGCAGGCCATCATCCGTCCCTTCCTGTCGAATCCGTCAGCCCGCGCACGCGCGGGTTGATTTTTTCTGCGATGCAGCATATTCCCGATTTGACGGAATGCCGCGGAAGGAGGATTCGGGCTGTTCCTGTTCAGGGGGGGGCACCCGTACTGTGACCGCGACGTCACTGACACGAGGTAGAGGACCACATCATGACCAATGTCGTTATCGTTTCCGCCGCCCGGACTGCCGTTGGCAGTTTCTCGGGCTCGTTCGCCAACACCCCCCCGGCCCATGACCTGGGCACCGCCGTGCTGGAGGCGATCGTCGAGCGCGCCGGCATCGACAAGGCAGACGTTTCCGAAACCATCCTGGGCCAGGTGCTGCAAGCTGGCCAGGGCCAGAACCCGGCCCGCCAAGCCCATATCAACGCGGGCCTGCCGAAAGAAAGCGCCGCCTGGGCAATCAACCAGGTCTGCGGCTCGGGCCTGCGCACCGTCGCGCTGGCCGCGCAGCACATCCAACTGGGGGGGGATGCGGGCATCGTCGCCGCCGGTGGCCAGGAAAACATGTCGCTGAGCCCCCCCCACGTCGCGCACCTGCGTGCCGGTCACAAAATGGGCGACATGAAATTCATCGACACGATGATCAAGGATGGGCTCTGGGATGCCTTCAACGGCTACCACATGGGCCAGACGGCTGAAAACGTCGCGCAGCAGTGGCAAATCACACGCGACATGCAGGACGAATTCGCCGTCGCCTCACAGAACAAGGCCGAAGCCGCCCAGAAAGCTGGCAAGTTCGCCGATGAAATCGTGCCCTTCACCGTGAAAACCCGCAAGGCGACATCATCGTCGATCAGGACGAGTACATCCGCCACGGTGCCACCATGGAAGCGATGCAGAAACTGCGCCCGGCCTTTGTACGCGACGGCGGCACCGTGACCGCCGCGAACGCGAGCGGAATCAACGACGGCGCGGCCGCCGTGCTGCTGATGTCGGCCGACGAAGCCGAAAAGCGCGGGTTGGAGCCGCTGGCCCGCATCGCCTCCTACGCCACGGCCGGTCTGGACCCGTCGATCATGGGCGTCGGCCCGATCCACGCCAGCCGCAAGGCACTGGACAAGGCCGGCTGGGCTGCCGCCGACCTGGACCTGGTCGAAGCCAATGAAGCCTTCGCCGCCCAGGCCTGCGCCGTGAACAAGGACATGGACTGGGATCCCGCCAAGGTGAACGTGAACGGCGGTGCCATCGCCATCGGCCACCCGATCGGGGGGCTTCGGGCTGCCGTATCCTGAACACCTTGCTGTTCGAGATGAAGCGCTCGGACGCCAAGAAGGGCCTTGCCACGCTCTGCATCGGTGGCGGCATGGGCGTTGCCATGTGCCTGGAGCGCCCGTAAGGCTCGGGAAACACAACATGGAAAGGGCGCCACGGCGCCCTTTTTTTGTATCAGTTCGGTAAAAAAAACGCTGCGTTGCGGCAAATTGTTTGCGCAATAATGTTGCGCATTCTGATTTCACTGAGTAATCAAGTTACCAAGGAAGAGATTCGCCAGATTGGAGGAACATATGGCTAAAGTTGCACTCGTTACCGGAGGTTCGCGCGGCATCGGCGCGGCGATTTCCAAGAAACTGAAGGCCGACGGCTACGAGGTTGCCGCCACCTATGCCGGGAACGACGAGGCCGCCGCCAAGTTCACGGAAGAAACCGGCATCAAGACCTACAAGTGGAATGTCGGCGACTATGACAGTTCGGCCGAAGGCATTGCCAAGGTCGAAGCCGATCTGGGCGCGATCGACGTGGTCGTTGCCAATGCAGGCATTACCCGCGACGCGCCCTTCCACAAGATGACCAAGGACCAGTGGCAGCAGGTGATCGACACCAACCTGACCGGCGTGTTTAACACCGTACACCCGATCTGGCCTGGCATGCGCGAGCGCAAGTTTGGCCGCGTCATCGTAATCAGCTCGATCAACGGTCAGAAGGGTCAGTTCGGTCAGGTCAACTATGCCGCCACCAAGGCTGGTGATCTTGGCATCGTCAAGTCGCTGGCCCAGGAAGGTGCGCGCTTCGGCATCACCGCCAACGCCATCTGCCCCCCCGGCTACATCGGCACCGAAATGGTCATGGCGGTCCCGGAAAAGGTGCGCGAGGCGATCATTGGCCAAATCCCGGCCGGTCGCCTGGGTGAACCCGAGGAAATCGCCCGCTGCGTGGCTTTCCTTGCCGCCGATGACAGCGAGTTCATCAACGGCTCGACCATCTCGGCCAATGGGGGGCACAGTTCTTCGTGTAAAAACGGCGACACCGAAAACACAAAAGGGCCGGTCATTGCGACCGGCCCTTTCAGTCTGGGCACCTGTACCTGTGCGCTTTCACGCTTTGCGCCCGAACAGCCAATTCCAGGCGGCGCGCACGGCCATGGCGCGTTCGTAATGCGCCCGTGCGTAGATCGCCGTCATGGCGGGTGTGGTTGCGGCTTCCAGCATTGACCTTCTCCTTCTATCAAGCATTCCTAATCTGTCCCATACATGGACCCTTTCTAAAAAGCTCACAAACGAGACTTCACAGCCATTCAGTTAAATGATACTTGTCCGATATGTCTGATCGCCTCCCCCCCCGCTTACCGCCCTGCGTGCCTTTGATGCCGCTGCCCGCCACATGTCCTTTCAGGAGGCCGCGGCGGAACTGAATGTAACGCCCGCCGCCTTGTCCTTTCAGATAAAATCCCTTGAGCAACACCTGGGCACGCCGGTGTTTCATCGGCTGAACCGCGCGGTGGAACTGACCGAAGCGGGCCGCGTGCTGGCCCCCCCAGGCGTCAAGGATGGCTTCGAAACCCTGACCACTGCCTGGCGGGCCGCTTTGCGCCTGCAGGACAACCGCACCCTGAACGTGACCGCAGGCCCCCCCGCCTTTACGGCAAAATGGCTGGCCCCCCCGCGCCTTTATGATTTTGCGCGCGCGCACCCGGATATCGACCTGCGCTTCTCGGCCAGCCTGCGCATGATGGATTTCACCCGGGACGAGGTTGATGTCGCGATCCGCTTTGGCAGCGGCGACGACAGTGGGCTTTATTCCCTACCTCTGCGCCGCGAATGGATGACCCCCCCGGTGATGACACCGGAGATGGCCCGCCAGTTCCCGACCCCCCCGGAAAGCCTGCGCGACGCCCCCCCGATTCTGTTCGATGAATCGATCGACTTCCTCAAACCCGCCTGCGACTGGCCCACCTGGTTCCGCGCCGTTGGCATGGACTACGCCCCCCCTGACCACGGGCCCCCCCGTTTCTCGCAGGCCGACCACGCGGTGGATGCGGCCATTTCCGGGGGGGCGGGCGTGGTGCTGGGACGGCGCGCCATGGTGGTGCGCGCCTTGCATGAGGGAACCCTGGTCGCCCCCCCCTACAAAATCGCTCTTCTGAGCCAGGCCCGGTTTCGGTTCCTGTGCCAGAAAGGGTCCGAGGACCGACCACAGATCAAGGCCTTTCGCGACTGGGTGCTGAGCGAGCTTGAAACAACCGCCTATGTCTCGGAGGCGTTGACCTACATCCCGGTCGAGGATGTGGCCCCCCCGGCATGACCCGAACACAGGCAACGGCCATCGGCTTTGTCGCCGTGCTTCTGTGGGCGCTGCTGGCACTGTTCACCGTGGGATCGGCCCCCCGGTTCCCCCCCCGTTACAACTGAACGCGATGTGTTTCGCCATCGGTGGGGGGGTGATCGGCTTGATCTGGACCGGCATGACAACCGGATTTGCCGTGCTGCGCGGGGGGGTTTCCTGGCGGATTTATGCCTTCGGAACCGTTGGCTTGTTTGGCTATCACTTTCTGTATTTTTCGGCCTGCGCATGGCACCCGCGGCTGAGGCCGGGCTGATTGCCTATCTCTGGCCGCTGCTGATCGTGCTGTTTTCCGGACTTCTGCCTGGGGGGGAGCAGTTGCGCGGCGGGCATGTCATCGGCGCATTGATCAGTTTTGCCGGTGCCGCGCTGATCGTATTGGGCGGCGCGACAGGGTTCGACACTTCGGCCCTGCCCGGCTTTGCCCTTGCCGCGCTCTGCGCGCTGACCTGGTCGGGCTATTCGGTGCTGTCTCGTCGGTTGGGCGATACGCCCACCGCATCGGTCGCCGTGTTCTGCGTGGCCACGGCATTACTGTCCGGGGGGGCCGCGCATCTGCTACTGGAAGAGACGGCGCTGCCAGACGGCACACTTGGTTGGGCTTCGGTTCTGGGGGGGCTGGGGGGGCTCGGCCCGGTCGGGCTGGCTTTTTATGTCTGGGATGTGGGCGTGAAACGGGGGGGCGATATTCAGGTGTTGGGCGTGGCGTCCTATGCGGCACCGCTGCTATCGACCCTGGCTTTGATTCTGGCGGGTGTGGCCCAAGCCACCTGGCCCCCCCTTTTGGGTGCGGCGATATTGATTACCGGGGGGGGCGCTGCGCTGGCCGCATATGCAAGCGCACGGGCCAGCGCCAAGGTTTGAGCGGGGGGGCACCATCAGCCCCCCCTCGTTGCGCGCATCAGGCCGTGGCTGATGACAAGCGCTCGATCTCTTCCTTGAGCTTGAGTTTCTGCTTTTTCAGCTCGCTGATTTCCTGGTCGCTCGATCCCGGTGCGCGTTGCACCGCTTCGACCTTTTCAGAGAGGAGTTCGTGTTTCTTCCGAAGTTCTTCCAGATGCGAACTCATGCTCATGGGCGTATCTCCTCTGACTGTTTTGCCCAACAAGTGCACCATACTTTCAAAGCTTTGTCACGAGCCTGTTGCAAAGAGATTGAAGCGATTACGTCGCACCCCCCCGGACCGGGCGGTTCCCCCCCATGCGCAAAGAGCTGCCGAAGCCTCCGAAAACCGGACGCCACGCAGCTGCACCTGACTGTATCTTGAACCGTCAGCCCATCACCAGAGCGGGAAGGCCGCCCCCCCCTCGCGCAGGATCGCGCTGACCTCGGGGGGGCGATAGCTTTCCGCATCGCCCACATGTTCAGCCCCCCCGTCATGCAGGATCAGCGGTGTGGCCAGTCGAAACGCCCCCCCGCGCCCGCCCTTGCGGGCCTGTACCAGCACCAGAACAGCCGCACGCCCTTCGCGGGGGGGGCAGAGCGGCTTGACCAGCACCGACCCCCCCAGCCGATCATCCATCGCACCCAGAATTTCCGGCAAACGCTCTGCCTTCTGGATCATGGTCATGAAACCCTTGTGTTTCAGACGCTTGGTCGCCACATCCACCCAATCACGCAGCGGCGTATCCTCGACCAGGGCCGCCTCGCGCAGCGGGTCCGGCGCGATGGTACCCCCCCGGTCCCGCAGGTGATACGGCGGGTTCATGATGACGTGATCGAAGCTTTCCTCTTTCACCGCCTCGGGCAGATTGGTCAGGTCGCTGTGATGCACATCCATCGGGATCGAGTTTTCAAACGCGTTCTTGTCACAAAGATCGGCGTATTCTTCCATCCGTTCGACACCAACCAGCCGCAAATCCGGCACCCGGCGGCCCAGGCACAGGGCCGCAGCCCCCCCCACACCGCAGCCCAGCTCCAACACGCTTTCACCCTTGTGGGCAGCAATGGAGGCCGCAAGAAAAACTGGATCCACCCCCCCGGCGCGGTATCCGTTGCGAGGTTGGAACAGCATTACATCCCCCCCGCCCAGAAACTTGTCCGCGGTCACCGCGTCACGTGCAAAACCCATGCTAACCCTCCAGTTCAACGTCATTGTCCCGCAGAATCGCACGGGCTCGAAACAGGTCCTTATCCCGGACCATAAGTCGACGAGGTAAAATTCCTATTGATCCCTCAAGCGTGCTCATATGGACGTCCATGGCAAAGCAGTCTATACCTTCGCCCTCAAGAAGGGCGGTCGCATAAGGGATCAGAACCGGGTTCGTTGTGCGCAGAAGCTCTTTCATGATCAGATACTTAAGGGCAACCCCCCCCGGGTTTGTCGAGACACAGGGCCCAAACGCGGGCCGGGGGGGTGACGGGAACGTGAAGATGCTGGATGAAGCCGCAACCAAGCCGCATGAGCGCCTGGGGGGGGCGCATCTTGCCGAGGACATGAATGCGGTCAACGACCTGATTCGCGCCCGCATGGCGTCGAAACACGCCCCCCCACGCATCCCCCCCGAGGTGACTGCACACCTGGTCGAGGCAGGCGGCAAGCGCCTGCGCCCGATGCTGACGCTGGCCGCCGCACGCCTGTGTGGCTACGACGGGCCCTATCACGTGCACCTGGCCGCGACGGTCGAGTTCATTCACACCGCCACCCTGCTGCATGACGACGTGGTCGACGAAAGCGCGCAGCGGCGCGGCCGGCCAACCGCCAACCTCTTGTGGGACAACAAGTCCAGCGTGCTGGTCGGCGATTACCTGTTTTCACGCTCGTTCCAGCTGATGACCGAAACCGGGTCCATCGACGTCCTGCGCATCCTGTCCAATGCCTCGGCGACGATTGCCGAGGGCGAGGTTCTGCAGCTGACCGCAGCGCAGGACCTGGCCACGGACGAGGACATCTATCTGCAGGTCGTGCGCGGCAAGACCGCCGCGCTGTTCTCGGCCGCGACCGAGGTTGGCGGGGGGGTTATCGCCGGGGGGGCCGATGCGGTGCATGTGCAGGCGCTTTTTGACTATGGCGATGCACTGGGAATTTCCTTCCAGATCGTTGACGACCTGCTGGATTATTGGGGGGGCGGGGGGGATGCCACCGGCAAGAACATCGGTGACGATTTCCGCGAGCGCAAGCTGACCCTGCCGGTGATCAAGGCGGTGGCCAAGGCGGATACGGAAGAGCGTGCCTTCTGGACCCGCACGATCGAGAAAGGCCGCCAGCAAGACGGCGATCTGGACCACGCGCTGGCACTTCTGAACAAGCATAATGCGCTGGAAGAGACCCGTCAGGAGGCACTGGCCTGGGCCGAAAAGGCCAAGGCAGCAATGGCGCAATTGCCCGAGGCGACATCCGCCAGATGCTGACCGATATTGCCGATTACGTGGTGGCGCGGGTCAACTGACCCGCCCTAGCTGAGCTTGGTTGCCTGAACCCACCAGCCGGATGGGCTTGGGCGATTTGCTCCGCCGCATGGGCCGCAGCCTCACCCGAGCCGAACAGCCCAAAACAAGTCGCGCCCGATCCGGACATGCGGGCGAGCGTGGTCCCCCCCTCGCAACCGCGCAAAGCCTCCAACACGTCCGAAATCACCGGAGCCTGGGCGATGGCCGGCGCTTCAAGGTCATTGCGCTGCGCGCCCAACCACTGGGCCAGCGCGGCAGCATCCTTCCAGCGCGGCAGGCGTTTGGGCATGGGCGCGTTTTTCTTCTGCGACAGCGCCTTGAACACGGCAGGGGGGGTGGGCACATCCACGCCGGGGGGGTTCACCAGAACGGCATGCAGCGGGGGGGGCAACCCGGCCACCGGCTCCACCACCTCGCCAATCCCGGACATGCGCGCCGCCTGACGCAGCAGGCAGACCCGCGCATCAGCCCCCCCCAGCCCCCCCGAGACATCAGGCAGACGCTTTTCCTCAAGAAGGTCGGCGATTGCCATGACGGTCGCCGCCGCGTCCGAGCTGCCGCCGCCGATCCCCCCCGCCGCGGCGGGCAGGTGCTTGGACAGCAGGATACGCACCGGCACACCGAAGACCTCGGCGGCCTTCATCACCAGGTTGGATCCATCCGTGGGCACGCCTTCGGCCCGCGGGCCGGTCACCTCCAGCGACATCTTGTCGGCGGGCATCACGGTCACCCGGTCGCCCACATCGGCAAAGGCCACGAGACTGTCGAGCAGGTGATAGCCATCCGCCCGCTGCCCGGTCACATGCAGGGTCAGGTTTACCTTGGCGGGGGGGGCGAAGGCCTTGAGGATGCTCATTCAGCGGTCACTCGGCGGAATGCAGCGGGTCTGCGCCTTCCTCTTCCAGCACCAAATCAAGCCCGACTTCGAGCTTGCGGCGGATGCGGTCGGGCTTGATCTCCTCAAGGTCGCTGTCCTCGGTGATGAAGGACAGGGCGCGGGACCACTGGAACTCCGCCTCGCGCTTACGCCCGACAGCCCAGTAGGTATCACCCAGGTGATCATTGACCACCGGATCAACCGGCATCAGTTCGACCGCGCGTTCCATCTGCACCACGGCTTCCTCATAGCGTCCGAGTCGGAAATAAACCCAGCCGAGGCTGTCGACGATATAACCCGAGCGCGGTTCGGCTGCGACCGCCTGTTCGATCATCCCCCCCAACGCCTCATCAAGGTTGATGCGCTTTTCGACAAAGGAGTAGCCCAGATAGTTCAACACAGAGGCCTGGCCGGGGGGGTTCAGCTCCAGCGCCTTGCGGAAATCGGCCTCGGCCTCGGGCCATTGCTTCAGCCGTTCATGGCTGATCGCACGCGCAAAGAAGACGCCCCCCCAGCGGTGGTCGGGCGGCTCGGGTCCGTATAGATCAATCGCCGCGTCATAGGCGACGACAGCTTCTTCGAACCGTTCCTCGAACCGCAATGTATCGCCCAGGGTCACATGGACCGGAGCAAGGTCCGGATAGGCCTTGGCCAGGGCGTTCAACTCACCGATGGCCTCCTCGACCCGCTCAAGACGGCGCAGCGCATCGGCACGCCCCCCCAGGGCAGCTTCGGGATAGGCGTAGAAGTCAGGCGAAATGCGGCCATAGGTGGTGACCGCCAGCTCATAGCGTTGCAGGTGTTCCAAAAGCTGAGCCGACAGGATCGTCGCCTCGAAAAGGTCCGGGTCCAGATGTTCAGCCACGCGCGAATAGAGCAGAACGATCTGCGGATCGGCCTCGGCGGCAAGGGTATCGGCCACGGTGAAGAAGACCCGTGCAATGCCGTCGCGCGGATGGCCCAGGGCATCGAACGGCACGGCTTCGCCCTTTTCAAGCCGGGCGCGCAGGGCAACCAGATCGTCATGGATGAAGCCTGGGAACATGCGGTCGATCAGCGCGATCGCGTCTTCCTGTCGATCCACCTGACTGAGGATCTGCGCATAGCCCATCACCCCCCCACGCTGGTTGCGTTGCAGCGCCCCCCCTTCCTCATTGCCGAGGATATCGGCGGCGGTTTCGAAATCACCCCCCCACCAGAGCCAGCGCCATCGCCTTGTGATACATCGCAAAGGCGCGCGAACCGGGATCTTCGGCCAGTTCGTCCAACAGAGCCAGAGATTGGCTCATGCGGCCTGCGCCCATGTGAGACCAGGCCAGGATCATTTGATCCATCAACCCGCCGACACTGACACCACCCTCAAGCGTTTCGATCACCAGCGCCCAGTTTTCCGCCTGCATGGCACCGGACAAAAGCACGAGGCCCGCGATCTGATTGCCGGGATCGAGCTGGATCAAACGTCGCGCCACCGGCACGCCCGTGTCGATGTCGCCCAGCCCGATCTGCGCGACCAGAAGGCCCTGCATGATCTCGGTGTTGGACGGGTCACGAGCCAGGGCGCGGGTGCCGTAATCCACCACGGCGCGAAAGTCGCCATGCATGTCCGCAGACCGTGTGGCCAGATAGGCCCCCCCGGCAGAGCCATCCGCCTGCGCCACCGCGGGGGGGGTCAGGGTCGACAGGACAAGCGCGAGGGCCGTGAGCGGGCGGGAGAAGGTGCGAAAAAGCGGCAAGGGGGGGGCCTCGTTCTGAAAGGGTTCCGGGGGGGAAACCTAAGCGGCCTCAGAGCCGGGCGCAATGAGAGAGCGCGAAAGCTCGCGGGAAATTGCGCGAGGTGGGAACCCTGGAAGCAGTGAGGCGACGCCCACTTGCGCGGTGCAAACGTGACTTCAACTGAAGCCGCTGGTCACCCGACCCAAATGTTAACTTCAGACCTTTTCGGACAGGTCTCCCCCCCACGGCGCTCGAGTTCGCCATAGATTGCTCGCTGCTCGCTCGGCAATGTGATGTACTCATCCGAATCCAATAGTCGGCACAGATAGCCGGTTGGCATTTCTTTCGTCGTTTCAGGGGGGGTGACTGGTCCGGAACACGCAGCGATGAGCAAAACAAGCCCGCTTAGCACCAACCTTTTCATTTCTACCTCCTCTATTCAAATACACGCTTCTATTGGTCGCGTAGAAATCATGTTTTCCGCTTAGCATCAATAGCTTGAGGAGATTGAACTAGGCTGTGCAAAACAAAAGGGGGGGCGCCCATCCGGACGCCCCCCCTTGTCGCGATCCTTGACGGGATCACATATTCGGGTAGTTCGGCCCGTCGCCGCCCTGCGGGACCGTCCAGGTGATGTTCTGGCTGGGATCCTTGATGTCGCAGGTCTTGCAATGCACGCAGTTCTGGAAGTTCACGACAAAGCGCGGTTCGCTGCCTTCTTCTTCGACCACCTCATAGACACCCGCCGGACAATACCGCTGCGCGGGTTCCGCGAACTTGGGCAGGTTGACCGAGATCGGCAGGCTTTCGTCCGCGAGCTTCAAGTGGCAGGGCTGGCTTTCCTCGTGGTTGGTCGCCGCAAAGGACACGTTGGTCAGCCGGTCAAAGCTGATCTTGCCATCCGGTTTCGGATAGTCGATTTCCTTGTGCTTGTCGGCCGGTTCGGTCGATTGCGCATCGTTCTTGCCATGCTTGAGCGTGCCGAACAGCGAGAAGCCCAGCAGCGTCTGGAACCACATGTCGAACCCGCCCAGCACCAGCGAGGGCAGCATGCCCCCCCACTTGGACCACATCGGTTTGACGTTGCGCACCTTCTTCAGGTCCTTGGCAACAGCACCATTGCGCAGCTCTTCTTCATACTCGACCAGTTCGTCGCCCGCGCGGTCCGCCTTGATCGCCTTCGCGGCGGCCTCGGCGGCGGCAATGCCCGACAGCATGGCGTTGTGGTTGCCTTGATGCGCGGCACGTTCACCAGCCCCCCCACGGAACAGCCCAGCAGCGCCCCCCCACCGGGGGGGAAGCTGGCCTTGGGCATCGACTGATAGCCGCCCTCGGAAATGGCCCGCGCGCCGTACGCCACGCGTTTGCCGCCTTCCAAAAGCTTGGCAATCTCGGGGGGGTGATGCTTGAAGCGCTGGAATTCCATGTAGGGGGGGTACAGGTGCGGGTTCTTGTAGTTCAGGTGCACCACGAACCCGACAAAGACCTGATTGTTCTCAAGGTGGTAGATGAAGCTGCCACCGCCCGCATTGCCACCCAATGGCCAGCCATCGTGTGGGTCACGGTGCCTTCCTGGTGCTTCTCGGGGGGGTCGATTTCCCAGATCTCTTTCATGCCGATGCCGAATTTCTGCACGTCACGGCCAGCCTGCAGGTCGTATTTGGCGATGATCTCTTTCGCCAGCGACCCGCGCACGCCTTCCGAGATGAAGATATATTTGCCGTGCAGCTCCATGCCCGGCTCGGTGCCTTCACCGATCGACCCGTCGGGCTCCAGCCCGAAGACGCCGGCGACCACGCCTTTGACCTCGCCATTGTCCCCCCCATAGACCAGTTCCGAACAGGCCATGCCCGGGAAGATCTCGACGCCCAGTTCTTCGGCCTGTTCGGCCATCCAGCGGCAGACATTCGCCATCGAGACGATGTACTTGCCGTGGTTGTTCATCAGGGGGGGCGGCATCGGCCAGTTCGGAATGCGGATGTGGCCCGCCGCACCAAGCATGTAGAAGTTGTCCTTCTTCACCTCGGTCTTGATCGGTGCGCCCTTGTCCTTCCAGTCCGGGATCAGTTGATCCAGGCCGCAGGTGTCCAGCACGGCACCCGAAAGGATATGCGCGCCCACTTCCGAGCCCTTCTCAAGGACCACAACGGACAGGTCCTCGTCCAGCTGTTTCAGACGGATGGCCGCTGACAGGCCAGCGGGGGGGCCCGCGCCCACGATGACCACATCGTATTCCATGCTTTCGCGTTCGATCTCGCTCATGATCTTTCCTTTGATCCTTGGCTCTCGCAACTTCGTTAGCCGCTGCCCCCCCTGAAAGGTCAATCACTGCACGACGTCTGGGACGTGTTCCGCGACGTCCCACGTCGCTTTTTGCGACATGTTTGCGCTGACAGGGCTATTGGGCGCGGTGTTTTCGGCGGCGCGGGCGGAATCGCCCAGCTTAACTCGCAGGCAGGTCCGCCTGGGCGTCGCGGCGGCGCAGCCAGACCCACAGACCGGTCATCAGCAGGATCGAAGCATAGCCGTCCACTGCGTAGTGGTACCCGGTGTAGACCGACAGGAACTGGATAACCGCCACAAAAAGCACCCCCCCAAAAGGCGCGGCCCAGCGGGACCGTTCGATGGCATAGAGGCCGGTGACCATGGCCACGGACACATGCACGCTGGGAAAAGCGAAATACCGGATCCGAAGGCCTGGCCTCTTTCAACATAGACGATCCACAGGCTTTCCTGAATACGCGGGATATTGGTGTAGGCCAGTGGGCTGGCTTTCAGGGCCGCGATCATGTCGGCAAAGCGGTCGACCTCAAGCAGCCGGTCATAGAATATCGGCCCGGCGGAGTTGAATGCCAGCGCCAGAACGTTGCCGATCAGCGCCCAGGACAGGACATAGAGCGCCATGAACCGGCGCACCCGCCGCACGTCCTTGTCAAACGCGGCCAGGAAGACCGGCAGACAAAGCGCCGGGAAGGCCAGATCGACAGGTAGGCGGGCAGGATCGCCTCCATCGGCAGAAGCGCGCCAAGGTCATGGGTCAGCCGCCAGGGATCAACACCGAAATGCAGCGCCTGGTCCAGCCCGGCAAATAGTGGGTCGGCCCAGAACGGAATGATGTAAGGCATCGACGTCTTGATCAGGCCGAAGGCGCTGTGAAAGGCCAGCGTCCCGATCAGCGCGGCCACCACCGCCACGACGATCTGGCGCGCGCCTTCGGGGGGGCGACGCAAAACCGAATGCACCAGTGACAGGCCGAGCAACCCTGCCGCCACCTGGGTCATGCCGGGGGGGGCCTGGCTAACCGCGGTGGTCCAGACCGCCACCAGCGCATCCACCGGCGCGGCACGTGTCAGAAAGACGATCACGATGCCAGGGCCAGATAGGCCAGGCCGAGCTTCAGGTATCCCAACATGAGGTTGCCTGTGTCCTGTTCCGGTTTCTTATCGGTTTTTACGGGCGATTTTTTGCGCCCATTCTCTGCTCGGGCGCAAGGCTATTCGGGAATGGCGGCGGGGGGGCCTATTGACTTTGCCCATGCGCCCGGCATTTAACACTAGCTGTTGCATTTTTCCTCCGGGCGATGGATACTCGGGGGGGGCGACACCGAAACGAGCCGAAAAGAGCCAGGGCCTTCATGGACAAGATACCGATGACCCGCGCGGGAAATGACGCGCTGAATGACGAGTTGAAGCAGCTGAAATCGGTCGAGCGACCGGCGGTGATCAAGGCGATCGCCGAGGCGCGCGAGCATGGCGACCTGTCGGAGAATGCCGAATACCACGCCGCCCGCGAAAAGCAGAGCTTCATCGAGGGTCGCGTGAAGGAGCTGGAAGGCATCCTGTCGCTGGCCGAGGTCATTGACCCGTCCCAGCTGTCGGGCACGATCAAGTTCGGCGCCACCGTCAAGCTGGTGGACGAGGATACGGACGAGGAAAAGACCTATCAGATCGTCGGCGAACCCGAGGCCGACATCGAGGCCGGCAAGCTGAACATCAAATCGCCGCTTGCCCGCGCCCTGATCGGCAAGGAAGAAGGCGACAGCGTCGAAGTGCGCACGCCGGGCGGCGAGAAAGCCTACGAGATCCTCGAGATCAACTGGGTCTGATCCCGCCTTCCGGGCAGATCGGACCAAAATGACCGGTGCCATGAGAGGCCAGGAATGAGCGACGGAAAACAGGACACGCCGATCGAGCTGGGCGTCTATGGCCAGCAAGGTCAGCGCCGCGTGCCGGGCACGAGCGAGATGATCGCCCTGACCCTGTCGGCGGTCTGGCTGGTCGGCTGCGTCGTCTTTTTCCTGGTGATGGGCGGCGGGGGGGATGCCGAGACACCCGGCCTGGTGGCCGATCCCCCCCTGCGGCTGGTGATGACCGCGCTGGCGATCTTCATGCCGGTCGCGATCATCTGGGTTGCGGCCGCCGCTACGCGGTCCGCCCGGATCATGCGCGAGGAAAGCGCGCGCCTGCAAGCCGCCATCGACGCGATGCGTCACACCTACCTGCAACAGCAGCAATCGGGCGGTGTGAAACCCAGTCAGGTGGAACGCAAGCTGGACGAGATTGCCCACGCTCAGAAACAGACCGAAAGCGCGATTGCCACCTTTACCTCGATCCGTCCGGGTGAGGTGCCGCAGGTGTCGACCGGATCAGCCATTGCCAGTGATGTCTCGACCGTGGATGCGGGCGATCAGGTGGCCCTGCCCCCCCTGGGCACCCCCCCGGCCGAAGCCCTGTCACAGCCCCCCCTGCCGATGGGCGATTTCATCCGGGCCATGCATTTCCCGGAAAATGCCGAGGACGCCGAAGGCTTCCGCGCCCTACGCCGGGCGTTGCAGGACCGTCAGGTGGCCGGGCTGGTGCAGGCCGCGCAGGACGTGCTGACGCTGATGAGTCAGGACGGCATCTATATGGACGATCTGCGCCCGGACATGGCCCGCCCCCCCGAGGTCTGGCGCAAATTCGCGGAAGGCGACCGTGGCCGCGCCATCGCCCCCCCCTGGGCGGCGTACGCGACCGGTCCTCGCTGGCGCTGACCGCGGGTCGCATGCGCAAGGATCCGATCTTCCGCGACGCGGCCCACCATTTCCTGCGCAAGTTCGATCAGTCTTTTCCGCCTTCGAGAAAGGCGCAAGCGACCAGGACATTGCCGCCATGGCCGAAACCCGCACCGCCCGCGCCTTCATGTTGCTGGGCCGGGTGACGGGCACGTTTGACTGATCTGACATTTCACTTACAGCTGGGGGGGCCGCGCCGTTCCGGCGCGCTCCACGCTGTGCGCGGAGGGTTTGCACCACGCAATTGGCGCTGACGCGCCTCAACCGTGAGCACGGTGGCCGGGCCTGCGGCCCGGCGGGTGACCCCCCCCTCAGACCGTACTGAGCAGCAGACTTGTTTCGCTGTTCGATATCCCGTCCACCATACGCACTTCGCGCAGCACCCGGTCGAAGGCCTCCAGTGACGAGGTGCGCAGCTCTGCCACCAGATCCCATTTGCCGTTCGTCGTATGCAGCTGGTGCAGCTCCGGTAATCCGCGCAGATGGCGGATTACCTGACTGGTGGATTTTCCCACCACCTCGATCATCATCACCGCGCGGATCGTATCATCCGCATGATCCTCACGTACGCGCACGGTGAACCCAAGCAGCGCACCGGAATTCAGCAGCCGGTCAACGCGGTTCTGCACCGTGGTGCGCGACACGCCCAGCGCAGCAGCCAGGGTCGAGACCGCCGCCCGCCCGTCAACCCGCAGAAGCGCGATCAGCTGGCGGTCGAGATCGTCAAAGATATGTTTTGCTTCTGTCATTTTGCCTATCCTTCCTGCGCAAATTGCACGATATCGAAACATATCTCAATCAACTTGGAAATTTCTATGCAAATTGCGAAGTGCAACACTGGGCTACGCTGAACAGGAGACCCCCCCAAATGCCCGCGCCCGCACCTTCCGAACTCGCCTTCGTTCCTTTCGTCTCGGTCGAGAATATGATGCGCCTGGTCAACCGCCTGGGCGTCGAAACCGTGATCACGGGTATCTGCGACTACCTCGAACAGGATTTCCGCCGCTGGGAGGCTTTCGACAAGACCCCCCCGCGCGTGGCGAGCCATTCGCGCGAAGGGGGGGTGATCGAGCTGATGCCGACCTCGGACGGCGAGGTCTATGGGTTCAAATACGTGAACGGCCATCCGAAGAATACCAAGGAGGGGGGGCTGCAGACCGTGACCGCCTTCGGCCTGCTGGCGGATGTCTATACCGGCTACCCGGTGCTGCTGTCGGAAATGACCGTGCTGACCGCCCTGCGCACGGCGGCGACCTCGGCGCTGGCCACCAAGACGCTCGCTCCGAAGGGTGCCACCACCATGGCGATGATCGGCAATGGTGCGCAGAGCGAATTTCAGGCGTTGGCGCTGAAGGCGATCTGCGGCATCAACACCGTGCGCATGTATGACATTGACCCGGCGGCGACGGCCAAGGCGGCGGCGAACCTTAAGGGCAAGATGAACGTGGTTTCCTGCACCACGCCTGAAGAGGCCATGGAAGGCGCACAGGTCATCACCACCTGCACCGCCGACAAGCAATACGCCACGATCCTGACCGACAACATGGTGGGCGCGGGCGTTCATATCAACGCGATCGGCGGCGACTGTCCGGGAAAGACGGAACTGCACAAGGACATTCTGCATCGTTCCGACGTGTTCGTGGAATACACGCCGCAGACCCGGATCGAGGGCGAAATCCAGCAGGTGGATGAAGATTTCGAAGTCACTGAAATCTGGGAGGTGTTGACCGGTGCGAAACCGGGCCGCACGGACACCCGCCAGATCACCCTGTTCGACGGGGGGGTCGCTTTGCCATCGAGGATTTTTCCGCCCTGCGCTATGTGCGGGATCAGTTGGAGGGCACCGGGCTTTACCAACAGCTCGACATGCTCGCCGATCCGGATGATCCGCGTGACCTGTTCGGCATGGTCGCCCGCGCGGGGGGGGCCGAGGCATGATGCTGCGCGCCATCTCGGTACAGGCCCCCCCCGGCGCGGTCGTGATGATCCGCCCGCACCATTTCGCCGTGAACGCCCAGACAGCGGCAGACAATGCCTTTCAGGCGGATCATCCGGCAGATGCGGCAGCGGCCCATGCGGAAATCACCAAGGCTGCGAGGTGCTGCGCGCCCATGGCGTGCGTGTTCACCTGTTCGAGGATGAAAGCCGCGACACGCCTGACAGCGTCTTTCCGAACAACTGGTTCTCGACCCACGCGGGCGGGCATGTGGCGATCTACCCGATGAAGCCGGAAAACCGCCGCGCCGAACGCCGGACCGACGTGATAGAGATGCTGAAGCGCGACTACCGCGTGCAGGACATCATCGACTATTCCGGGTTGGAGGCCGACGGGCTGTTTCTGGAGGGCACCGGGGGGGCCATGGTGCTGGACCACATCGACCGGGTGGCTTACGCGGTCGAAAGTCACCGCACCAGCCCCCCCATCGCGTTGGAGCGGTTCTGCACCCATTTCAACTATGAACATGGCCTTTGCGGCGGCGGATGCAGGCGGCGTACCGGTCTATCACACAAATGTGCTGATGTGCATCGGAACAGAATTTGCGCTGATCGGGCTGGACATGATGACCAACCCCCCCGCCCGCCGGGCAGAGGTACGTCAGCGGCTGGAACTGTCAGGCCGCGACGTGATCGGCCTGACCCGCGCGCAAATCACTGCCTTTGCGGGCAACGCCATTGAACTACAGGGCGATGCGGGGGGGCGCATCCTGGCGCTCTCGACCAGCGCCCTCAAGGCACTGACCAAGGACCAGAAAGCCCGGATTGAAGACAGCGCCACGCTGGTGCCGCTCGACATCCCCCCCACCATCGAGATGGCGGGCGGGTCGGTGCGCTGCACCATCGCGGGCATCCACCTGTCGCCCCCCCGTCCCCCCACGCCTGAGCGCCCCCCCGTTCGGGCGGGGGGGTGGGATGCCACGGCACATGTCACAGACGGATCATTGGTTTGGGTGGGAGCCGAACCGGGGGGGGCGTTCAGGCGCGCCCGCCCTCCGCGGACAGAAGCAGCGGATCAATGCCCAGCTTGGCAAGCGCCGCTGACCACTTACCCCCCCCGATATCCGCGGAAAAGACGATGGCCTTGTCCGCATCCACGGTCAGCCAGGCGTTCTGTTGCAATTCACCCTCCAACTGACCCGGTGCCCAGCCGGCATAGCCCAGCGCGGCCAGGCTTTGCGCCGGGCCGAGGCCACGGGCGATATCCTCCAGAATATCCCGCGTTGCGGTCATCGAAAACGCCTCATCCACCTGCAAGGTCGAAGGCGACCCGTGATAGTCCCGGCTGTGCAGGATGAACCGCGTCCGGTCTCAACGGGGGGGCCACCGAAGAACACACCGACGCCCGCGCTGCCTGCACCCTTGTCGATGTCCAGCTGTTCCAACAGGTCATCCAGCGCCAGATCCGGCGTGGGTTTGTTCACGATCAGCCCCCCCATCGCGCCTTCGGCGGAATGGGCGCAAAGGAACACGACCGACTTCTCGAATCGGGGGGGGTCCCCCCCCATGCCCGGCATGGCAATCAGCAGTTGGCCGGACAGGTCGTCCGGTGTTTCCGTCGCGCTTTCCATATGTCCAGAATGGGGGGGGCGGGGGGGCTGAGGAAACACAAGGGGGGGGACAGGCGGTTGGCGGCAAAGGATTGCAGGGGGGGGATCGCGCGCGCGTGAAGTAGATTTGATTTCCCATCGCCGGACGAAACATTATGTATCATGACATGAGCAGTTCGAACCGCATTACACTCCGCGCCCTCTCCCTGACCGCGGCCCTTCTGGGCGGCGCGCTTGGCCTATCCGCACTGGCCCTGTCCGCCCCCCCGAAAGCCGAAGCTGGCGATCACTATGACCCGGACGAGGCCGCCCGTGTCGAGATCCTGTCGGGCTGGCGTGAGGCAGATGGCACCCATATGGCCGCCTTGCGGGTCGAGCTGGGCACCGGCTGGAAAACCTACTGGCGCGCACCGGGAGATGCGGGCATTCCGCCCAGCATCGACTGGTCCGGGTCACGCAACCTGGGTGCGGTCAGCTACCACTGGCCCGTGCCCGAAGTCTTTGAACAGAACGGCATGCGCACGATCGGCTACCAGCACGAGCTGGTGCTGCCCATTCAGATCACCCCCCCGCGCGACCCCCCCACTGCCCCCCCGGTCACGCTGAAGGCACGCCTGACCCTGGGTGTGTGTCGCGATGTCTGCATGCCAATGCAAACCCGGCTGAAGGCCGACTTGCCCACACCGGGCGCACCCGACCCGCGCATCTCCCACGCCATGGAACAACGCCCCCCCGATACCGCCGCCGAAGCCGGGCTTGCCGCTGTGCGCTGCGAGATAACGCCCAACGCCGACGGCCTGGAAGTTACCGCCCACCTGACCCTGCCCCCCCGCCAGGGCGGTCATGAAATCGTGGTGATGGAAACACCGAACCCGGAAATCTGGGTCTCGGAAGCCAGCGTTACCCGCACAGGCTCCACCCTGACTGCCAGCGCAGCCCTGGTCCCGCCGCCGGGCACGCCCATGGTGCTTGACCGGTCGGCCCTGCGCTTTACCGTGCTGGCCCAAGGGCGCGGTGTGGATGTGTTGGGCTGCGGATCATAACGCTTTCCCGCGAAAAGCTGCAAAACGGGCTACCCCCCCCGTGGGGGGGCCGCCGCCCGTCTCAGCCGGTCATTGATCGCCCGGCCTAACCCGTGCTGCGGGATGGGCGAAACGGCGATCGGCATGTCCCCCCCGCCCGCGTCCAGCGCGTGGAGATGGTGGAAGAGGTTCGCCGCCGCCTCGACCAGGTCGCCCGCCTCCGACAGGTTCAGGTCGCATTCCACGTGGCCGAAGCCCAGCAGACGTTCATCCGCGCGCGGCTCCACCACATTCAGGCGCATGGGCGCGTCGGGGGGGGCGTAGTGTGACGCAAGTTGGCCGGGGGGGGCCACCACATCCTCGCTGGCGTGAACCGGCAGCGGGCCACCCAGGCAGGCCTCCAGCGCCTCAGTAGGCAAACCGCCGGGGGGGCGCAGCTGGGTGGGGGGGTCTGGCGCGAAGCGACAATGGTGCTTTCCAGGCCCACGCCACAGGCCCCCCCGCCGTCCATCACGGCCTCGATCCGACCGGCGAGCCCGTCCATCACATGCGCGGCTTCGGTCGGGCTGATCCGACCCGACGGGTTGGCCGAGGGCGCGGCGACCGGCACCCCCCCAGCGGCTTCCAGAACGGACACTGCCAGCGGATGGGCCGGGACACGCACCGCGACCGTGTCCAATCCAGCCGACACCAGCGGCGAAACCGATCCCAGTTTCAAGGGCAGCACCAATGTCAACGGACCCGGCCAGAAGGCCGAGGCCAGCCGCTCCGCAACATCATCAAACTCGGCAATAGCCCGTGCGGCCGCGACCGAGGGCACGTGCACGATCAACGGGTTGAAATGCGGGCGTCCCTTGGCGTCGAAAATGCGCGCGACCGCCGTGTCGTCCGTGGCATTCGCACCCAGACCATAAACCGTCTCGGTCGGGAAGCTGACCAAGGAACCACCGGCCAGCAGAGCACCGGCCCTGGCGATGCCGTCCGCATCCGCCGACAACAGCTCGGTTTCAACATTCTCGCTCGCCATGACGCCGCGTTTTCCTTTGTCACGTTGCAGACCTTGGGTATGGGACACCTAACGGCCCCCCCCGCCACGATTGCCAAGAAGGACCCGCCCATGCCCTATCGCGCCAATACCGATGATTTCCGTTTTCTGTTCGACAATGTGGTCGGCTTCGACCAGGTGGCGGGCACCGAGCTGTTTGCCGAGGCCACCCCCCCGGACATGGTGTCGGCGATCCTGTCTGAGGCAGGCAAGATGTGTGAAGAGGTCATGGCCCCCCCGGTCAACCGCGACGGTGACCTGACGCCTGCGGTGCTGGAAAACGGCGTTGTACGCACTTCCCCCCCCGGCTTTGGCGACGCCTACCGGGCGATTGCGGAAGGCGGCTGGATCGGGATGGCGGCGGACCCGGAGTTCGGCGGCATGGGTCTGCCCCCCCTGACCCTGCAAACGGCGGTGAATGACATGATGTCGGCCGCCGCCCTGTCGCTGCAGCTCTGCCCGCTGATGACCCAGGGCCAGATCGAGGCGCTGGAACATCACGCCTCGGACGAGCTGAAGGCGCTCTATCTGCCCAAGCTGATCACCGGCGAATGGGCGGGCACGATGAACCTGACCGAACCGCAGGCGGGCTCGGACGTGGGTGCGCTATCTTCGAAGGCCTGTGACAATGGCGACGGCACCTATGCGGTCACCGGGCAGAAGATCTTCATCTCCTGGGGGGGTGACAACGACATTACCGAAAACGTCTGCCACCTGGTTCTGGCGCGCCTGCCGGATGGGGGGGCAGCGGGCACCAAGGGGGGGATCTCGCTGTTTCTGGTGCCGAAATACATCCCCCCCGACGCAGACAGCAACCCCCCCGGCGAGGCGAATTCGCTGCGCGTGGTCAGCCTGGAACACAAGATGGGCCTGCATGGCTCGCCCACCGCTGTCATGTCCTTCGAAGGCGCGCGTGGTTGGATGATAGGTGAGCCGCACAAGGGCATGGCCGCCATGTTCACCATGATGAACAACGCCCGCCTGGGCGTGGGCGTGCAGGGTCTGGGTGCGGGCGAAGGTGCCTATCAGAAGGCGCTGGAATACGCGCAGGAGCGCAAGCAGGGCCGGACCCCCCCGGTTGCCGACGGCACCGGCATGATCATCGACTTTGCGATGTGCGCCGCATGCTGACCACGATGAAGGCCGAGCTTTTCGCCGCCCGCGCCATCGCCCTGTCGGTCGCAGTTGCCATCGACATGGGTCGCGCGACTGGCGATGCCGACTGGACCGCCCGCGCGGCCTTCCTCACGCCGATCTGCAAGGCCTATGGCACGGAAACCGGCATCAATGTCAGCCAGATGGGCATCCAGGTGCACGGCGGCATGGGCTTCATCGAGGAAACGGGGGGGGCTGCGCAATACCTGCGCGACGTGCGGGTGACCGCGATCTACGAAGGCACCAACGGCATTCAGGCGATGGACCTTGTGGGCCGCAAGCTGATGGACGGGGGGGGCGAGGCCGCCTTCCGCCTGCTGGAAGAGATCGAGAGCCAGGCCGAACAGGCCCGCGCGCAGTTCCCGAACATGACCGAAGCCGTCTGGTCTGCCGCCGAAACCCTGCGTGAAACCACCGAATGGATGGTCGCGCAGGAGGACATGCAGGACCGTTTCGCCGGGGGGGCCGTGCCGTTTCTGATGGGCTGGGCCCGCGTTCTGGGCGCACATCTGCATCTGAAAGCGGCGATTGCCGAGGGCGGGAACGGTCCGCGCACGGAACTGGCACGATTCCACGTCAAGCGTCTGCTGCCGGAACATGTCGGCCTGATGGCCCAGGCCCAGGCGGGCGCTGCCGGGCTCTATGCGCTTTCGGTCGAGGACCTGGCGTCTTGAGCGCACCTCTGGCCTTCCCCCCCTTCCCGGACATTCCGGGCGAAGGGGGGGAAGCGGTGGAAGTGGCGGACGGCGTGTTGTGGATGCGCCTGCCCCCCCTGCCCATGGCGCTCGACCATGTAAATGTCTTCGCCTTTGCCGATGATGATGGCTGGACTATCGTCGACACCGGCTTTGACTCGCGTCGAAGCCGTGCAATCTGGCAGAAGCTGCTGGACGGGCCGCTGGGTGGGAAACCCATCGCGCGGGTCATCGTCACCCATCACCACCCGGATCACGTTGGCCTGGCCGGATGGTTCCAGAAGGACCACGGGGGGGCCGAGCTGATCACCACCCGCACCGCCTGGCTGTTTGCCCGCATGCTGCTGCTGGACGAACAGATGGAACCGGTGGACGAAACCCTCGCCTACTGGCGCGCAGCGGGGGGGATGGACAAGTCGGTCTATGAAAAGCGGCTTAAGGAACGCCCCCCCTTCAACTACGCCGATATCGTCGCTGATATGCCGCTGGGCTTTCGGCGGATCAAGGAAGGGTCTGTCATTACCTTCGGCGGGCGCGATTGGGACGTGCGCATCGGCAACGGGCACGCGCCGGAACACGCGACGCTGTGGTCACGCGACGGGCAGCTGGTGATCGGCGGCGACCAACTGCTGGCCACGATCAGCCCCCCCAACCTGGGCGTCTATGCCACCGAACCCGAGGCCGACCCGGTCGGCGACTGGCTGGAGGCCTGCGAACGGCTGCGCCATTACGCCTGCGACACCCATCTGGTCCTGCCCGGCCACAAGCTGCCCTTTACCGGCCTGCCCACACGCATGCGGCAGCTGATCGACAACCATCACGGAGCTTTGAAGCGGCTGGAAGCCTTTTTGACCGAACCACATGTGGCCGGGGGGGATTGCTTTCCGCCGCTGTTCAAGCGCACCATCGGCGAGGGCGAATACGGGTTGGCCCTGGTTGAAGCGTGGGACATCTGAACCACCTTTACCAGACCGGCCGCGTAACGCGGGTGCGCCGTGAGGACGGCGCGTGGCTCTGGCAAAAGGTGGAGACGAATGACGACTGAAGGCAAACCGCTGCCGAAGAACGGACCGAAATCGGACGCGGCAATGTGCGACGAGTGGGCCCCCCCGCCCACAGCGGAGCAAAAGCCGTTGCCCGAGGCGGTGGCCGACACACCGGTGGAGGCAAAAAGCCCCCCCGCCGAATGGGCCTATGAACGCCTGATCCTCTATATCCAGAATTTCGAAGAACAGCTGGACAACGAACACGAGATCGCCATGGGCTTTACCGGCGGCGACGCGGGTGTGCTGCGCATCGAGGGCATCGGCTTCTTCGACCCCCCCGATATCGTGACCTTCTATGGCACCGACATGGCGGGGGGGCGAAGACGCAGCTGATCCAGCATGTCAGCCAGCTGTCCGTGCTGCTGCGCGCCTTGCCGAAACAACCCGAGGCACCGGAACCCAACCGCATCGGCTTCCGCCTGGCCAAGGACCTGGAAAAGAACGACGGTTGATCCTTGCCCACCCGCCTTCCCTGCGACAATAGCGCGCATCTTGGGATGACAGGCACGGGCAAATCGTCTAATCAGGTCGGGACCAATTTGAACGACCAAACTACGGGACATGCAACATGGCAGAGCACAAGATCGGCACGATGGACACCAAGGTGCAGGAAAAGACCTATGAGGGCTTCGTCAAGTTCACCACACGCTCGGTGATCGCCATCCTGGTTTTCCTGGTTTTCCTGGCCCTCGTGGGCGGGTAAAAGGACGACAGTTCCTTTTTCGAGCGGGTGGGGGGGCCGGTAACATGCGACGCATTCTGACATCTTTGGGCCTGGTGGCTGCGCTGGGTGCGCTTGGTGCCTGCGGGGGGGCGGACAATGTCTGGGCACCTGACGAACAGGTCGAGGCGGTGCGGTTCAAGGATGACGGTCCGCCAACGCTGACGCTTTTTACCGTGATCTCGAATCGCTCCGGCGCAGGCGCGCATTCGGGGGGGCTGATGGTGTCAGGGTCGCAGCGCGTGCTGTTCGACCGGCGGGCACCTGGAACCACCCCCCCTATCTGCCCGAACGCCATGACGTGCATTTCGGCATCACCGATGCGGCGGTAGACTTCTATGTCGATTACCACGCCCGTGTGACCTACAACGTGGTGCGCCAGGACATCGTGGTCAGCCCCCCCGAAGTGGCCGAGATGGCCCTGCGTCTGGTGCAGGAGAACGGGCCGGTTGCCAAGGCGATGTGTTCGACCTCGATCACCTCGATCCTGCGGCAACTGCCGGGGGGGTTTGAGACCATCCCGCAAAGCGCGTTCCCGAAACGCCCCCCCATGCAGGCCTTTGGCAAGCTGCCCGGCGTGGTCGAGACGGTGACTTATGACAATGACCCGGACGAGAACGGTTATATCCTGGCCCGCGGCATTCCCAAGTTGGACGGCGTCGAGGCAGAAACCCTGCCTGCCAGTGAAGCAGACCAGTAAACCGACAACCACCAGAGATCAGAAAGCGGGCCCCCCCACGGCCCGTTTTTTTTCATCCCAGCAGCCAGAGAAGCCCATAAAGCGTGACCGCCCCCCCGCCCAGGATGGCGGCCAGCACGTTCCTGGTGACATAGCCCACCGCCAGGGTCACTGCCGCCGCGCTGAGACGTGCGGGCTCCGGCGCGCCGCCGGTCGCTTCGGGCCACAGCACCAGGGGGGGCGCGACGATCCCCCCCGGCAGAACCGCCACGGCCGTGTAACGCAGGTGGCGCAGCACCCATTCGGGCAATGGGCGATCGCCGATCAATCCAAGAAAGCTGAAGCGCAAGAGCACGGTGCCCAGCCCCCCCAAGGCGGCAATGATGAACCAGACATAGGCGGGTGACCAGGTCATGCGCGCCTCCCTATCCACAGTTCGACCTGCGCGCCGACCATCATGGCCAGGACAGCGGCCACCAGCAACCCGGTCCCATAGGGCAGCCAGAACAGCGCCAGCTACCCACGACAGACACCGTTGCCGCCGCCACATGGGCCAGCGTGCGCAGCGCCGGCGCGATCATCGCCAGGAAGGTGATCGGCACCGCAAAGTCCAATGCGAATTCCGGCGGAATCGCCCCCCCGCCGGCCACTGCGCCTGCGAAACTGGCCACATACCATCCGGTGCGACCGGCGTGATGACGCCAAAGAAATAGCGCAGCCGTTCGGACAGGGTCAGAGCCGGTTCGGTTTCGTATTTCAGGTGGCTCAGCGCATAGGACTGATCGACCAGAAGATAGGCCACCGCCGCCCTCTGCCACAGTTTCGCGCGGCCCAGATAAGGTGTCAGCGACGCCGAATACATCGCCATGCGCAGGTTCACCGCCAGCGCCGTGGCCAACACAACAAGGTCGGGGGGGCTTCATCCACCATCAACTGCAGCGCAGTGAACTGTGCCGCGCCCGCAATGACCAGCACCGAAAAACCCATCACTTCGGCCAGGTTCAATCCGGCTCCGTGCCCACCACGCCGAAAAGCAGCGCGAAGGGTACCACCACCAAAACGAAGGGCGCACCATCGCGCACCCCCCCTTGCAGATAGATTGATTTCCGGTTGGACGTTGCCATGCCAGCCCCCCCCTAGATTGCCTTTCACCCCCCCTAGGGGGGGCAAATCTGCGGAGATGCAATTGACCACTGACCCAGCTTCCGACTACCTGATCGCCCCCCCCGACCCCCCCACGGCGGCCCGCCTGACCCGACGCGTGGCGGGTCATGACGAACACGGCCAACCGGTTGAGATCGCCGTGGTGGAAGAACGTCCACTGACCATCTTCCTGAATTCGCGTGAGGTTGTGACGGCGATGACGATCGGCGACTACCCGGATTACCTCGCTCTGGGCTTCCTGAAGAACCAGGGCATGCTGTCCGGTGCCGATGACGTGGTTGGGGGGGTCGACTACGACGCGGATATCGACACGGTCGTCGTGCGCACCGCCTCGCAGACCACCTATGAGGAAAAGCTCGAGAAAAAGACGCGCACGTCGGGCTGCGCGGTCGGCACGGTCTTCGGCGACATGATGGAGGGGGGGCTCGAAGGGCTGACCCTGCCCGCCACACCGGTGCGCTCCAGCTGGCTTTACACGCTTGCGCACAAGATCAACCGCACCCCCCCGTCGCTCTACCTTGAGGCCGGCGCGATCCACGGCACCGTGCTGTGCCAGCGCGACCGCCCGCTGGTCTATATGGAGGACGTGGGCCGCCACAACGCGGTCGACAAGGTGGCCGGCTGGATGCTGGCCAAGGGCGTCGATCCGGCGGACAAGATCCTTTACACCACAGGGCGGCTGACATCCGAGATGGTGATCAAGACGGCACAGATGGGCATCCCGACGCTGGCCAGCCGGTCGGGCTTTACCGCCTGGGGGGGTGTCGAAATCGCACAGGAGGTCGGCCTGACCCTGATCGGCCGCATGAAGGGCCAGCGTTTCACCTGCCTCTCGGGCGAAAACCGCCTGATCCGCGACATGGACCCGGCCCACGCGCCCCCCCGCGAAGACAAGAGACACCGCCGAAAGGGGGGGGCGAGGGATGAGACGCGAGACGACCCCCCCCGTTTTCTTCAAAGACAACGGACCGGAGAACTCGAATTATCCGGATGGCCGCCGAAGGGAAGAAGCATGATCCAATCGACGCGCCAACCCTTGGGCATCATCCTTGCAGGCGGCCTCGCCACGCGCATGGGCGGCGGCGACAAGACGCTTTTGCCGCTGGGCCAGGGCACGCTCCTGTCCTCGGTCGTGGACAGGTTGGAGCCGCAGGTGTCGGGCATTGCCCTGAACGCCAACGGCGACCCCCCCGCGCGGTTCGACGGCGCGCTGCCGGTCATTGCCGACTCGGTCGAAGGGTTCGCAGGCCCGCTTGCAGGCGTCCTGGCCGGGCTCGACTGGGCCGCCACGCAAGGCGCGGACTGGATCGTCACGGCGGCGGGCGACACGCCCTTCTTTCCCTGCGATCTGGTCCCGCGCCTGATGCTGGCCGCCGAAGAAGCCCAGGCCCCCCCTATCGCCCTCGCCGCCACGCTGGACGCCGACCGTGGCCCCCCCATGCGCCAGCCGACTTTCGGCCTCTGGTCCGTCGCGCTGCGCGACGATCTGCGTGCGGCGCTGGAGGCTGGCACCCGCAAGGTCGTGGCCTTTACCCAAGCCCATGGCGCAGCACAGGCAGTCTGGTCCGACCAGCCCTTCGACCCGTTCTTCAACGTCAACACGCCCGCGGATCTGGAACGGGCCGAAACCCTGTTGCAAGGAGCCGCCACATGAAGGTCTTTGGCGTCATCGGCTGGAAAAACTCCGGCAAGACCGGGCTGGTGGTGCGGCTGGTCGAACACCTGACCGCGCGGGGGGGTTATACCGTATCGACCATCAAGAACAGCCACCATTCGGCGGATGTGGATCACAAAGGCACCGACAGCTGGCGGCATCGGCAGGCCGGTGCGCGCGAGGTCGTGCTGGCGAGCGAGGCACGGGTCGCGCAGATGCATGAGCTGCGCGGCGAGGCGAAACCCACCCTGCCCGAGTTGCTGACCCGGCTTGGCCCCCCCTGCGACATTGCCTGGTCGAAGGTTCAAGCACGAGGCACACCCCCCCAAGATCGAAGCCCATCGCGCCGCGACCGGCACCGACCTGATCGCACGCACCAATGACACGGTGAAGGCCGTGGCCAGCGATGAACCCCCCCTGTCCGGCCTGACACAGCCCGTCATTGATCTGGACGACACCGCCGCCATTGCCGATTTCCTTTTGCGGGAGACCGGGTTGGCGCGGCGCAGCGCGCCCGAGGTCACCCCCCCGCCCAAGCTCAAGAACGACTGTTTCGCCCTGCCGCCGGGTGTCGACTGGACGCCGGTCGATGACGCGCTGGAGATGCTGCGCAAGGGGGGGCTCTCGCCGGTCGTGGGGGGGGTTGAAGAGATCCCCCCCGTGGCCGACGCCGCGGGCCGTGTGCTGGCCGCCGATGCGCTGGCACAGCGATCGAACCCACCCGGTGCAAACTCGGCGGTGGATGGCTATGGTTTTGCCCATGACAGCCAGCCGGAAGGTGACCCGGTGCTGCCGCTGGTCGCAGGGCGTTCCGCCGCCGGTTCCCCCCCCTTCCCCCCCGGCACGGTGCCCCCCCCGGGCCATGCGGTGCGCATTCTGACCGGCGCGCTGGTGCCGCCGGGCGTGGACACGGTGGTGTTGCAGGAGGACGTGACGCTGACCGAGGGCCACGTGGGGGGGTTCGCCACCGGTGCCAGGAAAGGCGCCAACACCCGCCGCGCAGGCGAGGATGTGGACGCAGGCGCTGTCGCCCTGGCACAGGGCACCCGCATCGGTGCGCCGGAAATCGCCCTGCTCTCCGCCGTTGGTGTCGCACGGGTGCAAGTGCAGACCCGCCTGCGTGTCGGCGTGCTGTCGACCGGCGATGAAATCGTCGCCCCCCCCGGCAGCTCCGACAACCCCCCCGCCCATACGTTTGACGCCAACCGCCCAATGCTTCTGGCCCTCGCCGCCCGTTGGGGGGGGCATGAGGCCGTCGATCTGGGCCATGCGCCTGACGACCGGGACGCCATCCGGGACGCGCTCGACACCGCCGCAAACCGCGTCGATGTGGTTCTGACCTCCGGCGGGGGGGCCTCGGCGGGGGGGGAGGAAGACCATGTCTCCGCCATCCTGTCCGGCGAAGGCCAACTGACCACCTGGCGCATCGCGATCAAACCGGGCCGCCCGCTGGCTTTGGCCCTGTGGCAGGGTGTACCGGTCTTCGGCCTGCCGGGAAATCCGGTAGCCGCACTGGTCACCTCACTGATCTTCGCACGCCCGTCCCTGTCGGTGCTGGCGGGCAGCGGCTGGCTGAAACCGCAGGGCTACCAGGTGCCCGCCGCGTTCAGTAAACGCAAGAAACCCGGCCGCCGCGAGTTCATCCGCGCGCGCATGGGGGGGGCAGATGGCCGGATCGAGGCGTTCCGGTCCGAGGGCTCCGGCTTGATCTCAGGCCTCGCCTGGGCGGATGGACTGGTCGAGTTCGGCGATGAGGGCCACGAGATTGCGAGGGTGATCTGGTCACCTTCTACCCTTACGGGAGTTTCGGGCTTTAACGCTCACCACCCGCCCCCCCGGCGCGGCGAACAGGCCCCCCCGGCAAGCCAAGCTTGCCTTCCGGTGGGCCAACGCACCGCCATCCCCCCCAGACACAGACCTATCCGGGGGGGTGGGAGCTACGCCGGGGGGGGCGGGTGGTGAGCCACAGGGTCAGTCCCAGGATCACGCCGCCGCCCATCACAACCGCCAACGCGCCAAGCGCGAACAATCCGAAAGCCGCGGCCATGCCCGTGCCACTGACCACCGCGGGGGGGCCCAAGGTAGCGGCGAAGACGCCCGCCAGCCCCCCCAGAACAACCAGAGCCAACCCCCCCGCTTGCAACCCACGGGCCCGGCGGGCGCGGGGGGCGCGCGGCGCAGGGCGCGGGTCATGCGGCCCAGGTCGCTTTGCACCGCGATCAGGGCGGGCACAACCAGCAGCACCAGCACCATGCCGAAGGCCAGACCATAGGTCAGGGTAATCACGGTCGGTTTCAGGAACTCGGCCTGGCGCGAGCCTTCATACAGCAGCGGCATCAGCCCCCCAGCACCGTGGTCAGCGTGGTCAGAAGCACCGGGCGCAGCCGGTCCACGGTGCCGTCAATGATGGCCGGGAACAGCCCACGTTCCTTCGCATAGTCGTCAATCGTGCCGACCAGCACGATGGAGTCGTTGATGATAATCCCGGTCATGCCGATGAGGCCGATCACGGAAAACAGGCTCAGCGGCACATCCCAATGCAGGTGCCCCCCCCAGATCGCGCCGATCAGGCCGAAGGGGGGGATGATCGACATGACCACCAGCGGCCGCGCCCAGCTGGAGAAGATCCAGGCCAGTACCAGATAGATGCCCAACAAGCTCATGATCAGCCCGGTACGCGCCTCGCTTAGGAACTCGCTTTCCTGTTCAGCGAGCCCGCCCAGCTGATATTCCACACCGAAACGTCCTGCGATCTCGGGCAGGATCTCATCCGACAGCAGGCGGGTGATCTCTTCAGCGCGGGCGGCATCACCCTCGTCAATGTCGCCGTTGACACCAACCAGGCGGATGCCATTCTCGCGCTGCACGGTGGAAAAGCCGGTGCGGGACGTAACGGTGACGATATCGCCCAACGCCACATATTCACCCAGTGCGGTACGCATCTGCGCCGCCTCCAGGAAATCCGCCGACAGCTCACCTTCGGGTAGTTCAACGCGAATGGCGGCCGAGCGCGTGCCGTCCGGGTAGGTCGCCGCTTCGATCCCGCCCAGGCGGTTGCGAATGACCCGGCCCAGCGTGTCGATGGTAAAGCCCAGCGCCTGCCCCCCCTGCGGGGGGGTCAGTTCCAGCACCAGTTCTTCCTTGTCATAGGCGAGCGTATCCTCGACCGCGCTGACCTCGGGGGGGAACTGTGCCAGGGCCTCTTTCAGCCCCCCCTCGGCGGCGGCTTTCAAAACTTCGGCCTCAGCGCCATAAAGCTCGACATCCAGCGCGTCGCCGCCAGGCCCGTAACGCGCCCCCCCACGGAAGGACAGCACCTCCAGCATCGGATGGCGCGGCACCGCATCCTGCAACCGACCGACGAAGTCGAAGCTGGTATAGGGGGGGCGCAGATCGGCATCCACCATTTCAATAGAGATCGAGCCTAGAAGATCCGCGTCCTTTGTATCCA
>JDSH01000046.1_pt1 | contig 50322 bp, 65 predicted proteins | sample 199451 | NCBI WGS metagenome assembly JDSH01 (sample SAMN02584198, study PRJNA231836) | bioreactor metagenome | isolation source: continuous culture bioreactor electron acceptor NO2- transfer2 day 38 after... | place: Germany: Bremen | reverse complement strand
ACCGTCTATGCCGAGCACATGGATCTCTATGAGGGTATTCGCAGTCTCGCACTGACCCATGACAGTGCCGAGGAGCGGATTGATACCATTCAGGGGGGGTTTCGCGACTACCTGAAAAGCCTGGAAGTCAATGCCGACGGGGGGGCCCTGGACCACCTCACTCTGCTGAAGCAACAGGCCAGCGAACATCGGGACGAGGGTGTCCTGCTGTCCACCATTCACCGAACCAAGGGACTGGAATGGCCCGTGGTAATCATTCCCGGCCTGCAGGAGAAATATCTGCCCTATAGCCCGCGTCCCCCCCAGGACGATGCCCGGGCCCTGCTGGAAAGCGAGCGCAGGCTGCTCTACGTGGGCATGACCCGCACCCGCCACCATCTGCACCTGATCACCCGGCCCACCCCCCCGGCCAGCCCGCACCTGGCGGGCGAACAAGGCCCCCCCAGTCGATTCGTTTCCGAACTGTGCTTTGGATTGGCTCAGGAACTCGGCTCCGCGCTGGATACCGGTACTGCCCCCCCAACAGACCAGCCCCCCTGAAGCTTGACCACCCGTTAACCCCCCCCGTGAGTCTGCGATACGCTGAACGCGAGGCGTTCAGCTGGAAAGCGAAGGAACAGTCAGCCCAAACACGGCGGAACCAGTGTGGCATCAGCAGCGTCTGACCCATGCTATCTTTGGCACAGGTGAGGTTATCTCGGAAGATGAAAGCTCGTTCGAGGTCCGGTTTGGCAATGGCGACAGGCTGAATTTCAGTAAAAAAAAGCGCGCACCTGTATTTCACGCCAGCGGGTGATTGATCTGTCGCCTGTGAAGGCTGCGTACAAATGCGAAGACGTCGAGAGATGCCAAATTTTGTGTTTTATGGCTTACTGGCCTAGATTTTCAGTAACGTGGTGTTTTACCGGAGTTTATCCGTCTTCAACGGAGACAGCTTCAGGACATAATAATCAGACAGGAGGTTCTGCATGAAACTCATGCGCCCGGTCGCTCTGGCCGCCCTTGCAACATCCCTTACGACGCCAGCCCTGGCGGAACGCCAGGAAACCATCTACATCAACCCGTTTGCCGGCTTCCAGCTCTTTGACGATAAACGGGACCTGAGTGAAACCGGCACCTTCGGTGTTGGTGTTGAGTACCGTTTCCGCCCTCACTGGTCAGTTGAGGCCCTGTACTCACGGGCCGACGCCGACCGCAAATACGTGGCTGGCGAATCCGATTTCGACGAAATCCGGGTAGACGGCACCTATTACTTCGCCGGCCCGGAAGCTGCCTGGAACCCTTACGTTTCTCTTGGTGCAGGCCATGCCGACTTCGGGCTGGGAGATTCCATTTCCTACCGCTCGGCAGGTACCGATCACGATGAAACCCGTGTCAATGTGGGTACCGGCTTCCGCTACAACGTCAGTGATGGCATCTCCATTCGTGGCGATCTGCGGGAATTCCATGGCATTGATGAAAGCACCTTCGACACCATGGTCTCGCTTGGCTTGAGCTGGGCCTTTACCCGCACGGTTTCTGCCCCCCCGGCCCCCCCGAAAGCCCCCCCGGCCGATGCCGACAACGACGGCGTGCCCGATAATCGCGACCAGTGCCCGGGCACACCGGCCGGTGCCAGCGTCGACAGCCGCGGCTGCGAACTGGACAGCGACAATGACGGCGTGGCGGACAGCCGCGACCAGTGTCCCAACACCCCCCCAGCCGGGGGGGCCGAGGTTAACAGTCGCGGCTGTGAGCTCGACAGCGACAACGATGGTGTGGTGAACAGCCAGGATCAATGCCCGGACACCACCGCGGGCGCCACGGTGGATGAAACCGGCTGTGAGGGCATTACTGAAACGGTGGAAACCATTGAACTGCGGGTTCAGTTCCCCCCCACCAACAGCTCTGTTATCGACAACGCCTATGACAACGAAATTCGTCGCGTCGCCGATTTCATGGAGGAATACCCGGAAACCACCGTTGAGATCGCTGGCCATACCGACAGCGCCGGTGAAGCGGGCTATAACCAGTTCCTGTCCCAGCGCCGGGCGGAAGCGGTTGCCGGTAGACTGACCGGGCCTCTGGGTGTCGATCCGGACCGTGTCAGCGCGGTGGGCTATGGTGAAGCCGAGCCTGTTGCCACCAATGATACGCCGGCTGGCCGTGCCCAGAACCGTCGTGTTGAGGCACGCATCCAGGTTCGCCGTTAAGGCAATCCGGGCAACCTCGGTAAGGCGCCTTCGGGCGCCTTTCTTTTTGATTCCGCAGTCAGAAAGCGCTCAGGCTTTCAACCGCCCTCACGTTCTGCATCCAGTAACAGGTTTCTTGGCGTCAGCTGACGATCACAGAAGATACCCAGTCGAACCCGGTAACCCTGTTCTTCCAGAAACACGGCGTAGTCCAGGACCAGCCAGAGCTCCAGGGGGGGCCGCCGGAAAAGATGGCGCAGCAGTTCATGCCGGCGCACCTGACGATATCGTGCCTCACCGCGTGCCAGCCATTCTGCCCAGTCAACATCGGCGGTCAGAGTCAGTTGTTTCTTCGCCGCCGCCCAGCGACAGAAGTCCTCGAAACGGCCATTATTGAGCCGGGCCGGGTGCGACGGCACCGGCAGGTAGTGCCCGTTACCGGTCAGCTCCCGTTGCAGCGCATCGAACCCCCCCAGACGCCAGGTACTGATGCGTGTGGTTTGCTCGCGCACCCGCTCCGGTGCCGTGACCGTCTCCTGAACCGCCAGCCTCAGATCGTTGCGGTATACCGACAAACACTCGCCATACTCCCGGGTTTGCCGGGCCTGAAGCTGATACCGTTCACCCCCCCCGGTCAGGTGGTAGCAGCAAGGTGAGAGACTGAGCCGGGGGGGCAAACGCGCCTGGGCACCAGATTGCATCAGCCGGCGGTGCAGATCGCCACAGGCGTGCAGCGCCACCCCCCCATGGTGGCGCTCAGGCAATTTAAGCCCATCGACCATCACATCCTGATGGGCCAGACGAACCGGGTCGCTATAGTGAGCAGCCAGGCGGTTACCATCAGCCACCAGCTCCGGATTCCACTCAAATCCGGTTACCTGAACCGCCCCCCCCTGCCGGGCCAGAGTTCGGCCCAGGTGGCCCTTGCCACAGCACCAGTCCAGTACCGGATAGCCCAGGGGGGGTGAAACCGCAGCGGCGAATGCGCCGGCCTGCTGTCGTTTTCGGCCAGGCATATCCACGGCGGCGACCTCCGCCAGTTCCGCCTGCCGGCCCTCGCTTCGGTCGCCAGACGAGGTAGATCAAGCAGATTCCGGTACCGGGCCAGCGCCGGGACATACTCGGCTAACACAGAGGACAGTTCCGGAAGCCGCTCCTCCCAGTCCTGACACTCAACCTCCGGAAGCGCCTCCAGCCAGCGCGCCAGTTCCGGATGCGCGTCGCGCCAGGCGGGCGCAGGGTCCATGAACGGGATGGGGGGGCGCCAGAGTGGCTCCAGTTCCCGCAGCCAGTCATTCAAAGACTGCCAGCGCTGGTAAAAACAACCCGAGGCTTGGTGTAAACTCGCCGCCGGAGGTAATGTCATGAAACTGGCCTTTGTACTGGTTGAACCGAAAGTCCCGGAAAATGTCGGCGCGGCTGCGCGGGCCCTGTGCACCATGGGTTTTTCTGAGCTGTGGCTGGTCAATTCCGACCTGCACACCCGGCCCGAAGCCCACTGGCTGGCCCATGGCAGCGACCACATTCTGGATAATGCGCGCATTTTCCCCCCCGATCTGGCCGCGGTTAGAAACTCCGCGGATTTGCTGATGGGCACTTCGGCCAAGCCCCCCCGCCATCACCGGCAGGACTGGCACGAACCCGGAGCACTGCGCTCGATACTGGCCAACAAAGGCGGCTCGGTGGCGACGGCGGCACTGGTGTTTGGTCGCGAGGACCGGGGGGGCCTGGCCAATGAAGAATTGGCCCTGTGCGATCTGCTTACCGGCTTTCCGATGGCGGTCAGCTATCCGTCCCTGAACCTGTCTCAGGCGGTCATGCTGTATGCCTGGGAGCTGTCCGGACTGGCGCGCCAGAGTGACAGCACGCCCGGGGGGGTCGCCTCGGATGCCAGCCTCGGCGCCTTGCGGCAACGCCTGGAAACACTGTTACCGGCGCTGGAGGCACCGGCCGACAGCAAGCTGTCGCAATGGGTGTTCCAGCGCCTGCCCATGCTTTCCGAACGGGACGTCGGCTTTGTGCACACCCTGTGCGGCAACCTCGAACGCAAACTCTGAGCTTACTCCTGGAACCTTCCGGGCCGGAACGCATCCAGTGGCACCGCCGGCTCCTCACCGTCGATGACCTGGGCAATCACTGAGGCGCTGCCCGCCGACAGCGTCCAGCCGAAGGTGCCGTGGCCGGTATTCAGGAACAGATTCCGGCGTGGCCCTCGGCCAATGATGGCCGGGCCATCCGGGGGGGTCATGGGGGGGCGGAAACCGGTCCAGGTTTCGGCAGCCTCAAGATCCGCGCAGCCGGGAAAGCGTGAACGCACAGATTTCTTGATGGTGGCGATGCGCGCCTCCGGAATGTCACGATTGAAGTCCGCCAGCTCAACAAAGCCCGTAGCCCGGAGCCGGTTGCCCAATCGAGTCGACACCACTTTCAGGTTATCGTCGTGGATCGTGCTGGCCGGGGGGGCCTTGTCCGGATCACTCAGGGGGGCACCGTCAGGCTGTAACCCTTGATCGGATAGATCGGCAGCTCAAGCCCCCCCAGGGGGGGCCGAACCAGCTGCGGTGACCAGCATCCGGCACAAACCACCACCGCATCCGCTTCCAGGGTGGCTAACTCGCCGCCGCGGGTTCGATACTCGATCCCGTTCACCTTCTCGTCATCAAACAACAGCCGCTCAACCTCGACACCATAGTGAAAACTTGCACCTTGCTGCTCACACACCTGCGCCAGTGCCCGGGAAAACAGGTGGCAATCGCCGGTGCCGTCCGTGTCATAGCTGATGGCACCATAGAGAGGCCCATCTCCGGTCATACCCGGCTCCGCGGCTCGCACCTGCTCGGGCGTGAGCAGCTGCGAGGCGATGCCCAGCTCATTCAGCAGGTCGTGGATCTCACGATAACCGTCCATGGCCTCAGGCTGCTGGCCAGGTGCAGAAGGCCCTTGTGGTCGCCATCAAAGTTCAGGTCATGCTCCTGTTCCAGAGCCAGAAATCGCTCCCGACTGTGGACGCCCAGGCGCAGCATGGCCCGTTTGTTGAGGCCAAACAGGCCAGGACTCCAGGCGTAGCGCAGGGTGGCAAACATAAACTTGATGGCATCCACCGAAGGCGGCACTCGCAGCTTGAGTGGGCCGTCGGTTTCAACAGCCAGGGCAGTGCCTTGAAGACCATGGAGGGATCAGCCCAGGGGGGGTAAACCACGCCGTAAGACCGCTGGGCGGCGTTGCCTTTGCTGGTCTCGTTACCAGCAAGGTCGTGTCGCTCCAGCAGGGTTACCTGATGCCCCCCCCGCCGAATCAGTTCCCTGGCGGTGGTGACACCGACCACGCCACCCCCCCCTACCACTGCGATGTGCATATTGCCTCCATTAGCTGACGCCATTCGCTGCCAGCAACTGACGATAGTCTTCCAGTACATCCGGATGTTCCGCCGGGTAGTCCGGCGCAAGCTGTTTCAGCACCCCCCCGGCCAGCAAGGCCGCCACAATCGCCCGGGCCTGGGGGGGTTTGCGGTCCCCCCCGGGCACAATGAACCAGGGCGCTTCCTCGGTGTGGGTCTGAGCCAGGGCTTCCTCGGCGAAGGCCTGATAACGGGCGCGCTGCTTCCAGCCCTCTATGTCGGAGCGGTCAAACTTCCAGCGCTTCCTGGGCTTGTCCAGGCGTTTGAGCAATCGCTGTTTATGCTCATCCTCGGAAAGGTTGAGCCAGATTTTTACGACACAGGTGCCTTCGCTGACCAGGTGACGCTCAAAATTCCGTATGGCCTCGAACCGGGCCGGCCAGTGATAGGTGTCAGCATCACGTACCGGCCATACCCGTTCGCCGATGACGGCCTCGTGATGACTGCGGTTGAAGGCCACCATCTGGCCATAGGCGGGGGGGAGGTAGGGTGTCACCCGCCAGAGAAAATCATGAGCGGCTTCCGATGCATTGGGTCGCCCGAATGACCAGGCGTGGAAGCCGGCCGGATCAGCGTAGGTGGCCAGCGTCCGGATCAGGCTGTCCTTGCCGCTGGTGTCCGGGCCATGGATGACGACCAGCAATGCCCGCTTACGATTGGCCCACAACCGCCGCTGATACTCTCCGATCTCCTCCAGACTCGCTTCAAGCGCAGGCAACTTGTCGTCGCCCTCATACAGCGAGGGATAACCTTCGAGAGCCGGTTGGTCAGGGTTCAAGAACCAGGAACGGGCAAACGCCGTATATTTCATCAAGGAAACTCCCTATCGCCCCCCCGTTGCAGGTCAATAATCGTACAAAGTGATACACTTACGTGATCAAATTCTCAGAATAGCATCCATACACCGACCCTGATGGAGTCTAGTACCCTGGCATGAGCAAGAAACGTCGTGAGATTCCCGTATTTGATCATCCGATCATTGAGACCCACTGCCATCTGGACTACCTGAAAGACCGGCCGTTGTCCGATACTCTGGAGCAAAGCCAGCGGGTCAACATCGAAAAGGTGATCACCATTGCGGTGTCGCCAGATAACCTGGCCGCCGTGCGCGAACTGGCGGGTTCAGCTGACTGGGTGTTTGGCACCCAGGGCATTCACCCCCCCCATGAAGCGGAAACCTATACGGATGAGGTGGAAGCGGAAATCCGCCAGCATGCCACCGACGACAAGATCGTGGCCGTGGGCGAGATCGGGCTGGATTATTTCTACGACAATGCCGATCGCTCCGTGCAACGAGAGGTGTTTCGCCGGCAGCTTCAGATTGCCTGCGACAGCGATTGTCCGGTGGTGATTCACAGCCGCGACGCCGACGACGATACCATAGCCATTCTGAAAGAGTTCGAGCATTCTCTTGAGCGCCGGGGGGGGTTATTCACAGCTTCACCTCCGGGCCCGGGCTGGCACGATACGCCATCGACCAGGGCTGGTGCCTGGGCTTCAACGGCATCACCACTTTCAACAAGGCCGAGAACGTGCGCGATATCGTACGCATGACGCCCATCGAGCAGATCCTGCTGGAAACCGATGCCCCCCCGTTCCTGACACCCGTGCCCTATCGCGGCCGTGAAAACGCACCGTTTTACCTGCCGTTCGTGGCCGAGAAAATTGCCGACGTGAAGGAGTTGCCGATGGATCAGGTATTAAGTCAGACCTATCAAAACAGCCTGAGAACGTTTTTCCCCCCCCATCAATGATCAAACGCATTCCCATCTCCGCCCTGAGGTCGGTATGTACATTACCGACCTCAACAACGACTGGATCCCCCCCCATAACACCCAACGCAAAAGAGGTGTTATCAAGCGGGAAGAGACCATTGAGAAAATTCGCAGGATGGGTGTGCAGTATGTCTATATTGATGTCAGCCGGGGGGGCGCCGACTGCCAGGATTCCGAGCCGGCGGCGCATGTGGATCGGCGCAATGAAACGGCCCTGCAGAACGCCGGAGCTGAAGCCGGGATACACCCCCCCGAAGGCCCCCCCTCTGGCAGAAGAAATAGTTATTGCTCAACAGGTGCACAGCCAGGCCCAAAGCCTGGTGGGCAGTTTCATGAACAACGTCAAGATTGGTGGTGCAATTGATGTGGCCCCCCCGATCCACCAGCTCGCAGACGAGCTGCAAAATTCGGTACTACGCAATGCCAATGCCCTGAGCTGCCTGGGGGGGCGGATCCGCGAGAAAGACAATTACCTGTTGGAACACTCGGTCAACCTGAGCGTATTGATGTCACTGTTCGGACATTACCGGAAACTCTCTCAGGATGTTCTGCACCAGACCATCGTAGGTGCTTTGTTGCACGACATCGGAAAAATTCTTACGCCCGATGAGGTTCTGCACAAACCTGGCCGACTGACGGCGGAAGAATTCGAGGTCATGAAGCTGCACGCCCGCCATTCCCGTGACATTCTTGCCAGCACCGAAGGCATCGGGGGGGAGATCACCGTGATAACCGCCGCCCAACATCATGAGAAACTGGACGGCAGCGGCTATCCAGAAGGTCTCAAAGGCGACGAAATCACCGAGTACGGACGCATGGTTGCCATCACGGATGTTTACGATGCCATCACTGCCGACCGGGTTTACCACAAAGGCCTGACGCGACTCAAGGCTGAAGAAACTGCTGGAGTGGTCCGGGGGGGATCACCTGGATCCGACGCTGGTGAAACAGTTTATACGTTGCGTTGGGCTGTACCCGATAGGTTCATTGGTCTTGCTTGAAAGCGGCAAGCTGGGCGTGGTCATCGAAACGAATGAATCTGACCAGAGATTGCCCGTGGTGCGCGTTATGTACAACACGAAGTTCCGAATGCCTATAACCGTGCATACCATCGATCTGTCCCGCCCCCCCGGTAACCAGGATCGGATAGTTCGGGCGGTCGATCCAGAAGACTACAAGCTCGATATCCGGAAGTTTCTGATCTGAAGCTCTGAAACCCGCCGGGGGGGCGTCTGCTAGGCTAGTGGTAGAGCCCCCCCATCCACAACAAAGATACTCCATCATGCTGTCATCGGTTTTCCAGGTTCTGGGCGGTCTGGCCCTGTTTCTCCTGGCTATGGAGATGATGACTAATGGTCTGAAAAACTCCGCCGGCCATCATCTGCGCCATATGCTGGGACACTGGACCAGGACTCCGCTACGCGGTCTGTTTGCCGGCTTTGTCATTACCGGTATCGTGCAGCATTCCGGGGGGGCGGTTACCGTTGCAACGATTGGCTTTGTGAATGCCGGCCTGATGACCCTGGCCCAGTCCCTGGGCGTCGTTTTCGGCTCCAATATCGGCACTACCATGACCGGCTGGCTGGTCAGCCTGATTGGCTTCGGCTTCAAGATCGAAGCATGGCGCTGCCGCTTCTGGCGGCCGGGGGGGTGGGCTTCAAACTGATCAGCCGCAATCCGAGAAACCAGTTTCTGGGGGGGGAAGCGCTGGCAGGCTTTGCGCTGTTTTTCCTGGGGGGGCTGTCGATTCTCAAAACCGCGCTCGAATCTTCAGCCTCGGCTTCCAGAACGGCAACCTGATCAGCCCCCCCGATTACGGCCTGCCGGCTTTCATGCTGATGGGCCTGCTGGCCACGGTTCTAACCCAGTCCTCCAGCGCCGCTCTGGCCATCGTGCTCACCGCCGCGGCCGGCGGCCTGATTCCGCTCGATAATGCTGCTGCGGCGGTGATTGGCGCCAATCTGGGTTCCACGTCGACCGCTGCGCTGTCGGCTCTGAAAGCCACGGCAAACGCCCGACGGCTGGCCACCGGCCACATCCTTTTCAACCTGGTCACCGGCGTCATCGCCCTGCTGGTACTGCCGGCCATGCTCTGGCTGGTGAATATCCTGACCGACTGGCTGGATCTGGAAGCCAACCCGGCAGTTTCGCTGGCCCTGTTCCATACCCTGTTCAACGTTCTGGGTGCCGCAATCATGCTGCCCTTCACCCTGCCATTCGCCCGTTTTCTGGGCCGGCTATTCCGCAGCAAGAAGAAGACAACGCCGAACCGCGATATCTCGATGACACCCTGGTGACGACACCAGAACTGGCCATCGGCGCCGTGGATCAGGAGATGAAGCGGTTGATTGGCCACAGCCGGGGGGGGTTGCTGCGGGTATGCCTGGATAGGGAAAGCCTGGAGGAATCCGATGTGCGCCCGAAGGCCGATGCCGTGCGTAACCTGAATCTGGCCATTAACGACTATATCGGGCGCCTGAGAGCCGAGAAAATGCACCCGTCGGTGGTGGATGCGCTGACGCTGAGCATTCGCACCTGCCGTTACCTGGCGGAAGCCACTGAGCTGACCCTGCATCTGGTCAGGCTCCGGGCGCTGGCACGCCGCACGGATTTCGAAACACTGGAGCCGGTTTTCAACCGTTATTTCGAGGTTATTCGGGTGTTGGTGGCGTCAGAAGCGCCAGCGCCGGAGCAGTTCCAGGAAGCCGAAACAGTCTACCATCAGCTTAAAGCCGCCACCCTGCAGAAGATGATCCGACGGGAGTTCAGTTCCAGCCTGGGTGACCAGGTTCTGGACGAACTCAGCGCTGTGCGCCGGCTCACCGATCAGTGGAGCAAGGCACTGTATTGGCAGGATGGCGTGGGGGGGTTACTCAACCACAGCCATGATCAGGCATCGGTATCCTGAAAACAGCAGTAGCGGTTCTTGCCTTCGCGCTTGGCCCGATACATGGCCTGGTCTGCCTGGCGAAGCAGCTGATCACCATCAATCTCCTCACCTTGCGGGTACAGGGTGTAACCCATGCTCGCGGACACTTCAACGCTGTGATTGGCCACCCACACCGGTTCGGCAATCACCGTTAGCAACCGTGAAAGCAGAACATCCAGGGTCGCCGCGTCCGGCACATTGACGATGATGGCGGCAAACTCGTCGCCGCCCAACCGTGCCAGACTGTCCTCCTCCCGGAGGGTCGCACGCATTCGCCGGGCCACTTCCACCAGCAAGCCATCACCGGCATCGTGACCAAAGGCATCATTCACCGGTTTGAACTGGTCCAGATCGATGTAGACAACCGCCAACCGGTAATTCTGCCGGCGGGCCTGGGCCATGGACTGGTGCAGACGATCCGAGAACAGGACCCGGTTCGGCAGATTGGTCAGGGCATCATAGTGCGCCATGATCCTGAGCTGCTTCTCGATCTCTTTCTGCCGGGTGATATCGCTGAACACACCTACAAAGTGTGACAGCTCGCCCTGCTCATCCAGTACGCTGCTCAGGGTAAGGTTCAGTACAATGGCCTGGCCTTCCTGGTGCCGGGCGGCGAATTCCCCCCCGCTCCACACACCATGCCGGTTGGCAGCCACCAGTATGGCACTGCCTCATCCACCGGCATGGGCGGCAGGCTGCCAATGGCAGACTTGTGATCCCGCCCGGTGATCTGGGTGTAGGACTCGTTGATGTCCATCACCACGCCGTGGGCATCGGTGATAAAAATCGCTTCCCGGGCATTCTTGAACACCCTTAACGCCAACCGCTGCTGTTCCTCAGCCTGCTTTCTGCGAGTGATGTCATGCCAGGAACAGAGTACGGAAGGGATATCGCTGCCGTGTTCATAAACCGGGGGGGCCAGGGTCATGGCCACCCACACCCGTTCCCCCCCGTTCGAACGCACAAACAGCCATTCCGTCTGGGACACCTCTCCAGCCGTCACCCGGGTAAAGAGCGCCTCGGATTTCTGTGACGACGGAGCTCCATCCGGCTGGCTATGAGGTGAGAAGGCCGCCAGAGACTTGCCCAACAACGAAGCTTCGGAGGTATAGCCAACCAGATCCACGGCCGCCCGGTTGCAGTCCACCAGCTCGCCATTACGGATCATCAGCATCGGCTGGGGGGGCCAGCTGGCAATCAGTGAACGCAGCCGACGCTCTTCAGAAGCCAGTTGTTTCTTCTTGCGGCCAAGCCAGAGACTGGTGATCACCAGCAGTACGAACAATACAGCAACGGTAATCACCCAGTTGCGGTATTGGTGGAGTATGTCGACCCAGGTTACCCTCGGCACCTGATCGTAGGGCGGCATACGCAGGGTTCGAGTCAGCATCTCGACCGACTGATAGTCCGCTGGCGGTGAAAACCCCCCCGCCAGACCAGCCGCCTGCGCCGCGGCATGCTCTGGCTCCAGAGCAAACAGTGCCGACGCTACCCGGCGCACCGTCCGGCTATCGACATGGGGGGGCAGAGAAACCAGAGGCCACTCCGGATACAGCCGGGTGGACAGCACAAACGGATAGCCCCCCCTCAGCTGCTGCGGATTGATGATTTTCAGCTCGTCGGCAAGGTTCGGGTTCTCGCTCAGCAGTTCTTCATAGATACCGGTACGGATGAATCCGACATCGGTATCGCCCGACAGCACCGAGCGGATTACCCTGTCGTGATTGCCCAGAAACACCATCCGGTTGTGGCGCCGGACATCCACGCCCGCATTGACCAGCTCCAGCGCCTGGGCCTGATAGCCTCCCAGATACGTCAGCCCCCCCGGCGTGGCAATACTCTTTTTCTCAAGGTCTTGCAGGCGGTTGATATCCTCCCGTTCGGCACGGGCAATGATCACCCCCCCCGATACTGCCCGTGGTTTCGCCCTGCCAGTTTCGCCCCCCCAGGGTTGCGAGTGCGCCGGTCAGGCTGCGCTCACTACGAATCACCAGGAAATGGCTGGGATTGGTGAGGAAGAAATCGATCTGGTTGGCCGCCAGGGCCCGGTTCATATCATCCTGATTGAACACCCTCAGGTTCACCGGCATACCGGTTTCCAGGGTCAGGTAGTCGGCCAGGGGGGGCTGATAGCGTTCATTGATCACATTGTCCGGCCGGTAGGCAAAAACGCCGAGCGTTACCGAGTCCCCCCCGGCTGCCACCGCTGCCTGCACGCTGGCAGCAACCAGCAACAGCCAAACCAGGCAGTGGGAAAGCAAAGCCTTTATCATGGCAGGCTCCGTGGCAGGAAAGCCGGATCGGTCAGGTGCTCATAGCGCAGAGGCTTATCCATCAGCCCCCCCTCACGAACCATGATGTTTTCCAGGGTCTTCGCCACCACCTCCAGCCGACCGTTGTGCGTGAGGTACCGGTGATTGGCCGAGAGTTCCGGCAACATCACGGTTGCCAGGGACTGGCGCACCATATCCGGTGACACCTCCTGGCGTGTGGCTACCCGATAGACCGCATCGTGCATGTTGCGAACCAGATGCTGCAGGCCAAGAAAATGTCCTTTCACCAGATCCCGTACCGCAGCTGGCTGCCGACTGGCCGCAGCATCCGTGACCACCAGCAGATCGAAGATGGTTTCCGGCAGTTGGCTGCTGTCAAACAGACGTACCGCACCTTCGGCCACCAGCCGGGAGGCCTCCGGTTCGTAGCTGATGGAAGCATCGATATCACCACGCTGCCAGGCCCGGATATGTTCGTTGACCGGTAAATCCACCAGCGATATATCGTTGCTGGTCAGGCCCGCGCGTTCCAGCACCGAGAACAGCAGGATGCCGGACACTCCGCCGAGTTCCACGGCCACCCGCCGGCCCCCCCGCAATCCCGACAGGCTGGTAATTTCGGGCCGAACCATAAGCACATCTGCGCCCACGGAAACATTGGTGACGGCCACAGCCTTCACCGCTACACCTGCGGCAAGAACCCTCAGGGTTTCATCCAGGGTCAGGGCTGCGGCGTCCAGGTTGCCCGAGATCAGTCCACTGATGGAATCACTGGCCGCCTCACCCTTCACCAGCTGTACCGTTTCCGGGAGCCGGCCGAATTCTTCTGCGAGGTACAGGGTTCGTAACCAATCCAGGGGGGGTGAATACCGGTTCTCAGAGGATCTCGCCGGGAGCAACCACTCATTCCCGCAGCAACAGCGGCAGCTATCGTCAGGTGCAGAAAGTGACGGCGGTGCATCCAGAAGCTCCGGGACAGAGGTGGGTAGTCTTTGCATACTAATCCGTAGCCACTATAACCGTAAATCTGACCAAAGCATTGCACCGGGTCAAATTGAGCAAAATCAACCTATCCCAGCGACAGAAAAACCCCCCCCATCAGCACCGGCGAAAGGAAGGACAGCAGAAAGCCGGAAGCAATGGCCACCGGCACGCAGGCCAGGCCACCAATACTACGGATGACCGGCAGTGTGAAATCCATGGCGGTGGCTCCGCCGTAGCCGATGGCCATGGCTGGCCGGGTATGGATTACCAACGGTATCAGGGCGAGGGCAATAATTTCCCGCAGCACATCGTTCAGGAAAGCGACGCCGCCCCCCCAGGCGGGTCCCAGGGCATCACCAATGACAATGCCTGAGAGTGAATACCAGCCAAACCCGGAGGCCAGGGCCAAAGACTGATGCCAGGGAATATCCAGCACAGGCACCAGAGCCAGTCCCGCCACCAGGGAGCTAACCACCAGAGCCAGTGCAATGCCCAGCCCCCCCTGGCGGTTCATCAGCAGTTTGCGCAATGACAGGCCAGCATTACGTAATTGCAGCCCGATCAGGAACAGCAGCAACATCAGCGCCCAGGTGGCCACATCGTCCACCATGGGCAGCTCCGGGAACAGGAAATACCCGAGCAGAGCACCAATAAGCACGGACAAAAGGGGGGTTTGAGGCCGGCCAGGAACAGGCGGCCATAACCCGGCCGGGCACCCGTTTCAGCCGCCTCCGTGTGCATGGGCTGCCAGCGGTGAAACAGCCAAAGGCCCGCCATGTTCGCCACCAGCAAGACCAGCACCAGCCCCCCCGCCACCTGGGCGGCCATGGTACCGAGTTGGCCCAGCAGCCCTTCCATCTGCCCCCCCAGCCCCCCCAACCCCCCCAGCAGGGCCAGGATGAAATAGACCAGGCCCTCCACCGAATAGTGAATCACGGTCATCAGCTGGCGATTGGAGAGGGCAATGACAAAGCCCAGAAACAACGGAGCCAGTATCAGGAGCGCACCGGTCAACATGACAACCTCGAATGATTACAGGGATAAAGTGCAGGACAGTTGCGGTGAAAATCAGGGGGGCGTTCAGTGCAGGCGCTCGCCGGAGCGGTCCTGTACCAGCACCCAGGGGGGGGCAATGACGACCGCCCAGAGTTCGGCGTTGCGATCATACCAGGCGCGCGCGAGGTCAGGTGCCACCTCGCCCACCTGCCCACCGGACATCCAGTGCTCGAACTGGGCCTTGTTGTCCGCCGCCAACTGGGCTGCCACATTGAGCAGATCCAGCTCTGGCGCCACTCGCACCACCTGGCCCCCCCGGGCATAATAGGTTTGCAGCTCATGCCAGTGAATGCGGGAGGTCTCCAGGTTGAGTTTGGCCTTGATTTCTTCCGGCGACTGGGGGGGGATGACATGACAACCTCGGTGATCAGTTCATTTGCGGGGGGGCGCCAGCCTACCCTAAAACCGATGACGACGCACCCGGTTCAACGCTCCGGGTTGTCGGCCACCAGACGCCGGATATCATCGGCCAGAGTCATGGGATCAAAGGGTTTCGGAATGACACCAATGGCGCCCAGCGACCGGTATTCCTCAATTTCCGAGGGCTGCAAACGAGCGGTCATAAAGATAACTGGAATATTCAGCCCCCCCTCCGGGCGCTGCTGCAGGGCTTTCAGAGTCTGAGGCCCATCCATACCCGGCATCATTACATCCAGTAAAACCAGATCCGGATCAAAGTCCGCAATGAGTTTCAGGGCTTCGGAACCCGATTCACACAAACACACCTCAAAGCCGCCGACATCCCTCAATGACAGTTCAGCGATACTTCGTATATCAGGATCATCTTCAACGTAAAGAATTCTCTCCACTGTGTTGGTCGACGCGTCCATAATGCTCCCGAAAATCTATGGTTTATCCAGCCCCCCCAACCGCCGAATGAGACGCTGGTATTCCTCGTTGTCTGGCTCATCACGAGCCGCCAGAGCGGCAGCTCTCATAATCAGTTGGCGATCCTGGGTACTGTCGCCGGGCAACACATGAACAGCGCCGATCAACTCTCTGAGGCCAAGCGGCAAATGCCACTGAACTTTCAAACGGTTCCCGAACGGTTTCGACCAATCTTCCACCAGTTTTTCCAGTTGGTCTTCCTCGACCTGCCCACCAGAGGCATGAAAAACGTCGAGCACCTTAATCACCGCCAACTCTCCAAGACGACTGAGCAAAGCTGCTTGTTGGAAAATTGCCGGCTGCAAGCCAAGCTTAATCGCCAGTTCGCGTGCCGACTGCGATACTCTCAGAATATTCTGATTTACCGCCTCAGCGATCTCTTTCAAGGGTTCGAGCCTTACCGATCCGGACACATCCAACGATAGAGCCAGGGCTTGATTCAGCGACATGGCCACCCCCCCGATGGAGCTAATCGCATCGCGGAGACTCTCAACTGGCTGTCCGGTACGGCGGAACGACGTACTGTTGGCAACATCGAGCAATCTTGCGGTCAATGCTGGCTCGTCTCTCCAACGTTCAGCCAATTGAGCAGGGGGGGAGAGCTCGCTCTCTCGATCAATTAGCTTAAGAAGCTCCACAAGATCCATCCCGGAGGAGAGCTGAACCACCCGCCCAAGAGACGCTTCCAGATACTCAGAAACACTGGCCTGTTCCTGTCCCTTAACAGGAAAGAACTGAGCCAATCGCGAATGAAGGAGGTTGATATCTACCGGCTTTGTAATGTATCCATTGATGCCATAGTGTGCTGCTTTCAAGACAGACTCGCGGTCGGCCCTTGCTGAAACAACAACCACCGGGACCTGCTTATCCTGCTCCGGATCTTCTTAACGAAATCCAGGCCTGAACCATCGGGCAGATTCCAATCTGTGACAACAAGATCGAACCCTCCTCCTAGCGCCATATACGCCTCAGTAAGAGAACTACACACCGTTACATCGACACTTCGGCCAGATCCGGCAAGAACCGTTTCCAACAGCTCGCCAAACAAGTCATCGTCTTCAAGCACCAATGCTCTCAAGATTTACCTCATACTAGAGTCCGGAGTGATAGACTGTGACGCCATTCCGGCCACCACGTTTCTGGGCATAGAGTGCCCGATCGGCGGCTTCGATAGCCTGATCTCCGTCATCAAAATCATTGAGCTGTGCGATACCGGCACTAAAGGTAACCTTGAACACAGTGTCTGCCACAGCAAACTCCAACTCTCTGAAGCTCTCCAGAATCCGTTGCACTAACGCACAGGCTGCCCGTGCGTCGCACTGGGGGGGAAGTACAACCAGAAACTCCTCGCCGCCATACCGACCTATGGCATCTGACTCACGCAAACGGTTGCGAAGTAAGTTAGCAAGCGTTCGAATGACAACATCACCCTGACCGTGCCCCCCCCAGGTATCGTTGACGCGCTTGAAATGATCAATGTCTAGCAGAACGGTAACGGCCTGATAGCCACCGCGCCGACAGCGAACTCTTTCCCGTTCAACCTCCTGCTTGATCAATGAGTGCTTGAGGAGCCGAGTCAGGCTGTCTCGATTCATCAAATCCGAGAGCTGACGCGCCCGGTGACAGCGCATTTTTACCGAGCGAATCAGATAATCGTCAGAGACTGGTTTTACCAGAAACTCATCAGCACCTCCGGATAACGCCTTGAGCTGGCGCTCGGGATCGTCCTCTGACGAGAGATAAATGATAGGCAGGCTGAGCCAACGAGCCTGAAAGCGGACCATTCGTGCCAGCGCCACTCCCGAATATTCGCCGAGTTCGATGTCCATAAGCAGTAACTCGGGCTCAAAGCTGTGCAGCTCCTCCATTAACACCAGCGGATCGGACACAGCTCGCGCCTTAACGCCCACAGATTCCAGAACCAGGCAATAATGCTCAGCCAGTTCCTGATCATCATCTACAATCATGACACGGGCTTGAAGTCCCGCGACTCGCTCTTCGACAAGGGACTCAATGCGCTCGACCAGTTCTGGCAAGTCGATGGGCTCAGGGAAGAAAGCCCGACCGCCATAATCCGCAACACGGTAACGGCTCTGGAATCCATCTTCGTGACCGACACATAAAATGGGCGGGAAAGAACGATACGGATCAACATCTATCCCCCCCGTTACCACGTCGGCAACTTTGTCTACCTCGAGATAGTGGCAGATGATTGCGGAATAGTCCGACACAGTATCTGGCAGTTTTTCCGCAGTGCCACCAAATGTGGCGAGTTCACTCACCAAAACGTCAAACCCATATCGCTTGAGATCTGACGATAACGTTTCCAACTGGTCATACCGATCGCCATCCGTGATCATCAGCAGACGAACCTGCATACCATGAGAATCCGGATCAGGCATCTCAGGCGAGCTAACATTAGCAATTCCCGCCAACTCAGGACCTTGAGCATTGGCCATCGAAATCAACGCCCACAGACCTGAAGACAATTCCAGCACGTCAGGCTTCTGCGTGCTGCCTTGCTCCGGATCACGTCCCAAAAACCCTTTGAAACGCTTCTCGAGATCCCGGGCACATTGTCCAAGCTCTGGAAAACCGAAGGTTCCTGCAGATCCTGCTAGTTGATGTAAACGCTGGCTGCAACTGAGAAGTTCTTCAGCACTGGCCGTTCCATCATCAAGCCGCCTTGCAAGCTTTTCCAGATCGACCAATTCACCTTCTAGACGCTCAATAAATCGGCTTTTGAGAACTTTCAGTCGATTCGCTATGTGCTTCTGCTGTCGGCTATCCAAAAAAACACCCCCCCAAGCTTCGGTTTTGTCGGCTATGGAAATACTCTAAGCTCTATCAAAGCATGTTTTCCAGTTGTCGACCACGCCATTAAGGAATACTTTTGAAAACCTTATCCCTTGGTCTTCGCGTAACGTTACTCACCATAACAACCAGTATTACGGCAGTAACCGCAGTGCTGCTAATAGCTTACAACGGGGGGGTAGTGCAAGACTTTGAGAACGTCCTGACCCAGAGACAACTTCTGGAAACCGAATCTGCAGCACGCATGGTTGATCAGGAGCTTCAGATTCGACTGGACGCACTTCATGCTTTTTCGGAATTTCTTACCGACGGCGACAGGCTTCTCCCGACGCTTCGAATTTCTGAGCTCCTGGGACGCCAGGACCGTCTCAACGCGTATTTTCGAGCCGGACTACTAGTTTTCGACGAAAATGGTGTTGCTATCGCAGAGAACCTATTCGTACCGAATCGGTTAGGCACATCCTATGCCGATCGCCCGCATTTTCGTGAGTCCATCGGCAGCAGACGTCCCGTAGTCAGTCGCCCAATTATCGGGCGGACAACCGGACTGCCTCTGCTGTCTTTTCTGGCACCCATAGAATCCGACGAAGGAGATCTGCTTGGTCTTGCTGGTGGCGTTATCAATCTGGCCGCCTCAGGGGGGGTTATCCCCCCCGAAACCCTGGAGGAAGAGGAAGACGTCATTTTCAAAATACTGGATACCAGCCACTTCACACAGGTCGACTCTCTACGACCCGGCACACCTATGCCTGATCTCCCACCGCCGGGCGAGGATGCGATCATTGACGCAGCGCTCTCCGGTGTATCCACAGGCATTGTTGAGGATGCCACTGGCAAACGCTGGGTCTACGCAACAAAGCATCTTGATCGCGTTGGATGGCTCTTCCTCAGAGCAGAACCCTATGACCGCGTAACTGGTCCGGCGCGAGCTTCATTCAGCAGTTTTTTTTGCAGCTCAGTGTACTGGTGATTCTCGTGATCAGCATTCTGGCTTGGATAGCGGCAAAAACTGCAACGGTGTCCCTTGAAACCATGTCCTTACGCATTCGTGACATGATCCAGAAGACTTCAGGGCATAGGCGCTTGCCTCCCAAAGGCCCACCAGAAACACGGAATCTGGCACTGGCTTTCAATCAGCTCATGGAAGAAAGAGAATCCCTCGACGAGATGAAAGACCAGTTTGTCTCGAACGTGAGCCATGAATTGCGAACCCCCCCACTGACTTCCATTAACGGATCACTAAAACTGTTGAGCGCGGGGGGGGCCGCCGGCACGTTACCGGAAAAAGCCCAGGAGATGCTTACCATTGCGCTACGCAACAGTGATCAACTGCAACACTTGATTTCTGACTTGCTGGATTTCAATAAAGCTCTTGTCGGAAAGCTATCAGTCTACCCATGCACGATAGATATGCATGAGGCCCTGAGCCAAGCCGTGGACGGTAATCGTGGCATGGCTCACAGTTATGGGGGGGTTGAATGCTCATACAACGTAGCACCTCATGCCGCGAAGGTCTGGGCTGACGAACAGCGTCTTCGCCAGGTACTCGACAATTTCCTGAGCAACGCAATCAAGTTCTCCCCCCCCGAAGGCAGCACCGTGAACGTGGTCGGCGAGGCAACAGGTTATGACATGATCAGGATTACCGTATCCGACCAGGGCAACGGAGTTCCAGAGTCATTCCTGCCAAGACTTTTTGATCGTTTTTCACAAGCTGACTCCGTTTCAAGGCACTCCAGATCAGGCACAGGTCTTGGCCTTGCCATTTGCCGAGAGCTGGCTGAACTAATGGAAGGAGAGGTTGGTTACTACTATCGAGCCGGAGCCCATTTCTGGATTGAACTTCCATGCCCCCCCAGCAGCAACACAGAGGTGCTCCATGAAAACACCTGACTCACCGGCAAACGAAGCAGAACGCCTCTCTGCACTGGAAGCCACCGAGCTTCTTGATACGGCCCCCCCAGAGGAACGATTCGACAGAATCACCCGTCTTGCAGCAAGCATGTTTGATGTACCTATCGCCTTGGTGTCTCTGGTCGACAGAGACCGACAATGGTTCAAATCCTGCTTCGGCCTGGGGGGGGTTCGCGAAACCGGTCGAGACATTTCATTTTGTGGCCATGCCATCCTCGGCAAAGAAACGTTCGTCGTTGAAGATGCCCTGGGAGATGACCGGTTTGCGGACAACCCGCTGGTAACCGGAGAACCCCCCCACATCCGTTTTTACGCGGGAGCCCTGCTCAGAGATCGCTCCGGTTACCACATTGGGACTTTGTGCATTATTGACAAAAAGCCCCCCCGCTGTCTGGAACCAGATGCCCGTCAAAACCTCCGAGATCTTGCCGACATCATCGAGCGCGAATTCCAGTTTCAGGAGCTGGGCAGTTATTTCAGCGAGCGCACCAAAGCACTGAATATTCTCAACGACATCGCACTGGAATCAACCGCTGATCTAGAGCAGGCGATTGTCGACGCCCTGGAGAAAGCCAACCGATACCTTGGCACCGAAACAGGTATTGTCAGCGAAGTAACCGGCGATGCATACACGGTGCTGTGGCACCATCAGAGGCGAGATCAGACACTTGATAACGGCTTTACTATGCCGCTCGACAAGACTTATTGCTCTATTCTTCTCGAAAAAGGAGAAGTCCTGGGAATCAACCATATGGCAAAGTCCAGATACCGGGACCACGCGTGTTACCAGGCATTCAAACTGGAAAGCTACCTGGCGGCCCCCCCGATCTGGATTGACGACGAGTTATTCGGAACGCTGAATTTTTCCTCCCCCCCAAAACCGCGTACCGCTCCTTTCAGTGAAACCGAAAAAATGTTCGTTAATCTGTTGGCTCGATGGATAGGGGGGGATAGTGTTCAGAGGTCCCGCCAGGCCGAAACCCTTGAGAAACTCGTAGCCAACACGCCGGGCATGCTTTATCAATACCGGCTATGGCCAGACGGTCACGCATCCTTTCCATTCTCGAGTGATCGTATTCAAGACATCTACGGAGTTAAGGCAGAGCAGGTTCAGAAAGACGCATCCGTTGTTTTTGAAAGAATTCATCCAGACGATCTCGATAATATCGCCAAGAGCATTGAAGAATCTGCCAGGACACTCTCCGAATGGCATTCCCAATACCGAGTTCGGCATCGTGATGTCGGCTGGAGGTGGGTTGAGGGCAAAGCCTCTCCCGAACTTTTGGCCGACAACAGCATCGTCTGGCACGGATATATAGCAGATATTGATGAGAAAAAAAGAATCGAACTGGCGCTGAAGGAAAGCGAAGACGAGCTCCGAAGGCTCTATGAGTTATCGCCAATCGGAATCTCGTTAAACGATTACAGCAGCGGACGATTCCTGGACGTCAATGAAGCCTTCCTGGTGCCCACGGGGGGGCTCAAACGAGAACGGCTTGGTGATATGTCCGTGCTTGAACTGATTCCTGATGACAGGAAACAAAAAGCAAAAGAAATCATCAAAGAGCTTCGCGAAGCCGGCCGATTCGGCCCTTGCGAACTGGAATTCATTGGCGAGAACAATACTCGATATCCTGTCGTTATCCGGGGGGGCATGCGCATCACGAGCGTAACAGGTCGTTCTCTGGTCTGGACGTTGGTCGAAGATATATCCGAACGAAAAAAAGTGGAGAAAATGAAAAATGAGTTTATCTCTACCGTCAGTCATGAGCTCCGAACACCTTTAACCGCTATCAGCGGCTCTCTGGGGGGGCTGGTCACAGGCGGAGCATTGGGCAGCCTTCCCGAACCTTTAGAACGCGTACTTAGCATTGCTCATCGAAACAGCAATCACCTCAGGCAGCTCGTAGATGACCTTCTGGACATCGAGAAGCTCGTCTCCGGCAAAATGCGCATGCATATCTCCAGTGAATTTTTGCCCCCCCCTTTGCTTCATGAAATCGTAGACCGTTTAAGATCTTACGCAAGCGATAACAGAGTATGCGTGACACTGGATGAAAACCTTCCTCACGTGTACGCCAACGTGGATAGGCAACGACTAACCCAAGCCCTGACCAACCTGCTATCCAATGCCATAAAGTTCTCGCCTGAAGGCAGCACCGTATCTGTGAAAACCAGCCATCTGAAGGATCATCTTCGTATTGTTGTGCAGGATGAAGGACCGGGCATTCCCGATAGTTTCAAACCTCGGGTCTTCCAGAAATTTGCCCAAGCTGACAGCTCCGATACCCGTGGTAAAGGCGGTACCGGTCTTGGGCTGGCTATCACTCAGGAAATCATGATGCAAATGGAAGGTGATGTAGGATTCGAATCCCAAGAGGGGGGGCACGGCGCCACCTTCTGGCTCGAGTTACCCCCCCTGACTTAAGGCTTTAAAATGAGCAACGACAAACAAGAACAGATTTTCTTCAGCCTGGTGTGGCTGGCCCGGATAATCGTTTGTTTGCTCACCATAGGACTGGCTTTGGCAATCGATTCAACTGCGACAGAAAGGCATCGAGCTGACATCCGAGCGAAATGGCAGGAGCAGGTCGATGACCTTAGCCTGCAACTCAGAGCCAGCATACTGCAGAATACTCAGACCGTTTGGGGGGGACTAGCCGCCAACGTTTCCGTGCAGCCTGACATCAACGAGACACAGTTCAAACGACTCGCTTCTGTTATTTTCAAGCTGGCACCAGAACTATTGAACATCGGGCTAGCGCCAGACTTCGTCATCAAGCACATCTACCCACTCCAAGGCAATCAGGCCGCTCTCGGCCTGGATCTTCGAACCCAGAGTCTTTCTCGCGAGCAAATGGCTCTGCTTCTGGAAACCCGGCGCGCGTTTTCAACGGCCCCCCCATAAACCTGGTTCAGGGTGGACAAGGTCTGGCTGCGCGTATCCCCCCCATTTTCGAGAACCAATCCGATAAACCTTGGGGGGGGTCATCTCCGCTATTCTGGATTTGGAGCGCCTTTATGCCTCAATCGGCCTCAACACGATGCCGCCTGAATTTCAGTTCGTCCTGTCCACCACAGGAATCAGCAGCATTAATCAAGGCATATTCTTTGGTCCGCAGAACATCGATTGGCAATCGCCCGTTTCGTCGACCATGAGCATGCCCGGGTTTTCCTGGCACCTGTACGCTCAACCTGATGATGGCTGGCCGAATTATCCGGCCTCTCCGTGGTTGCTACGCAGCATTCTTGCCCTGACTACTCTGACCATTATCGCTGGTACCTGTGGATTACAGCCCTCATCATCCATGATCGTAAAATGCAGCGCAGGTTCTGGGGGGGACTGTTTGACCTGGCGCCTTTCGGCATTGCTCTCTACGACGCCATTGACGGTGAGCTATTGCAGGCAAACCCCCCAGTTTCACACGAATTCTCGGATCAAAGGGGGGGGTAGCGCTCTCCTACTTCAACGCCATCTACGATTCATCTGGCAAACCAAAAAAAACTCGCAGCACGGCGTATCTTCAACACTGGCAACCCACTTCCGTTTCAGTGGCCTTGAAGGCTTTTTCCCTATCGGAAACAACGCCTTTATCCCTATTATGCTCCACGGTTTGCGCCTGGACCTTCAGGGCAACGAATCCGTCATCTGGATCATCGTTGAGGACATCTCCCAACGAAAAGAGGCGGAACGATTAAAGAGCGAGTTTATCTCAACCGTCAGCCATGAACTCAGAACCCCCCCCTCACCTCCATTTCCGGGGGGGCGCTGTCGCTGTTAACGACCAATGCTGTCGGAGAGCTTTCAGGAAAAGCACAACAATTGCTGAAAATCGCCCAAAGAAACAGCGATCATCTGGGTTTTCTGATCAATGACCTGCTGGACATCGAGAAACTGATTGCGGGCAAGATGGATTTCAATGTGGTCGAATTTCCTGTGTCTGAGGCGATCACCGAAAGCCTGGAAAACATCCAGAACTACGCCACCGAAAAAAAACATCACTCTGAACGCACAAGAACTTTCAACAACCACGATTAAGACGGACAAACAAAGGCTGGCACAGGCACTCAACAACGTCCTGTCAAACGCAATCAAGTTCTCACCGGTCAACGGCCAGATTCGTATCTGGACAAAACCGCATGGCCAGGGACTTCGAATCTACGTGCAGGACGAGGGACCTGGTATCGCTCCGGAATTCAGAGAGCGCATGTTCCAGAAGTTCTCCCAGGCCGACAGTTCGGATCGACGCAGCAAGGGTGGCACTGGCCTGGGCCTGGCCATCACCAAAGAGCTGATGGCAGGATGGAGGGCGACGTCGGCTTCACGTCAGAAGCTGGCCAGGGAGCCACCTTCTGGCTGGAAGTCCCGGCCGCCTAGGCGTTTTTCAGCATCTCCCGCACCACGTAATGCAGGATACCACCATGCTGGAAATACACTGCCTCGTTGGCGGTATCAATCCGTGACTTCAGCTCGCAGGTTTCGGTAGAGCCATCCTTGTATTTCACCGTCATGGTCAGGGTCTGGCCCGGTTTGATCTCGCCAGACAGTCCCTGAATGCTGATCGTTTCCTCCCCCCCGGTGAGTTTCAGGCTCTTGCGATCAGTCCCCCCTCCGGGAATTGCAACGGCATCACGCCCATGCCAATCAGGTTGGAGCGATGGATGCGCTCATAGGATTCCGCCACCACGGCTTTCACGCCCAGCAACCGGGTGCCCTTGGCGGCCCAATCCCGACTGGAGCCGGTGCCGTATTCCTTGCCGGCAATCACGACCAGCGGCGTGCCCTGCTCCTGGTACTTCATGGCGGCATCGTAGATGGCCATTTGTTCCCCCCCGGTGGGCACAAATTTGGTGAAGCCGCCTTCCACGCCGTCGAGCATTTCATTGCGTATGCGCACGTTGGCAAAGGTGCCGCGCATCATCACCTCGTGGTTGCCCCCCCGGCGGGAGCCGTAGGAGTTGAAGTCTTTTGAGTCTACCCCCCCATGTTCCTGCAGGTATTTGCCCGCCGGGGGGGTATCCGGCTTGAAGGAACCGGCCGGTGAGATATGGTCGGTGGTCACCGAATCTCCCAACAGCGCCAGGATGTTGGCATCCTTTATGTCATCAATGGCCTCGGGCTGTTCACCCATGCCTTCGAAGAAGGGCGGATGCTGGATGTAGGTGGATTTGTCACTCCACTCATACACCTTGCTTTCCGGCACCTTGATGGATTTCCAGATGTCGTCGCCCTCGAAGACCTCACCGTATTCCTTGCGGAACATGTCGGTCTTGACCTTCTCGACCGCTTCCGCGATCTCGGCCTGGCTTGGCCACAGGTCTTTCAGGTACACCGGGTTGCCATCCTGGTCTGCGCCCAGAGGATCCTTGGTAAGGTCCACCCGTACGTTGCCAGCCAAAGCATAGGCAACGACCAGTGGGGGGGGCGACGCCAGCCAGTTGGTTTTCACCAGCGGATGCACCCGGCCCTCGAAATTGCGGTTACCGGACAGCACCGAGGCCACGGTGAGATCCCCCCCATCAGTAATCGCTTTCTCGACTTCATCCGGCAGCGGCCCGGAGTTACCGATACAGGTGGTGCAGCCATAACCCACCAGGTTGAAACCCAGTTGGTTCATGTCATCCTGAAGGCCGGCCACTTTGAGGTAGTCGGTCACCACCTTGGAGCCCGGCGCCAGTGAGGTTTTGACCCAGGGTTTGGTTTTCAGACCCTTGGCCACGGCCTTTTTGGCAATCAGGCCAGCCGCCATCATCACGCTGGGGGGGTTGGATGTATTGGTACAGGAGGTAATCGCCGCAATCACCACCGCGCCCGGGTCCAGCCGGGTAGATTCACCATTCATGTGAAGTGGCTGACTGGCGGGGGGGTGTTCGAAATAGGCGCTCTGAGCACCGACCGCTGTGCCACCCCCCCCTTCAGATTCCAGCTTGGCCTCACGGCTTTCTGCCGGGCCTTCCGAGGTTTCCATCAGCAATTCAAACGACGCTTTCATGTTGGTGAGGGCAACCCGGTCCTGGGGGGGTCGTTTCGGGCCGGCAAGGCTGGCTTCCACCTCACCCATGTCCAGCTCCAGGGTATCGGTATATACCGGCTCATGACCGGGCTCCCGCCACAATCCCTGGGCTTTGGCGTAGTTTTCAACCAGTTCCAGCAGTGCTTCATCCCGCCCGGTCAGGCGCATGTAGTTGATGGTTTGTTCATCCACCGGGAAGAAACCACAGGTAGCACCGTATTCCGGCGCCATATTGGCAATGGTGGCACGGTCGGCCACTGGCATGTCTTTCAGGCCGTCCCCCCCATAGAACTCCACAAACTTGCCCACCACGCCTTTCTTGCGCAGCATTTCCGTGACGGTCAGCACCAGGTCGGTCGCCGTGATGCCCTCCCTCAGCTTGCCGGTGATCTTGAAACCGATCACCTCCGGAATCAGCATGGAGACCGGCTGGCCAAGCATGGCGGCTTCCGCTTCGATACCGCCCACGCCCCCCCAGCCGAGTATGCCCAGACCGTTGATCATGGTGGTGTGGGAATCGGTGCCCACCAGCGTGTCCGGGTAGGCGATGGTTTTACCGTCCACCTCCTTCTGCCACACCGTTTTGCCCAGATATTCCAGATTCACCTGATGGCAGATGCCGGTGCCCGGCGGCACCACCCGGAAGTTGTCAAAGGCCTGCTGGCCCCCCCAACGCAGGAACTCGTAACGCTCCTGGTTGCGCTCCATCTCTATGGCGACGTTTTCCTTGAAGGCAGACGGGTTGCCATATTTGTCCACCATAACCGAGTGGTCGATCACCAGATCCACCGGCGATAACGGGTTGATCAGGGCGGGATCTTTACCAGCGTTCTTCACGGCCTCGCGCATGGCCGCCAGGTCCACGACCCCCCCGGGCACCCCCCCGGTGAAATCCTGCATCAGAACCCGGGCCGGACGGAACTGGATTTCGGTATCCGAGCCCCCCCGGTCTTTCAACCATTGCACCATGGCATCAATGTGGGAGCGGTCGACCGTCGTGTCATCTTCGTTGCGCAGCAGGTTCTCCATCAACACTTTCAACGAGAACGGCAGGCGGTTGAGGTCGCCCAGGGTGTCCGCTGCCTTGGGCAAACTGTAGTAGTGGTAGGTCTGGCCACCCGCGCTCAGGGTGGAGAGGGTATTCAGGCTGTCTTTACTCAGGGATGAACTCGACATGCGATGCCTCCTCTTCGGAAATCTCCTTTAACTATTGCATCGAATGGCGAGAGTTCAACTGCAGTCCCGTGAATGTTCCGCATTACCCCCCCGGTGAATACTGTCAGTATCATCCGTGACCTGGCGTATACAAGTTAAACAAAAAGACGATACTTGAGCCATTCCCGTACTGATACCGTACACACCTTAGCTTTCCCCCCCGACTTTTACAGGAATCTCGCTTGCTGGCGCTTGATCATTTCTTTGTTCTGAATCCCGAGGCTGACAAACTGGTGTCGGGCCAATACGACTATGGCCTGGTGATGTTGTCGTTGCTGATCGCTGTGGGCGCTTCCTACCTGGGGGGGCTAACCCTGGCTGCCGCTGCGCGCCGCAGCAACACCCTCTACATGCAACGCCTCCATCTGTTCAGTGGTTCAGCTGCTTTGGGCTTTGGCATCTGGTCCATGCATTTTATTGGCATGCTGGCCTTTGAAATGCCCACCCATGTGCACTATCACCCCCCCTGGATTACCGCGCTTTCCGCCGCTCCGAGCCTGTTTGCCTCCTGGGTAGCGCTCAGCCTCCTGGCCCGGCACGACCTGACCGGGCAGCGACTGATCGGTGGTGGCGTGGTGGTCGGGGGGGCCGGCATCGGTGCCATGCACTATCTGGCATGGCCGCTATGGAGATCGGGCCGGCACTTCGCTACGACCCAACGTTATTCGCACTGTCGATTGTGGTGGCGGTGATGCTAGGCACCCTGGCGCTGTGGATCAGCTTCGGACTGCGCCACAGAACGCGCCTGCGCGGGTACAAGCGCCGTTTACTCGCCGGTACCGTGATGGGGGGGCTGGCCATCGCCGGCATGCATTACACTGCGATGGAAGCCGCCCGGTTTATCGGCCAGCCCGCCCCCCCGGATTTCTGCCCGGGAGCAACAGCCACACCATTCTGGCACTGACCATCGCATTCGTAACGGTAACGCTCAGCCTGCTCGCCTCCGGGGGGGTCAACGCGGTAGCCCGTTATCGCGCCCTGATGAGGCGCAGTCAGGAAACCGCCAGCGAACTGCGCACCATTGTCGATGCCGCCGTAGATGGCATTATCAAAATTTCCGATCGGGGGGGCATCGTGCTCTCCTTTAACGAATCGGCAGAACGCATTTTCGGTTACCGAGCCGATGAAGTCGTGGGCAAGAATATCAACATGCTGATGCCCAACCCTCATCGGGACGCCCACGACGGCTATCTGAAAAACTACCTGCGTACCGGGAAACGCAAAATCATCGGTTCCGGCCGGGAAGTCTGGGCTTTGCATAAAGACGGCCACCAGATTCCGGTTCGGCTAGGCATTGGGGGGGAATCCCGGCTGGGTGGCATCAGCACTTTCGTAGCTTCATCACTGACATTTCCGAACGCCATCGAATGGAAACCGATCTGCGCCGGGCGAAAGAGGAAGCTGAGCAGGCTGCCGCCGCCAAAAGTGCGTTTCTGGCCAACATGAGCCATGAAATCCGCACCCCCCCGATGAACGCCATTATCGGCTTCACAGACCTGGTACTGGACACACCGCTGGATGAAACCCAGGCACGGCATCTTGCGTGGTGAAAACCTCGGCCCGGTCTCTGCTTAACCTGCTCAACGATATACTGGACACCGCCAAACTGGACGGTGGTCATACCGAACTCGAACTGCACGATTTTAACCTGCGCCGCCTCTGTGACCAGGTGATTGCCACGCAATCCCTGAATGCCGCGCGCAAAGGGCTGTATCTGACACTGGATTACCAGGCCGGAGAATACTACCAGGGCGATCCCTTGCGCATTCAGCAAGTGGTGCTGAATCTGTTAAGCAATGCCGTAAAATTCACCCAGACAGGCGGCGTCACCCTGAAGGTGCAGGAGCCTCTGTGCACAAGGTCGTTATCCGGGTTGAGGATACCGGCATTGGCATTTCTGCCGATCGCATCGACAGGATTTTCGAACCGTTTACCCAGGCCGATTCCAGCATGACCCGTCGCTTTGGTGGCACTGGCCTGGGCACAACCATTGCCCGACAACTGGTGGAACTGATGGGTGGCACCATCAGCGTGACCAGCAGCCCGGGTGAGGGCTCGGTTTTCCAGGTAGAACTGCCCCCCCTGCCTAGCGGCCTGGCCGTGGACGAGGATACGCTGGCAGACCAGGAAATCGCTCTTCCCCCCCCTTTGCGCATTCTGGTGGCTGATGATGTGCCACAAAACCTCGAACTGCTGAAAACCCTGCTGCTTCACCGCAAACATGAGGTCACCACGGCCGGGAACGGACAAGAAGCGATAGATCTCTATCGTAACCAGGTTTTCGATCTGATTCTGATGGACGTGCAAATGCCCGGAATAAATGGCCACGAAGCCACCCGGGCGATACGTCGACATGAAGCAGCCGCCCAGCGACGGTACACGCCCGTGGTTGCCCTTACCGCCAGCGTGCTGGAAGACGATCGGAGGCAGGCTTCGGAGGCAGGGATGGACGGTTTCGCCATCAAGCCACTCAATCTGCCGGAACTCACTGCCGAGATGGCCAGAGTCCTGGGCATAGAGGCTTCGGCTCCGAGCAATGCAGGCGATGATGTCGACGACAGCACGATAGATACCGTCACGCTCAGGCAGCTCTGGCCGGACACCCAAAAACACCTACGGGCGGCTGGACGTCTGCTGCAAGCGCCAGAGAATCAACCCGAGGCAATCCGGCTCTGCCCCCCCGATAACCCGACAGCCGAAGCCCACCGGGTTCGCGGCATTGCCGGCAATCTGGGTTTCCGGCGTTTAGCGGCAACGCTGGCAAACCTGGAAACCCGGCTGAAATCGGAAAAACCGGTGCCGGAGGCCCTGTGGCAGGAGCTCCAGAACGATTTTGATCGGGCACGCCAGTGGCTGACCGAACAAGCAGCGGACTCTGAAACGCGCCCCCCCGCAAGCTGGACTGAACCGGATGCCATAGACCCGAAAACGCTGGCACAAGTGATCGAACGCCTGAGCCAGGGCGAAATTCCGGAACGCGCTATCGACCAGCTGAAGCCAGGACTGCCACGGAGATCGCCGATGCGATGAACGAGGCTCTCGACGACTTCGAACCAGAGAAAGCGGCCGAACTTCTGATCACTTTTCGCGATACCCTGGAGGCCTCGCAATGCTGACCGACACCAAGACCCTGCTGCTGGTGGACGACGAGCCAGCCAACCTTCAGGTGCTGCGCAACGTACTTTCCGACCACTACCGGCTACTGTTCGCCAAAGATGGTGAACGGGCGCTGGAACTGGCACGCAGCGAGAAACCGGATCTTGTTCTGCTGGATGTGATGATGCCGGGCATGTCCGGTTACGAGGTGTGCAAAACCCTGAAGGCCGGCCAGGAGACCCGCACTATCCCGGTGATCTTCGTGACCGCATTGTCTGATGCCGATGACGAAGCCCGGGGGGGCTTTGAGCTGGGTGCTGTGGACTACCTTACGAAACCCGTGAATGCGGCGATTGTCCGGGCCAGGGTGAAAAACCATCTGTCTCTGGTGCGTATGGACGAGCTGATAGAGACCCGGTTGGCCGTCGTTCAGCGGCTGGGGGGGCGCGCGGCGGAATACAAGGACAACGAAACCGGCCTGCACGTTATCCGCATGAGCCATTTCTCGCGGTTGATCGCCCTGGAGGCCGGCCTCGGCGAAGCCTGGTCCGACACTCTGCTCAATGCCGCCCCCCCGATGCACGATATCGGCAAGATCGGCATTCCGGACGCCATTCTCCAGAAACCTGGCAAGCTGGAGCCGGATGAGTGGGTCATCATGCAACGCCACGCGGAAATCGGGGGGGCGGAGATCATCGGTGAAGACGGCTCAGATCTGCTCAACATGGCGCGGGAAGTGGCCATGAATCACCACGAGAAATGGGACGGCAGCGGCTACCCGAAAGGCCTGAAAGGAACCGCCATTCCCATCTCTGCCCGGATCGTGGCCCTGGCCGATGTCTTCGACGCTCTCACCAGCGAGCGCCCTTACAAGAAAGCATGGCCGATAGAACAGGCAACGGATTTGATTCGCGAGCAAAGCGGCAAGCATTTCGACCCGGAACTGGTCGGAGCCTTCTTCCGCTGCCTGCCGGCGATACTTGAGGTGCGCCAGCGTTGGCAGGAATCCTGATCGCGTCACAGGCGAGCGCGGCCATGTCCGCCTCTCAACTGTGAACACAGCGGGTGCGGCTCGGGTCGAGTTCTGTCATGATTGGCGGCTGATTTCTGACGGATCAGGAACTGTCTCACGTGAAGCACGATTGTCATTACCATCCGGGCGACCCTGCCAAGTGGCATTGTGGCGAATGCCAGATGCACTACTGCAGCCGTTGTATGCCGGATGCCGATACCCGCCAGCGTCGGGGGGGGCTTTGTCCCCCCCGCTGCAGTAAAGCCATGCGTTATCTGGGCGCAGCCACCGAAGTGGTGCCCTTCTGGCAGCGGGTCGGGGGGGCCTTTTTCCGTTACCCCCCCTTCCACACCGATCCGCTGATTGTCATCGCCATCTGCACGTTGGTTCCTGTAGTGGCGCCAGCAATATTATTGGCCTGATCATCTGGCTGGTGCTGGCGCTGGCGCTGTTCAAGTACACCTATGCGGTGATCAATCACACCGCTGAAGGCCATCTGAAACCGCCAGCAGTGTCGGTGGCGTTTACCGGCAGCGGTTTTGACATTGTGGTGCTGCAACTGCTGGTGTTTGTGCTTATGGGCGGCCTGGTAGGCGCCGCCGCCATGCTGGGCGGGCCGATACTGATGATGCTTGCGGTGGCGTTTGTAGTGCTGGCACTGCCGGCCAGCATCATGGTACTGGCCATGGAGCGCTCGGTCGGCGCAGCTGTAAACCCCCCCATGAACCTGGCGGTGCTGATCTCGCGCATCGGCACGCCCTACTTCCTGCTTTACGGGTACCTGATTCTGCTCACCCTGGCCTCCGGCGCGGCGCAGGACTTTGCGTGAATCATTTCCCCCCCATGTGGGTGGCCCAACCGCTGGCCGGTTTCCTGAACAGTACCTTTACCCTGATCCTGTTTCACATGCTGGGTTATCTGCTATTCCAGTATCAGGAAGAACTCGGCTTTGCCTCAGACCTTCAGGACGAGATCTCGGAAACCGACCAACACCAGCGGGATCGCAGCAGCCGGTTTGATGCCGATCTGGATATGAACCTGAAGGATGGCAACTACGACCGTGTGCAGAGCATGCTCAAGGAAGCCCTCAAACGGGACCGGACCAACCCTGCCCGCATCGGCCAGCTTTACCAGCTGCTGACCGCCCGCAATGATGCCGAAGAGCTGTACCGCTACCACCCCCCCAGGATTATGGCCTGGCTGGCCCAACGGCATGATGGAGACGGGCTGAATCAACTGTTACAGACGCTGCAGATGGTGGAGCCGAAGTTCCAGCTGGACGACCCGGAACTGGCGGTGCAGTGTGCCGGCACCCTGTACCATCGGGGGGGCCACCACAAAGCGGCCATCCGTTTACTGCAGGATTTCCACAAACGCTTCCCGGACAGCGAGCAGCTGGCACCCGCCTATCTGATTGTGGCCCAGGCCCTGGCCAATGGCCTGCAGCAATGGGAAAAAGCCAGTGCTTTCCTGTCGTTCATCAAGAAGCGCTGCGTGAACCATCCGGCCCACGAGCATATTGATGTCTGGCTGGAACAGGCGGCGAACCAACAACCCTTGAAAGGCCCAAAAGCGAGCTTTCAGGTTTCAGACTGAGGGCTTGCCTGCCACGCCTCAGCCGTGAACCTCCAACAACTGCCGGTAATGGCGTGCTTTCGGCTCCATCTGCAGTTTCTCGAACTCCGCCACCAGAAGCCGACAGGCTTCATTCACCATGTCCGGTTCGGCCTTGGCTCGCATGCGTTCAAACGCCTTCTCTGCGGCTTTGAAATCATGGCGTTTCAGGCTGGCGAACAGCACACGATTGTGCGCCTCCGGTGCCAACGGATGATAGGCCTCGCCCTTGCTCAGATACTCTTGCCAGACATCCACCATCTGTTCCGGCTGCCGCCGGGCGATGGCATCGTCCATCATTTCTTCGGCACGCAGCCGGTAGCTGTCCAGGTCCGGCCTTAATTTAGCCAGTTGATACAGGTGCTCGAGCAGCACGGGCCGTTCCGGATAACGCTCCCGCAACGCCTCGAACTGGCGCCGGGCCAGATCGAACTCCATGCGGCCAAGGCTGGCCATGGCCTGGCCATAGGCTTGGTGAACTGTTCGTCCTGTTCTTCCTGCTCCGGTTCGAAGAACTCGTCTTTCACCTGCAGCCAGCTCTGACCCAGCAGCCACACCAACCCTGCACCGGCCGCCAGGCACCGGCATGGGCCATATAGCAATACCGGTGGCACCGGCAAACCAGTAGTCATAGATTTCCTTGCCCAGCCAGACCGGCAGCATGGCGATGGCCGGTGCCCGGAAATAGTTGAAGTAAACGCCCAGGAAGTAGAAGAAGCGGATGCGCTGCAGCCCGTAAATAGCCACATACATGCCCATCAACCCGGAAATGGAGCCGGACGCGCCCACCAGAGGTACCTGACTACCCATGGAAAAGGCGGTAAATACCAGGCCGGACAAGGCACCGCAGACAAGATAAGCCACCAGAAAGCGCCCCCCCGGCCCAGCGCTTTTTCCACGGTAAAACCCAGCAGGAACAGGAACAGCAGGTTACCAATAATGTGGCCCCCCCAGCCGCCGTGCAGGAACTGGTAGGTAATGAGCGTGTACAGCGAGAGCTCTGCCGGCACCAGTCCCAACTGATAGGCACTTATCCGGCTGATCCACTGTTGCTCGATCGCCGAGCGCTGCTCCAGCCAAAGGTTGCGCTGTGCCGGGGGGGCCCAGATCAGATCCCGGTTCTGCTGCAGATACTGGTAAAACTCACGATCCAGCAGCAACGTCACCGCCTGCCAGAGTGCTTCCTCATTTTCCTGAAGTTGCTGGAATTCCTGCAACTCCAGAACCCGCTGCTGGCTGCCTTCGAACTGGATTTCCCGCTGCAGGTAGTCCTCGTAGGCGGGGGGGGCCTCCAGGGCCAGCAGATCGCTCTCCAGATAGTCTTCCAGTGCGGCTTCGAACTTGCGGTCGTCTCCGCCCTGGTAGAACAGAAAGACGAGCAGGCAGGCCATGATCAGGCCCAGAGTTACCCAGGGTGGGCGTTTCCAGTTTACGGCATTCTCGGCAGGAATAATCAGCATGGGCGGTCACAATTCATCATAATCTGTCCCTGAAAAGCTGCTTTTTACCACAGCGGGGGGGCCTTCTTTTCCCGGTGTAATCACACAGTCACACAAATGCCATTCAATCGGTAGCTATAGAACCCGGGCGGCTATCGACCATTCGCCAATTGCCGTTATGGCCTCTGACATCAATAGTGAAGGGGGGGACATAACAAAAAACGCCGGGCACTCGACTCGAGGAAGCAGCAAATGACCGTACTTGTTCTGGACAACCCCCCCGATATGCTGGCCAAGGCCGCCCTGGCCTTCGCGGGCGCCAACGGGCAACTGTCGGCCGACGCCGACCGCCCCCCCCACCGTACCCGATTCCACTACGGTTTCAACAAACACACGCTGGATGCCCCCCCGGATATCGATATGCTCAAGCGGCACGCGGCCTATATCAAAGGGCACCCCCCCGGCATGCAGGTTCGCATTCACGGCCATGCCGACAACTTTGGCTCTGCCGAATACAACCGGTTTCTGGCCCGGCTCAGAGCCAACGCTGTGGCCCGGCTACTGATTCAGGAAGCGTGTCGCAATCGTCCATCCTGCTTGCCACTTGGGGGGGCTCGGATCGCCCGCTGACCCGGCCGGAGGACCACGCCGCCAACCGGCGTGTGGAACTGGAATACCTGAGCCTGGACGTCGCCCGGGCGCTGTAATCGACAGAAACACAAACGGGGGGGCCCAAGGCCCCCCCGTTCTTCAATGGCTGGACACTGTTTCAGCCATATACCTGCCAGACGTTCCAGAACAGCAACAGTGCCGCAACCAGAATCGCCAGCCAGGTTAGCAGGATCCCAATCATGCGTGCCCAATGAGGCCCGCCCTTGCCGTTGATCATTCCCCCCCAGGCATGGAGAATGCGGCCGACCACCAACGCCATCCCGGTCCAGTAGATCAGCGAACCGGAAACGCCATTGAGCTCGGCAATGGCGAGCATGATCAAACCCAGCGGTGCGTATTCCACAAGATTGGCGTGGGCCCGCACGGCAGCTTCGAACTCCGGATCCTCATTGACGCCCAGACCCTTGCGGTATTTCAGCCGGTACTTGACCACCTGAGCCGACAGCACCAGCAACAGCAGGCCAGTGACAGCCGCAAAAACAGCAGTGACAGGTACGATCATGTCAGCCCTTCTTGATCTTGTTGACGATGGCCAGCAGCAGCACGGCCCCCCCGACTGTTGCGGTAACCAGGCGACCAATGGCACCGTGGGCCGACAGCTGCAACAGGCCAAACAGGAAGCCGCCAATAAACGAGCCGACAATCCCGATACCAATGTTGGCCAACACGCCAAAGCCCTTGCCCTTCATGATCAGTCCGGCCAGCCAGCCGGCCAGACCACCAATGATCAGAAACCAGATCAGGTTCATTATGTCACTCCCCCCCAGATGTCCAGAATCAGCGTCAGTTTCGTCCGAAAGACTGCCCTGTTTTCACTGGCTGTTCAAGCAGTTCCGTGGGTAAGTGCGAGGTCAGCAATGGCCTCTTCCATCTGTTGGCGACAACGGTGCATCAATTCGGGAATGTCCTCGCTGGTCATGCCCTGTGTTTCGACTGGCGGGAGAATCCGCAAAGGCACAGGCTCCCGTCGTCCGGTCCAGCCTCTGGATTTGCCATGGTATTCGCCCGCACACACCATGGTGATGGGTGCGCCAGCGGCAACGGCCATGTGAAATGCCCCCCCTTTCTTGAAGCTACCCAGCCACGGCCACGGCTGCGGGTTCCCTCCGGAAACACCCAGATGCTCTTGCGTTCCCGGTTAATGGCGTCGCTGGTGGCCTGCATGGTGGCCACAGCTTTGGCCGCACGGCCGCGATTCAGGATGATGTTGCCTCCCAGCCAGAATACCTGCCCGAAGAATGGCACCCAAACCAGTGAAGATTTACCAACCGCCACCCCCCCACGTGGCGGTAGCAAATCACCCATTACAAACAGATCATCGTTCTGCTGATGATTGGCGATAATCACGGTCGGCCGATCCTTGGGCATGTTTTCAGCGCCGTAGAGGGGGGGGCGCTTCATTCCCAGAATACATCGGCCGATTCTGGCCACGACCCAGCCCAGAATGCGGTTATTGTCGGGGGGGTTGAAAGGCGTAAGAGGTAGAGCACCATCATGACCAGGCATACGACAGGAACACTGAGCCAGGCCAGGATTTTTCGAACTAGTGACATTCTGTTTGATCCGATCCACTGCATTTTGGCGCACAAGTGTACGCCAACATCACAGAGCGGCGACAGTATCAATTTGTTCCATACCGTAAGTCGGCTTTGCCTCCACCACATAACGCAATGGTCCGGAGGCGTCCAGGCTGTCAAACGGATAACAGGTGATCAGTACCAGGGTACCCTGGGTCAGCGACCGGGTATCCAGAGACTCCCGGGAACTGTCCACCACCCGGGTGGCCGTCACCTGATAACGTCGCCACTGCCGATCCATCCCCCCCTGCAGCCTGACCGCATCGCCCGGTTCAAGATGCTGCAGATGGCGAAAGTGGGTGTCGCGGTGGCCCGCGAGCACCACCGGCGCACCGGGGGGGCCTTCACTGCCTGGCACTCGCCCGGGACCAAACGCCAGACTTTCACCATGCACGCCCTCCAGCACGATCATGGACACGCCCTGTGCCGGTATATCCAGCTTCGCCACGGGCCAGGTATCGGCCCAGGGCCAGGGCCGAGCCTCGCTCTGCCGGGCCTGGCTCTCGGCCCAGGCCAGCTCCAGCATTTCCTGGGCCACCAGTGCCTTGAAGGGAATCCACAAACCAAAAACCAGCAGGGTGGCGGAACAACCCACCAGCAATAACAACGATCGGTTCATAGTGTCTGCCTCCGGCTGAGCATGACAATGGCCAGCGAGAACATCAGCCCCCCCACCAGTCCCAGGGCGGTCAGCAACGGGCCGAAGGTGGCAGTTTGCGGGTAACGCAGCATTCCGGGCTGGCTGCCAGCCGGCAGCAAGGTGGGCACGGCCTCCTGATTGAGGGATTCTGCCTCTGGCCGAGATACGCGTTCCTCAATGGCAACGAAACTGGTGAACGGCGACATCACACCATGGCTCAGAGATAACTCGACGATGGCCGCTTCATCAGGCTCAGTACCCGCCAGGCGCGCGCTGTCCATAACCGCATCAATGCGCCCCCCCCGGGCCCACTGTCGGTCCAGGCCCTTGCCCGGCGCGGCACTGGCAAGATCCAGGCTGGTGCGCCACGGCCGTCCACCGGGCAAACGGCCGGAGACCGTCAGTTCCCCCCCTTCAGTCGGTGCGCCACGAACCACCTGCACCAGAGGCTGTCCTTGAAACAGATCCCCCCCCGGCTTGGCCGGCACAGGTTGCGCGGCGTTGCCCGGCCATTGCACTTCGACATCAGTCATTACCGGCGCTTCCATGGCGGCAAACAGTTTGCCCAGGGCTTTATCCACTTCCGCTGCGCTGTGTACGGCGGTGTACTGGCCCCCCCGGCCCCCCAGCGCGCGGCTTCCCTGAGAAAATGCATGTTCGGTGCCGAACCAATGGCGACGGTAAACAGCCGGCGGTTACCAAGCCCGGTGCGGATCTGATCGAACAGGGCCGACTCATTGCCGACGGCGCCGTCCGTCATGAACACCATCTGCTGTACATGGCCAGTGGATTCAGAGCTGTCCATACCCATCGCCAGTGACAGCGCACCCGCCATTTCGGTACCGCCATCGGCGTCCAGATCCTGCACATAACGACGCGCCCGTGCCAGATAGTGGCCATTGGCGGGCACCGGTTGCGGATAAAGGGCATGGGCCTGACTGTTGAACTGGATAACATTGAACCGATCACCGGGGGGGCGCAGAGTGTCGAGCCCGCGCAACAAAGCCGAACGGGCCTGGCGGATAGACTCCCCCCCGGCCATGGAGCCCGAGGTGTCGATAACAAACAGCAGCTCCCGGCGAAGAACCTGGCCGGTGGTCGCCGGCGGCATGACCATGGCCATCAGAAAATCCTCGCCTTGCCATTGCTGATGGAACAACGCCGCCGTCGGCGCCTGGTTGCCGGCGGGCCGCCAGCGCACGATCACATCCCGGTCCATCAATACCGGCCCCCCCTGTTCCGGCGCCACTTTTGCGCGGCTACCCTCCAGCTCTACCTGCAAGGGATGGCTGGGGGGGCTGGTCACCTCATCTACTGGAAACCCGGCTTCGATCTCCAGGGCAATGGTCGCGCGGTGACTGCCGGCGTTTACATCGTCAGGAAGCACCGTAAACGGACTGATTTCATCGGCGTCGGCAACTTGCGTGGTGGGTAATGACCAGCCGGATTGCCATGCACTGGCGGGCGCAGAAACAGGTGCGCCAGGCATGTATCGGGGGGGCGTAAGCGTGGTAGGCAAACGCAACTCGAACTCGCCATGGCGATAGCTTACCGGTTGCTGATACCGCACTTCCACCGTCACCTCCTCGCCCGGTGCGATGTTGGCAATCCGGCTGGTGAACAGGTTCGGCCGGTTCTGCTCCACGGTCGCTGCTTTCTGGCCAGCCTGCTTTGCCTTTTCATAATTCTGGCGAGCCTGGGCCCGGGGGGGTTGTAGCTGGCCCACAATCCGCCGCTCGCCAACGGTCATGGTGAGGCCATAGACACTGGCCTGCTCCGGCAGCGGGAAAACAAACAGGCCTTCCTGCCAGACATCGCTGGTGTTGCGAAAGGTCCGGGTCAGGTGCGTCTGCGCCAGCAAGCCGGTCACCTGTACTTCAAACCGGCTGTCCAGAACCAGGGCCGGTTCCTGCCACGCACTTTTGCGATCAACCAGATACAGCTGCCCAGGCTGTTCAGGTTCCATGGCGCGGGCCTCGGCATACAACGGATGCACAAACAACATCAGCACCATGGCCAGCCAGAGGCTGATGCCCTCGGCACAGCGGATCATGTTTCGTCTGGCGCGGGTCGACAGCAACGGTTTTAAGGAGGGATGGTGACATTCCGGCCGAACGACCGGGTTAGCAAGCAGCGATAGCAGCATCATTGGATTTTCCTTGTCTTGATGGTGATGCCACTATTTCAGCTCAGCCACGGGGGGGCAACCCGATGGCAGAAACAGGCAGGCCGACGATGAAAAATGATGAATTATGGCAATGGCGTCGACATCGCTTGTATGCCATGGTCAGCGTGATTTAATGGCACTGCGATTTCGTCAACAAGGCAGACTGAACCGACCATGAAGAAGCACATCGTCCTGATTGAGGATGAAGCCGGCATTCGCGACAACTATCGCGCGGCCTTCGAACGCCGGGGGGGCTACCGGGTATCCACCTACGGCGACCGGCCGGCGGCCTGGCAGGTGCTGCGCCAGAGCCTGCCCGATCTGGCCATTATCGATGTCGGGCTGGGCGAGGAAGCCGAGGGGGGGGCTTTACCCTGTGCCAGGATCTGCGCAGCCTGTCTGCCACCTTGCCGATTATCTTCCTGACCGCACGCGACAGCGACATCGACTCCGTGCATGGCCTGAGGCTGGGTGCCGACGATTACGTCACCAAAGACATGAGCCTGGAGCATCTGCTGGCGCGCATCACCGCCCTGCTGCGACGCGCGGAAGCCTGGGCCGAAGCGCTGCAGAAACCCGATGACATCCTCACGCGGGGGCAAGCTGACCCTGAATGTGGACCGGATGACGGTAGCCTGGCAGGGCCAGCCTGTGGATCTGACCGTAACTGAATTCTGGATGTTGCATGCCCTGGTTCAGCACCCGGGCCATGTACGCAGCCGCGAACAGCTGATGGAAGCTGCCAGCACCGTGCTCGATGACAATACCGTGACCTCCCACATCAAGCGCATCCGCCGCAAATTCAGCCAGCTCGATGACCAGTTCGACGGCATCCAGACCGCCTATGGCATGGGCTACCGCTGGAATGCCCGTGAGGTCTGAGTCTTGAGCCTGAAACGGCAGTTGCTGCTGGCCAGTTTGCTGATGCTGCTGATTCCCTGGGCAGGGCTACGCTTTGTGCTGGAACTGGACAGTGCCCTGCGCCAACAGGCCCTGCAGCAGCTTCAGGCCCAGGGCGCCCGTCTGGCAGACGTGGCCGGCGACCGGCTGCTGGATACCCCCCCGGTCGCCACCGACCAGGGCGCCATCTACGCAGGCAGCACCGACCAGGCCATCACCATTGATGGCTACGGCCATGAGTGGCCCGGATTCGACGAGGGTGACCAGCCTGCCCCCCCCTGGCAAACCGCCGGCACAACGTCCCCCCCGTTACGCTGGCAGGCCAGTCACGATGACCAGTTCCTGTATTTGCTGATCCAGCGACTGGATCAGGGCCTGGCGCTCTATAATCCCGCCCGACCAGACCAGGCCCATGAACGCATCGAATTATGCTTCAGGCCCCCCCGGCCCGGGAACTGGGCACCCACAACCAGGGGGGGCAACGCTGGTTTATCCGTGCGGTGGCCCCCCCTGGTGACGTACCGGTGTACCGGGCTGAGCCGGCACAAGCCAGAGATCACCGGCTACAGGCCAGTTGGCAAGACAAAGGCGCAAGCTGGAACTGGAACTTAAACTCCCCCCCTTGCCATCACCAGGCAGCCGGCTTGGCTTTCAGGCCACCAGGGAAGGTCAGCCAAACAACAACACGGGCACAACACTGGCGCCACCACCGCTGCTGGTGCAACAGGACAACCGTCTGGAGCACCTGCTGAAGAGTCAGATCAGCCCCCCCGGACAGCAGGCCACAGTACTGGAACCGGGGGGGTCCTGGATACTGGCCCACAGTCGGGTCGCTGCGCCAGCCCCCCCAGCCTCGGTGTTTGATGACTTGTCCCCCCCCGGGCAGATTCTGGAACAGATCAGCCTCAACGCACTGAGTGGCTGATTCGCCTGTATCAGCCGGAACCGATGCACTTGCCGAAGGAAAACAATCGGCTGGAGATGACGCGGTTGCCCGACAACGGTCTGGTTCGACACGACGATGGCTCGGTCTGGCTGGCCACGCGGCATGAGTTGTTCGGCGGCCGAATCCTGTTACTGGAGCAGTCCCTGGATCAGTTACTGACCCTGTCCGGTTCAACCCTGGGGGGGAGCGTTCTGGCCCGGAGCCTGTTGATCATTCTGGCATTGATGCTGGTGCTTCTGGGTTATGCCAGCTGGCTCTCCTGGCGCATTACGCGGCTGCAGGCACTGGTTGAGGCCAGTGTCGATGACGATGGTCGCATTCTGGCCGCCATTCCCTCACCCCCCCGAAGCCGGGACGAACTCGGGCAACTGCAGCAGCACTTTTCCCAGATGGTAGCCCGCCTGCAAAACTACAATCAGTATCTGGAGAGCTTTTCCAGACGCCTCTCCCACGAGCTGAAAACCCCCCCGGTCGCGGTGGTGCGTTCTTCCCTTGAGAACCTGGCCCAGGGAGTCGCCGAGAACGAACGGCAGCAATACCTGGAGCGCGCAGCTACCGCCACCGAACGCCTGCGACGTATCCTGCACAGCATGAGCGAAGCCGCCCGGCTGGAGCAGAGCTTTGAGGACACCGAAAAAGAGCCGTTCGATCTGGCCCGGGTGCTGGCCGAAGCCACCTCCGCCTACCAGCAGTTGGATACCGGGCATCGAATCGTTTATTCAGGCCCGGCGTCTGACTGTGTGATGAACGGCTCGCCGGAAATGCTGGTGCAGATGCTCGACAAGCTGGTGGACAATGCCCGTGATTTCACGCCAGAAGGCGGCGGCATTGATGTTTGCCTGCACATTCACGATAGCCATTACCTGATCGAGGTGTTTAACGAAGGCTCCCGACTGCCTGACCATGACGGCGTCGATATTTTCGGTGCGTTCGTCTCGCAACGCAGCGGCGCCCACGACGGGCATCTTGGCCAGGGCTTGCTGATCGTGCGACTGATTGCCGACTACCATGGTGGCCGGGTAGAGGCCAGAAACCAGCACCAGAGTGGCATTGACGGGGGGGTCTGCTTCCGGGTTATCATCCCCCCCGCTACCGAGGCCAAAGCAAGGACATTACCGTGAGTGCCGACACCAGCAGCCTGGATTTCCACCCGCTCCGGGCGGATCTGTACCAGGAACTGCATTCCCGACCATTCCAGATTATTCCGCCCCCCCATGCCCGGGTCACTCAGATTGCGGTGATCACCACACCGGAACAGCGAACCCGGCAGTTTGAACATCTCCAGAAACTGCACCGGCTGCTGGGTGAACCCTGGCCGGAACACGAGGTAAGCTGCTACGAACAGAGCTTCGGCAAGCTTCGGATCCGGCGTGAAGTGCATATGGAGTTTACCTCCTACACCTTCATCAATCTGGCCGATTCAGACGCGGATCCGTTTGCGGAAACCGGCTTGAGCCTGTTGCCGGACGGCTGGCTGGCGCAGCTGAAGGGTACCGTGGTGGGGGGGGCCTTTCACGTTGAGGTGCGCGCCTCCTCAGAGGACGCACGCAGCGAGCTGGCTTTATGCGCAAACATTTTGAAGGTATGCGCCTGGTGGGTAGCAGCCCGCAGGAAGGGGGGGCAGCCCGGGTACTCGGCTCATTCCAGTTGCACAGCGACAATTTCGGGCGGTTCATGGTGCTGAACCACCATATGTCCAACAGCCAGCTTGGTCGTCTGGTTCAGCGTTTGATGGAAATCGAGACCTATCGACTGATGTCGTTGCTGGCCTTACCCGTGGCCCGGGAAATCACTCCTTCCCTGAACGACATGGACCAGCAGCTTGCCCGCATCACTCAGTCCCTGGCGGACAACGAGAGCTGGATGAACAGCAGATTCTGGCCGAACTGACCAACATCGCAGCCCGAATCGAAGCCTACCGTGCCCATACCACCTTCCGGTTCTCGGCGACCCGGGCCTATCACCGGCTGGTGCTGACCCGGCTGGAGGAACTACGGGAAGACGAAGTCTCCGGCCACCTGACCATCACTGAATTCATGACCCGGCGCCTGACCCCCCCGGCGGTAAAAACCTGCGAAGCCGTCAACGAACGCCTGGAAGATCTGTCACGCCGGGTCGACCGGGCCTCTGAAATGATGCGCACCCGGGTTGAGCTGGCCATCCAGAGCCAGAACCAGCAACTGCTCAGTTCCATGGACCGCCGTTCCCGCATCCAGCTGATGATGCAGCATACCGTGGAAGGCTTCTCTGTGGTGGCCATCTCCTATTACCTGATTGGCCTGTTGAAACTTGGGCTGGACGCCTGAAGGGTACCAGGCTACCGATCAACGAATCACTGGTGACAGCCCTGGCCATACCGGTGGTGATGGTGCTGGTGTTCATCGGCATCCGCATCATCCACCATCGTTTCATCCGCATGGCACGCCGGCAGTAGCGGTTCAGCAGAAGCGCGGATCCCCCCCGGCGAACTGGCGATAGAACTGCTGGGCAGTGCGGCCATTGCGCACGCCCTTGCCGGTGGCAAAGCGCACCGCCTCCAGGTGCAGAGCTTCACGGTCCTGTACCTGGGGGGGAAACAGCAGATCCACCGCCTGCAGATAGACATCCTGCGAAAACGGGTAGAACGACAACTGAAGACCGAACCTGTCGGCCAGCGACACCTGCTCCTCAATAGCCTCGGCCGGATGCAGTTCGCCATCCCGGACTTCGCTTTTGAGGTTGTCGCTCATGAACTCCGGCATCAAGTGGCGCCGATTAGACGTGGCATACACCCGCACATTCTCCGGCGGCAGCTCCAGTGAGCCTTCCAGCACGCTTTTCAGTGCCTTGTACCCGGATTCCCCCCCCACATCGAACGACAGGTCATCGCAATAGATCACAAACCGGAACGGCAAATCGCAGATGTCGTCGACAATTTCAGGCAGATTGACCAGGTCGTCCTTGTCCACCTCGATCATGCGCAAGCCCTGATCGCAATAGCGGTTCAGAAGGGCCTTGATCAGCGAAGATTTGCCCGTCCCCCCCCGCGATCCCCCCCAGAGCAGCGCATTATTGGAGGGCTTACCCGCCAGAAAACGTTCGGTGTTCCTTGCCAACGCCTGCTTCTGGTGGTCGATGCCGGTCAGCGCCGGCCACTGCACCGGGTCCAGCCGGCGAATGGCCCGCAAGCCTGAACGATGCCTCCGCCAGACGGCGGCTGGTGTGTGTTGCCAATCAAACGCCTGTTCTGCCATGGGCTGCGGTTCCTCGTTGAAGATTTCACAAAGTCTGTATGAATTCTGGCCAGCTATGGCTGTCAGAGGTTACGATTTGCAACTACACTGTAGCGGTAAGCAACATAGAAGGTTCATTTTGACATTCCCCCCCACGTTTTCAACGCTACAGCGCCCGATCTTAGTCGTCTCCCGGCTATCTTTCATGGCTCTGCTATTGTCGTTGGTTGTTGCCGGGCTCGCCCGGGCAGAGTCCCCCCCTGAGGACAGGCCTCCGGTGATTACCATCGGCGTAGTCGCCGACAACGAGCCATACACTTTTTTCGAAGGGCGCACTCCAACGGGATTTTCCATTGACGTCCTGCGAGAAGTCGCTCGTAACGCCAACCTGACCTTCGATTTCCGGGCCGGCAGCTGGCCAGACATTTACGCGGCATTCCTGCGGGGGGGCGATCTGGACGCCATTGATGGTATTTCCTGGCGCCCGGAGCGGGCTGAAAAGATCCTGTTTACCGAACCCTACCATTTTCGCGAAGTCTACCTGATGCGCGACAGCGCTCGTTACCTGCCCCCCCCAATCCAGAAACTGAAGGACCTGGCAGGCCTGAAAATCGGGTGGTGGAGAACATATACTACCTGGATCGGCTGCAGGAAGAAGACCTCACCATAGAGACCTACGACACCCTGCCCAGCCTGGTGCGGGCCCTGGCCTTTGGCTGGGTGGATGTAGCCGTTGGCCCACGCCTGACCATGGAGTACCTGGCCAACCAGGCCGGCTTCCGTTTTCTGGAGATGGCCGGGCCCGCACCTCTGAACCAGTTATCGCGGGAAGACTTTCGAATTGGCGTCAGAGTTGGCGACCGGCTACTCCTCGACCGCTTACAGGCCGGGCTGGATGCCATTCCGACAAACCGCCTGAGTAATCTGCGCGAACGCTGGCAGGAGTTCGGTGGCTATTCTTCAGAACAATCCGCCAGGCTGCCTTTAAGTTCCGAACAACTACGGTTCCTGGCCAGCCTCGGGCCGGTTCGAGTTGGTTTCATGGACGATTATGCTCCGTTCAGCTTTACCGATGGCGGCCGAACCCTGGGACTGAGCGTGGACGTTATGGATCGTCTGGCCGACCTTACCGGCCTGCAGATCATTCCGGTACGCGGCCAGTGGGACGAGCTGATTCCAATGCTGCAGAACGGCGATATCGATATCATGGCAAACATGTCCTATCGCCCGGAACGGGAAGCCTTTGCCCGTTTCACCGAGCCCTATCACACTATCCCCCCCAATGTCATATTTACCCGCAGTGACAGCCTGAACTACACCCGGCTGGAAGACCTGAGAAACTACCGCCTGGCCATCGGTGCCGGCATCTATTACGAAGAGGCCGTCAAAGAGATTCTGGGCACAAAAAATCTGCTCACCTTCAGCACCCAGGAGCCTATGTTCCACGCCTTGGCGAAGGGCGACGTGGATGTAGTGATCAATGCCCTGCATTCGGGCAATTACTGGATACATGAACTTGGCATCAGCGGCGTGCGTATTGCCGGCGAACTGGTACTTCCCGGTTTTACCGGAGAGGATCTGCGCTTCGGCATCCGACCGACCCTGTCGCCCCCCCTGGCGGATATCCTGAACCAGGCTCTGGCGTCGATCTCACCCACCGAGCAGAGAACCATCGAAACCCGCTGGCTCGGCGCCACGGCCCGCCGGGCTGACCAGTCAGGTGGCCGAATTGAGTGGAATGAAACGGAAGCCGACTGGCTGCAACAGCATAATCGCAGAGTCCGTATTTGTGTCGATCCAGACTGGAGCCCGCTGGAAGCCGTCGAGAATGGCCAGCATGTTGGACTCTCAGCCCAGGTACTGGAGCTGTTCCGGGAACGGGGGGGTGACCTCAATTTCGAGCTGGTGCCAACCGACAGCTGGCGGGAATCCATTGACGCCGCCCGCGACCGCCGCTGTGACATGTTCCCTATGGCTATGGAAACCCCCCCGGAACGCACCAGCTACATGAACTTCACCACACCCTACCTTGAAGTGCCTAATGTCATCATGGGGGGGCGTATTGAGGCACCGTTTATCGAACGGCTGAGTGACATGGGCGACAGGCCCGTTGGCGTGGTCGACGGCTACGCGTTTGCCGAGCTCCTCAAGCAACGTTACCCGTCGCTGCAGCTCGTTCCGGTTGGCTCCGAGCAAGAAGGGTTACGGCAGCTGCAAAACGGCAAACTGGCCGGCTACATCACCACGCTGGCGACCGCCAGTTATTACATGCAGTCACTCGGCCTGGCCGACCTGAAAGTGATCGGCCGGGTTCCTGCCGACTGGTCTCTGGCCATTGCTACTCGAAATGACGAGCCTATACTGCACAACATCATGCAGCGGCTGGTTTCCAGCCTCACTCGAGAGGAGAGGGAAAACCTGGAGAGTACCTGGCGTAATCTCCGGATTGAGGAACGGGTTGATTACACCCGTTTCTGGCAGATTCTGATTGCCGGCCTTGTGATAACGGCTCTGCTGGTGTACTGGAATCGCAAGCTCGGCCGCCTGAACCGGGAGCTGGCCGAGGCCAACGAAGCATTATCACGGCTGAGCGTAACCGACAATCTCACTCAACTGGGTAATCGCAGCTATTTCGACCGCGAGTTTCCCCCCCGCAGCTTCCAGTGGTGCCAGCGCCATAAAACCGGCTTCGCGGTGGCCATGGTGGATGCCGACCACTTCAAGAAAATCAACGACACCTGGGGGGGCCATGAAGCCGGTGACCAGTGCCTTCAGGCACTGGCTGATGTGATGCGGGAGCACTTCCGCCGGGAAACCGACCGGTTGTCGCGTTTTGGTGGTGAGGAATTCATAATTTTCACCAGTTACGAAGACGCATCCGATATCATGGACCGACTGGAACGTTTCCGGACAGCGGTTGCCAACCGGCAGTGCGATACCTGCCAGGGTAGCCCGATCGAGCTGACGGTCAGTATTGGCCTCGCCTATGGCGTGCCCGAGCCGACCGGCTCACCGGCAGAGTATCTGAGGCAGGCCGATCAGGCGCTCTACGCCGCCAAGGGCAATGGTCGAAACCGCCTGGAAGCAAGACAGACCGGACGCAAGACATAAGGAACAGGAGCAGAACATGGCACGTATCTATAACGACAATTCCCTTTCCATCGGCAACACACCGCTGGTGAAGCTGAACCGGGTAAACGATGGCGCAACGATCTGGGCCAAGATCGAAGGCCGTAACCCGGCCTACTCGGTCAAATGCCGGATTGGTTCCGCCATGATCTGGGATGCCGAAAAACGCGGTACCCTGAAACCCGGCATGACTATTGTCGAGCCCACCAGTGGTAACACTGGCATTGCCCTGGCCTATGTTGCCGCTGCCCGCGGTTACAAGCTGATTCTTACCATGCCGGCCTCCATGAGCCTGGAGCGGCGTAAGGTTCTCAAGGCCCTGGGAGCCGAACTGGTACTCACCGAACCCGCCAAGGGTATGCCGGGCGCCATCGCCAAGGCCGAGGAGATTTTTGCCTCCGACCCGGACAACCACTTCCTGCCGCAGCAATTCCAGAATCCCGCTAACCCGAAGATTCACGAGGACACCACCGGCCCGGAAATCTGGGACGATACCGACGGTGAAGTGGATATCTTTGTTGCCGGCGTTGGTACCGGCGGCACGCTGACCGGTGTATCCCGATACATCAAGCAAACCCGGGGGGGCAAAGCGATTACCACCGTGGCGGTGGAGCCGGCGGATTCACCGGTCATTGCCCAGACACTGCGGGGGGGCGACGAGATTAAACCCTCCCCCCCCACAAGATTCAGGGTCTCGGGGGGGCCGGCTTTGTACCCAAGAACCTCGACCTTGACCTGGTCGATCAGGTAGAGGCCGTGTCCAACGAGGACGCATGGCCATGGCCCATCGCCTGATGCGGGAAGAAGGCATTCTGTGCGGCATTTCCTGCGGCGCTGCGGTGGTGGCCGCGATTCGGGTCAGCAAACAGCCGGAACACCAGGGCAAAAACATTGTGGTGGTATTGCCGGATTCGGCCGAGCGTTACCTCTCGTCGGCCCTGTTTGCCGATACCTTTGGCGAGCTTGAGAACCAGCAGTAATTCTCACCGTGCCTGAATACAAAAAAAAGCGCAGCCTCTACGGGCTGCGCTTTTTTTAACGACTGACGCCAGTGTCAGAACTGGAATTTCAGACCAACCCGACCGGTATCGAAATCCGGACCGTCGTTGGTTACCTGGCCGTTGAAGTCGTCTTCATCGATGTCCACATTGTAGCGGTTGTACTCAGCAAACGCCGTCAGCTGTTCGGTTACCCGGAAGTCGACACCGGCACCGACAAAAGGATTCACCTCATCGTAGGTTTCGTCCTCATCGAAGGCTTCAACATCAAACGCGGAAGCAAACGCACCGGCCTTGGCATAAACGCCAAAGCTGTCGGTCAGTGGCAGGCGACCGATGGCACTCAGGCCCGCGCCTTTAAGCTTACCTTCCACGTCATCATCGCCGAAATTGCCAAAATCGATGTATTCGGCTTCAAGGGCAAAGAATTCGTTGAACTGATAGCCCAGAGCCGCGCCAAGCAGATCGTTCTCGTCCTCGAATTCGCCACCGTGGGCCTTGTATCCCCCCCCGTAACTACCACTGATGTACGGTCCTGACTTGTCGCGGCTGACATTATCCTGAGCCCAGACAGCAGGGGGGGCAGTGAAGACGGCAGCAGTCAGAACAGTTGCACACGCAAATCCAGCTTTGTAGCTCATAACGCGTTTTCCTCTGTGGTTGGTTTTCCATTCGTCGAAACGATCAATCGGAAATCCTGTTTCCCGATTGCGTAAAACCAGCCTACAGAAGAATTCAGGGGGGGTACCGGGTTAAAACCGGACTAAGATTTATTCACATTCCTGTCATCTCGTTCCCGCAGATAACCGTCGGTAATCCGCGTCAAGGCCGCTCCCGCCATCGCCACACTGCCATAACTCAGCCGGGAAATGCCGTGGTGCCATACCCGAACCACTCTCGCCCCCCCGGGCCGGGTAACCGGCACAGTTTCCAGTATCCGAAAGCTTTCTTCGGCCACCGACAAATGAACCCGCTGCAGCTTCACCGCGCTGTGTTGCACCCCCCCGTGAGCGAGAAGATCTACCAGGCCCAGCCACCAGTGCATGTCGCCATTACCCTTGTTCATACCAACCAGTCCTCCAGTTGCTGGCACACCGATGTATGGTGAGCCAGGCGGATATGATCCACACCCGGAAAATTCGCACAGCCCGCCAGCTGCCAGCCGGATTGGCCAGCGCCTTCAGCACTGGCCTGCTGCACCAAGGCGTCACCAAAGAGCAGGTTCACAGGTGTTGTTGACCGCGCAGGAGCAAGCCACTGATCACATAATGCCGGGCCTCCGGTAACAGTGGCTGGGGGGGCTCCACACCGGGTTCCAGGACATCGCCCCCCCGGGACAGGTTACGGATACCCTCGCTACGCAGGTCGATCACTTCACCAATCACCCTCAGATAGTCCCGGGATCTCCGGTTTAACCAGCCGGCCGCCCGGTGGGCACCAACCGCCAGCCAGGACGCATCGTGTGGCGAACCGATGTACACGCAATCCGG